>Ga0209542_10007791_pt1 | contig 20228 bp, 15 predicted proteins | sample RifCSPhighO2_01_FD_184028 | JGI IMG/M metagenome (GOLD analysis project Ga0209542, IMG submission 184028) | Soil microbial communities from Rifle, Colorado - Rifle CSP2_plank highO2_0.1 (SPAdes) (version 2) | ecosystem: Environmental > Terrestrial > Deep subsurface > Rock core/Sediment ...
GCTGAAAAGGAAGGAAAAGTCGGAAAAAAGCGTGTTTGATGTTTATCCCCAGCTTGAAAAGGGAAGGTGGCTAAGGGTTGACATACACAGAAGGGAAAATCTGACTCCCAGAAGGTTCAAGGCAATCATAGGGGCGGTTGAAGATTTGGTAAACAGGGGCTATAACCTGAATTTCATAGAGATGAGCGCCACAAGAAACGCGCTTGACCACTATCACCTTAGGAATGTGATGTCCAGGCTTAAAAAACACAAAAATTTCCTCCACACCAATGTGTGGCCGGAATACGCCCATGTTGTTGAATTTTTTGAGTCTAAAAACTGCTTTGCCGCGTTGACTGACTCCGGAGGGGTGCAGGAGGAGCTGAACCTGATAGGAAAAGCATGCCTGACATGCAGGTTAAGCACTGACAGGCCGGAAACAGTGTTTGATGCCAGAAGCAACATACTTGTGCCGCCAATCAGCAGAGAATACATAATGAAACTGATAATGGATGTAACTAAAAATGAAGCCTTGATTAAGAGAATGGGAAATGCCAAAAAATTGTACGGCACAAACGTAGGCTATAAGCAGATATCGGTTCTTTCTAAACTGATGAAAAAGGGTGAAAGGCCGTTCAAATGGGCTCATGAAGCGCTTGGGCTGTGGAAAGAGAAATCAAAAGGCATTGAGTATTTGTGAAATATGAAAAAGATTAACCCGCATATAATTTTTGTTACTTTCATTTTTATATTAAGCTTATTCTTTCTTAAAAGCATTCTCCACAAGGGAGTTATATTTGATAATATCCATTATATAAATGACTTGACTTTTCAATCTTACAATGTAAAAGAGTCATTAAAGAATAAAGAATTTGCATTATGGACGCCTTATTTTTATGCAGGGCATCCTCTGCTTGCAATACCTGAATATTACATGCTTGATCTTAATTTTTTGCTGATTTATTTGTCTAAGAGCATATATTTGGCCATGAATCTTGCAGCTATTCTGTATTTTTTCCTTGCAGGCTTGGGGATGTATTTATTGATAAACAATCTTGTTAACAGCAAAAAGGCCGCTTTTATATCCGCTGTTGTTTATATGCTCAACGGATTCATGCACTCGTTTATTATAAGCGGGCACATAAACATACTGGAAGGCTATGCCTTGATTCCATTCATCTTTCTTTTCACCCATAAGGCATTAAAGGGCAGGGAATGGGTATTTTACAGCATATTGGCAGGGATATTATTTGCATTGCAGATTTTATCCGGAAGCATGATTATATTTTTTTACACTGCTTTTATAATACTGGCTTATTTAGCCTTTAACCTGATTAGTAAAAATTTTGCAGGCATATTGATGAAATCTGTTTTTATCGGGGTTATAATGGCAGCCATAGCATTAAGCCTGGCGTCGATAAAGCTTTTGCCTGTTATTGAGTTCACAAAAATGTCAAGCAGGGCAGTTAATGTATCTTTCAATGAGTTTTTGGGGCAGCCGATAGAATTGCATGATATTGCAAGAGTGGCTATCACAAATATCGGCTATTACGGCATGTCGGCAGCAATTGGAATAACCGGGTTTATTCTGATGATTTATGGTTTTTTCTGCTGTAAAAAGAGAATTATTGTGTTTTCAATTTTCCTTGTTTTATTCTCATTATTGTTTGCGTCCGGGACATTTGCAGCGGATTTGATGTACAAAACACCGGGATTTAACAGGATGAGGCATGCGGAAAGGGCATTGGTGCTTTTTGCTTTTGCAGGCCCTATCCTGGCTGCCTATGGCTTTATTTTATTGTCCGATAAATTGAAAAAATATCCGGTTTATTTAAAATACGAGAATCTGTTTTTTGCAGGAATTGTTTTTCTTATTTTACTAGAATTGTTGTTTTTGCAAAATGTCCCTTCATCTACAAAAATCATAGAGCCAAAAGACATAGAGCTGCTTGATTATGTGAGTGATGACAACTCCATTTTCAGGACGATAAATCTCGCCCAAAAAGACATAATAGGCGCTGCCGGCTACAATTATTATGCACAAGAAGGGATATCAGAAGTCAAAGGCGGTGGCGGCATCTGGGTTAATGATTATGTTGGGTTTGTCGCTATAGCCCAGCAAGCATTGAATGCAAAAATTTTCAGCATATTGAATGTGAAATATATTGTTTCTGAAGGCAAATTGGAAGCAAGCAATATAACCCTTGTTGGTAAATTTGATGAGTGCAAGGAATGCGCTATGCGGAATGCTTTTGGCCCTTATCTTTACAGAAATGAATTATTTTTGCCCAGGTATTTTATTGTGCCCAAAAGCATATTGGTTTTGGGGGACAGCAACATGGTAAAACAGCTTATTAACGGCATGGTGTTCCAAAATTTGGAGCCTGAAGACGCTGTTTTGGTGGAAGGAACCAAGATTAATGACTATGGCATAGACTTTCTTAAAAAATTCAGCGCTATAATTCTTTTAAAAGACTCCATTGACCAGAACAGCCTTAACAAATTAAAGGAATATGCAGCTTCCGGGGGCAAGATAGTTCCGGATATTTTAAACGGGCAAAACAGCATTTCAAATGGCGATATCAGCGCACTTTTTAACAGCACAAAGCAAGGTTATACAGAAATAGATATAAAGGAATATTCGAACAATAAGGTGGCTTTAGGCTTGAATGGAGAAAAAGGGTGGCTGGTTGCATCTGAAAGATTCGCGCATTTTCCCGGCTGGAGGGCAAGCATAAATGGGAACGAGCTTAAGATGTTTAAAGCAGATAGCGCGATAAGCGCATTGTATCTAGACGGGCTTAAAGGAGAGCTTGTTTTTGAGTACAGCCCGTATTCATACAAAAAGGGAAAATATATTTCTATTCTTGCCTTGTTGATAATTATCATTTACACAGGGCATTTTATTTATAGCCGAACAACAAAGTAATTAGGTATTATAAATAAATAGTTTGTTGTCGGCTATCTTGCCAACCACAACATAAAGCAAATCTTCCAGATTTGCGAACTATTGAAAATCAAAATGATTTTCAAAGAGACCTGATTATTTTTGTGGTTGACAATATAAAAAATACAAGGAAAAATCACAGGTTGATGAGGACTCTGTAAAGGTAAATCCATCCGAGCCTTAGCAGGCTTATTCCGGATTTCCCATATTTTCTTTTAAGCTCCATTGACGGCACTTCAAGAATGCGATAGCCTTTTTTCAGGCATTTCATGCACATCTCTGTTTCTATGTCAAATTTGTTGGATACGAGCTTCAAGTCTTTTGCAACATTTGCTTTTATCGCCCTGAATCCATTTTGGCTGTCAGAGATTTTGACATTGAAGCGCCAGTTTATTATTTGGTTGATGCACATGCTGAAGAACATCCTCAAAAATTTGTTGAAAGTGCCGTGAAGCTCCATGCTGCCTCCCAGCAGGCGGGAGCCTATCACCATGTCAGCTTTTCCCTCTTTTAAGGGCTTCATAATTTTTGGCATATCTTTCGGTATGTGGGAGCCATCTGCATCTATAAATAATATTATGCCGCCTTTTATAATGCGTATTGCAAGCCTCATCCCGTCGCCTTTGCCTTTTCCACTGTCTATGACGACATTCGCTCCAAGAGACTTCGCTATTTTTCTTGTGTTATCGGTGCATCTTTTTGCAGAAACTAGCAGGATTTCATCGCAATACTGTCTTACTCCCCTTATAATACCGGCAATAGTCTTTTCCTCATTAAAGGCAGGAATAACAACAGTAACTTTGTCTTTCATATTATTGTAAATCGGTAAATGCCACCTATTTATAAAAGTTTATAAATAAATAAAGAAAATTTATTGCTTATGGATATAGTAAAATCCTTGTTTATAGCAGACGTTGCAATTATCTTATTGTCCTTTGTTTTTTATAAGCCATTGCTTATTTTTTTTATAAATTTGCTTGGAAAGAAAAAGCCTGCAAAAAGCAGCCACAAGCCTGAATTGACAGTGATAGTCCCAACCTATAATGAAGAGCGCAATATCAAAAAAAAACTGAGGAACCTAATTGATATAAATTATCCAAAAAAAAATTTGAAAATAATAGTAAGCGATGACTGCTCAACAGACAAAACGGCGGAGATTGCAAATAAATTTAAAAAAATTATTTTGCTGAATGCAAAAGGGCGCAATGGCAAAATAGCAGCCATCAACAATGCTTTAATCCATGCAAAGACAGAAATTGTGGTTTTGACTGATGCGGATGCAATTCTGGAAAAGGATTCAATCAGAAATCTTGTAGGCTATTTCTCAGGAGATGAAATCGGCGGAGTCACGGCAAACATAAAAATTGATGTTAAAAACAGCTGGTATTCCTACGGGCAAAAAAAATTCCAGGATGATGAAAACAATCTCAGAAATTATGAAGGCATTCTTGATTCCGTCAGCTCCATGGATGGAAGGTTATGCGCATTCAGGAGAAGCCTCATTAAACAAATTGATGAGAAATCGGCTGCAGACGATTTGGAGCTTGCATATCAAATCAGAAAAAAGGGCTTCAAAGCGGTTTTTGCGCAAGATGCGGATGCCCATGAAAAAGCGCCTGCAGATGCAGTTGCGGAGTTCAGCCAAAAAAGAAGGAGGTCGCTTTACACAATAAATGTGATTTTCAGGCATATTGGAATGCTTTTCAATCCAAAATACGGGTGCTTTGGCATCTTGATTTTCCCGTTCAGGAGATTAGCCGGGATTTTGTCGCCGTTCATGCTGCTTTTCGCCTTTTTTTATCTTTTGGCTTTTCAATATTTGATTTCCATTATATTTTTAATCGCGCTTATTTTATTGCTCCATAAGCGTGCAAGAGGCTTGATAATATATTATTCCATAGTCGTCTTTTCCATCCTGCTTTCTTGGATTGATTTTGTTCTGAATGGGTTTAAAGCAAAAGGGGAGTGGAATAGGCCCTATTAAATACCATCCTAAAGCAAAAGTTTTATAATAATTGAGAAAAACTCCATTTTGAATAATTATTATGAGAGAGATTCTGATAGCCAAGGCGCATGAAAATTTGCTGAAGATACATAAAGAAATAAATGATATGATCATTTTTTCAATTGCAAATGACAAGAAAAAGGCTGAGGAATATAAAGAAAATAACAAGGACAAGAGCATAACAATAAAAATTGTTGAAAGATACGAGGGGTATTCAAATTATGTTGAGGAAGTAAAAAATGAGTTCAGCGACGCAAGAATTCTTACTTTTTCTGATGCAACAAAAAAAGGGAATAATGAAGTAACAAAAATCCAAAAGCCTTCAAACCTATTTGGAAAGCATTATGCAAAAATTTATTTAATAATTATTCTGCTTGTGCTTGTTTATTATGCACGGCAGACTTCCCTTCCCACTTATAATCCTGAATGGATGTCCTGCATTGACTTTCTGTCGAAGGGGCAGCTTTACACAGGCCATCCGCACTGCCAGGAAGGCCCAATATTGTTCATAATAGGTTTGATTTTCAGGAGTTTTTTCGGAGCGGCTACGGCATTCCACGTTTCATTGAAAGCATTCATCCTATCGCTCGGCCTTTTGGTAGCTTATCTGGGATACAAAATAATCAAGCTGGAGACTCAAAAAAAAGGGATTTTTTTGGCGGCTTTCCTGTTTGTAATCTGGCTTTATGGTTATCTGGTGACCGACACTTTTGACAAGTCATTGACTGTTGCTTTTACCTTCATTGGGTTTTATTTTATGTACTATTCAAAAGTTAGATTCAGGGAGATTATCGCAGGAGCATTTTTTTCATTGTCTATCTTTTCGTCTATACAATCTGCCATATTGCCAGTTATTCTGCTTTTATATTATCCATTTGAAATAGGATTAATACAACTGGAAGGAAATGGCTTAGGCATAAAGGGCGTTAAAATAAGGCTTAAGAAATTCAAAAATGTTATGCTAGTTATAGCGCCAATTCTTGTAATTTTTATTGTACTGGTAGTTATATTTCCAAATATGCTTGCATACAGCCTATTTGCCCATTCGCTTGACCCGGAATTCACATTAAAACAACTGCTCCCCTTGCTCGCGCCAAAAGGCTCTGTAAACATTAATCTGTTCTTTGCCTATTTTGTACTTGGATTTTCACTCTATCTGTTTTATCATAAAAAAAATGTTATCCCATTGGTGGGGAGCATAAGCCTGGCAATAATTATGTTTGCGGTTGCGAAAACTGCAGGCGGGTTTCAGATTAGCAGATACATGATCCCAGCTTACCCTTTCATAATCCTGACGCTTGTTTTCCTGAAGGAAAAATTAAAGGATTTGGGGCTTATGAAAGCGGCGTTTCCCGTAATATTTGCCATGCTTGTTGTATTTCCTGGATTCGAAACAAACGATTTAAGCTTGTATCTTTACAACAAGATAGGCTTTGAGCTTGATAATTTCCAAAAAGAAATCGGATATGGTATTCATTTTATGTCGCCTCAAGAGGGAAGAATAATGGCAGAGTACCCTGAATTGCTGACAAGGTATGACTACAAATACAATCCAGAAAAAACTGAGATAATAAGCGACACATTTTATCAGACAAATATTGACGAACGAGTCGGTCCAAGGCTGATAAAAATGGGCGTAGCGGACATGTCTAAATGGAAAATGCCAATTTTAATAAGTGAATCAGAAGAAAAGCAGAGGGAATTCAAAATCAAGACTGTTAGTGAAAGGCTGAAGCAGGAAAATTACAGCATGATATTGGTGGGGCCGCACATGCAGGATGCCCTGATTTACAAATCATTTATGTCGCTTGACGACCAAACTGCATCAAGGTACTGCAAGATTATTGTGCCAAATGCCGAGCATTATAAAAGAAACAGCAGGCACACGGCAATGGTTGTGATGGATAATGCGGAGAACTGCAGATTATCATTCCAAAAGATGGTTTATTATTACTCAGGGGTGTTCGACGATATTTGCGGGAAGAGCAGATTTGCGGCAAACAACATCATAAATGGAGTCCTGCAGATGAATGGGATTGCCCTGCAAAAGCAATGCACCAAAGGCGGAAATTTTATTGAGGACTACAATGAGTATGTTTTTTTCCCCATGCACTGGATATTTTTGCTGATGATGATTGCAGTGATACTCATTGCGCAGGCTCCATTGCTCAGCAAGCAAAATCTGCTGAAAGACAGAAGGCATAAGGTTATTTACTATGGCATAATTTCTGTTTTGGTTATATTAAGCATTGCAATATACTTTTCAACCATGAATGAAAGCACAAAGTTTTTGGAAATAGCAAGAAATATACAGCTATAATTTTAGAGTTTAACTAAATACTTTTAATTTTTCTATCTTCACTTTCTTGTCGGAAACGCTATGGGTTGTGTCCATAGGGTCGACTTTTATGACAGGGTGCGAGCTCATTAACTGCATATAGCTGCCAGGCACGCTCTTGTACATGCTGACATCATCCTTGTCTGTGTTAAGGCCAACATTCAGATTGCTGACATCTACATTGATTTCATTATTCAAACCATGAAAAAGCTTGGGATTATTAAGCGCCATTGTGCTCTTTATAATATCAGCCACGTATTTTGGATTCATGAATATATTTATTGTCCACGCGCATTCGTAAGTGCAATGGCAATTTGTCTCTTTAATGTATTTTCGCGCTGTTTTTGCCGCATTTGAATCAAAAACTTCATTTAAATCATAATCAAAATCGCGAAGATTACCCATTTTCAGTGAGAGCATTTCGCAAGGGTAAACATCGCCGTTGGCGCATACTACTCCAAACAAGCCGCCGGCATAGCATGGAGTCAGGTATTCATTTGTAAGGAAAGTCCTTGCAACTTCCCTGTGCAGGATTACATTTTTTGCATTAAGAATCTTCCCAAATAATGAATCGCCGTAACCTTCAAGCTTATGGTTTGCAAGCCCCCCATCAATCAATCTGCAGAGCTTAACATAGCCTGCATAAATCTTCTTTCTTGTCTCAGGATCTATCTTTTTGCCCCTTAGCATTATGCTTGTTACTGCCTTGACTCCCCTTTCTTCTGTCATGTACCTAAATATGTTATCGATGTCGTCGCAATTTTCAGGAGTGACGCATAAATTCACATTAACTATAATTTTTGGATTATTGAGCTCCGTCAATTTATTGTAAGTGTTAATTGCCCTCTCAAACAAGCCTTTTATGCGCCTGTTTTCATCGTGCTTTTCCGGAAAATTATCCAAAGAAACGCTGAACACAATTTTCTTGCCATCATATCTTTTGTCCTGAATGAAGTCATTTGCAACTTTCAGCGTTTTATCGGTAAAGAAGCCGTTTGTTGTCACGAAAACAGAATCTATATTTGTCTTGTTGAAGTACTCCTGCACAATCTCATAAAAGTCATTCCTCAATAAAGGCTCTCCTCCTGTCAAGTTCACATTTTTCAGGCTTCCGCTAAGATTGCTTATGAATTTTTTAATCTCTCCCAGGGTAAAATCCCCTTTGAACACGTTCTCATCGTCAAAATCAATAAAGCAGTGCTTGCATCTGGCATTGCACCTGTTAGTAATGAAATGAACTATGCTAACCGGCCTGTTCCTCTGTATGTAAGACTTCAACAGCATGGCTACAAATGGGCAAGATTGCTTTATAAAACTTTCTGTAAAAGAATCAAAAATGTTATATAATAGGGCAAATTTATTTTAGAAATATGGAATTGTCAGATGCTGCAGAAAGATTGTTCCTGCTTGCGGTATTCGCACTTTTATTGTTTACAGGCTATGGAAACATAGCGGAGCACTCCTTGTCGCACCAGTTCCCTTATGGATACTTCGCCTCAGACGCTTTTCAGCATCAAGTAAGGGCAGAAGCGGTTAAAGACGCCGGCAATTTCAAGTACGAGGCATATTACATATCCCATGGATTTAAGGATGCAGTAGGAAGGTATCCTCCAATAATTTACCATCTCTCAGCAATATTTTCGCATTCCACAGGGCTTGAGGTTTATGACTCAATTTATTTTATTGTGTTCTTTTTCGCAGTTATTGGAGTGTTGGTTGTGTACTACATTATCAGGAACTTCAACAGAAATGCCGCAGTGATGGCATTGCCCCTGGCTGCACTTATTTTTTCGCATCCTTTGTCGATAGGATTTGCATGGGGGCACTGGCCGTCTTTGCTTGCCCAATTTTTTCTTATAGCATTTGCATGGTGCATAGTGATGATAGATCTGGAAAAATCCTACATTCCAATGGCAATAACTCTTACTTCAATAGCGCTGACCCACACGTCAGAGGCGGTGTTTGCATTAATTTTTCTTGCAATGTTTTTAGCAATAAAATTTTTTGGCAAATCCCTCAAAAAGAGCGATATCAAAAAAATTACAATAGCGTTTATTATTTCAGTTGCCGTTTCATTATACTATTTGATTATATTTATGAACTCCTGGGCAAAAGCGCAGCCCTATTCCTTTGCTGTTGAGCCCGTATGGCAGGGCAATCCTGGATTTTATATGGCTAATTTCGGCATTTTGTTGATATTTATAGCAGCCGGAATTTTGTTCTCCTTGTTCAGGCTAAAGGACATGCATGCCTCATTTGTCTTTGGATTTGCAATGCTTTTAGGCGGATTTCTAAACTACATTGGCTTTGGGCTTAGGGCATTTCAGTTAAGGTTTTTCTGGCCAGTGTACCTTTCAGTATTTTTTGGATTTGGGGCTTATATGCTATTGAAGTTGCTTGTTAAAAAATGGAGTATGGCTTATTCAGCAATAATATCTGTTGCTCTTGTCCTTTTGCTGGTCAGCATAAAGCTGCCTGGGGTGCCCCAATACAATAAATTTTCATCGCCGGGCATTATGGATTCTTATCATTGGGCTGCATTGGAGTGGCTGAGCAAGAACACAGAAGCGGATTCAAAAATTTATTTCTTCTATGGGGACATATACAGCCAGGACGCCTTGCTGAGGAATTCAAAAAGGCTGCACTACCAGGTTGATCCTGATGACTTCGTAAAGTCGATACAAAATAAAAAAATAAAAAGATTTTATGTAAGCGAATTGCCGGGGGATGGCGGCGGCTCCATAGTGGTAAGAACCGGCTATTTCACTTTTGATGATATCACGAAATCAAAGCCACAAGAGTATTTTTTCGGGCTGCAGGACATTTGCAACTTTGACTACCTTGTTTTTGATAAAGTTTCAGGGCAGCAGGTTCTTGCAGAATACAACCTTATCATAAAATCTGAACTGCTGAAAAAAGACCACATAAGCAAAGTTTTTGATAACGATATTGTGCTGATACTAAAAAATGATAAAATTGGAGCTGATTGCATTGAGGAAGGAAGTTTTTGATTTGGTTAGGAAGGAGTTAGTGCACATTAGTTTATTATTTTTATTAGTGCTATTCATATTCAAAATTGCATTTTTCAAAGAAAATCTTGTTGTTCTTCTTAGAACCGTGCTATCCTTGTTCTGGCTGTTTGCGCTGCCTGGCTATTTTGTAATGCTCTATTGGAAGGAAAAACTGGAATTTATTGAGAGAATTGTGATAGGGATTGCCTTGTCTGCAGGCGTAATTGGGGCATTCAGCTATTACCTCGGAATGATTGGATTGAATATCAAATACCATGCTGCATTATTGCCATTAGCAATTATTATTATAGGGCTAATTGCGGCAATCAACAAAAAACATAAAAATCAAACTGAAAATTAAGCGGCTTTTTTTAAATTCTTATATTTCATTAATACAATAGCAATGCCAACAAATGCCATGAATGCTGCTGCAATTGCAATTCTGAATGAAATTACAAGCCCAAGTAGATATGCTAAAGAGGGGAATAATGTAAATCCAAGCAAAGCTGAAAAAACAAATTTTTCACCCTCATTCAGCCCGAAATTATTAAGCATGAAATAAAACGGAATTGAGATGAAAATAATCCCAATCACAACCCTGACTCCAGTAAAGCCAAATAAAACAAATGAAAATATCAGCATTGCCAATAATATAACTGACAAAAATATTATAAGCTCCTTTAAGTCATTATTTTTTAGGCTCAAATTTATACACCCTCATATTGTTTTTGTCATAAACCAACGAATGGTTAGCAAGATCTTTTTTTTCAAACTGCTGCATATAATTGAAGGTTTCTATGTCATTAAGCGCTCCAACCATTGTGTAATCGAGCATGAAATACCAATCCCGGGATTTTAGGATATCTTCCTTATTTTCCAGGAAATAATAAAATCTAGTCACGTGTTGGGATACTGCTGCAGACCACCTTATTTTCTTCGATGTTACACTCAAGACATCAGAGGAGTAAGGTATACCAAGAACCGTTATATTAGCGGATACTGGCACATTCTCCAACACCCATTGGGCTGCCTGATACTCCTGCTCGTTCAAAGTACCGAAAAAGTCATTGTATGTATTTTTGTTCAGCATTTTTGAGGCAGTTGCCATATTAACAGAGATTGTGAAATAGACAAAAATCCCGGCAATCAGGTATTTTATGTATTTATTGTAGTTGGACGGCAGTTTTATGATCGAGCCCAGATAGACAATTCCTATTGCAGTCAAAGGCGCGAATATGTGGGCTGTTGCTGACAATGACCTGTGCAAAAAAGACACCTTTCCAGCGATATCCCTGTGAAGAACCAAGTAAAGGCTTATAAGCCACGCCAATAAAAGCAAGTCCTTTTCTTCCCTCCTCAATGCCAAAAATAAGATTCCAATCAGCAAGAAGGGCAGTGTCCACAGGCCATGCATTTCCCTGAAGGAGAAGTAGCTTGGAGGCACGCTGCCTACGTAATCTTTTGGGTTCAAAGACCACTGAAAAAGCCTCGACACATCAATGCTTTTTTGCGGAGCTTTATCTGCATCTCCATTGAGCCCAAATCTCGGAAAGATGTTGAATGTCTGGTATGGAAATAACATAAATAAAATTAGAAAAATGACTGCTGCTATTGATATGTGCTTCCAGTTAAAAACAAATTTCTTTTGCTTTACAGCCAGCAATGCGTAAAGCACCGCTATGCCGACAACAGAGTGAAAGAAAATAAGCGGGTGGATAAGCAGGTTAATGCCCAAAAACAAGGCAGTCATGTAAAGGTAAAATGGCTTGTTATTTTCTTTGGAGTAATTGATGAAATACTTGTAAAAGCAGTATAAGATAATTGGCACAAACGCATATGCAAACCTCTCAGGCCATTGCCCCCATAGAAAAGGCATAAAATCCCTTGGCGAGAAAATCAGCAGTAATGAAGACAAAATTGCAGGCAAAAACCCGAACAATGAGTTGATAACAAAATATGATGTGACTATTATGAATGACGCCATTATAGTGTTTAAGAGGAAAACAGGCACAATTCTTTCCCCTCCGATGACTTCAACAATTCCAAGGGCAGTATGGAAAGGCGGAGGATACCATAAAGTATGGGGCTTGAACAAATTGTCTGTGCCGTACCTTAGGTCTATGTAAGGGGGCAAATTCATTATTGACTTGTCATTATAAGCCATGTAATCGGCAACTTCAAAATGCGACATTGCATCGTACTCGCCATAAGGCAGTTTTCTCTGCAAAGGCTGGCTCCAGAAATAAATTGCAAAAAGATATACTGCTATGAATATCAAAGTTTGGATATAATTTTTGTTTAATTTCATACCGCTACGGACAACTGCTGTTTTTATGGATTATTAGATTGGAAATCAACAGCATCGATAATAACCTCTTTGCCATGATTTCTTAATGACTCCTGAAGGGATTCTATCACCTTGATTACTTTCAAGCCGGAATTTCCATCGCTAATCGGCTTTTTGCCTGTTTTTATGCAATCAATGAAATGCCTGCACATAACATTCAAAGGCTCCTTATCGTCTATCTTTGGCGCGTAAATTTCCCCGCTTCTGTAAACAAGCTTGAAATCCTCCCAGGTGTCATAGTATTTGTCCTTTGGCACATTATTCTTTTCCAGGGCAACGCCTTTGTCATATATCCTTATCTTTTCCCTCTGCTCGGTATCATCATAAACAAGCATTTTCTTGTTGCCGACAATTGTGATCTTCCTTATTTTCAATGGGTCAAGCCAGCTTATATGCATGTGCACCATAATCTCTTCATGGAATTTTAATGTCAAATGCGCATCGTCCACAATGCTTTTTTGGATGTAGTCCATGCCCTCTGCTTTCACGCTGGCTGGCATTTTTTTCAGCAGGAAGAGCAATATTGATATGTCATGCGGAGCAAGGTCCCAGATTACATTTATGTCTTTTTGGAAAAGACCCAGATTGACTCTTATCATGTCAATAGTCAATATTTTTCCCAGCTCATTGCTTTCAATTATTTCCCTTATTTTATTTACAGCAGGAGCATATTCAAATGTATGGTCAACCATCAAGACTTTATTATTTTTTTCCGCTATTTTAATCAATTCCTCAGCGTCATTCACATTATTTGTCATCGGCTTTTCTATCAGAACATGCTTATTGCCAAGCAAAGCCATTTTTGCCTGCTCGAAATGCATGGAAACAGGGGTTGCTATGGCAACAGCATCAACATTTTTGTCATTGATGATGTCCATATAATTTTTTGTGGTTTTTATATCAGGATAAAGCTGCTTCATGTGGTTCAGCCTTTCCTCTCTCAAATCAGAGCACCACAAAACTTGGCATTCTTCAATACTGCTGAAATTTCTTATTAAGTTTGGCCCCCAATATCCGCAGCCGATAACCCCTATTTTAACCATTTTCTCTCCTCTAAGAATTCAATAACAGCTTATAAAGATTGTTGTTTTTATTTTATAGCTTTATTGAGGCTGGATGCTATATTCTTCCATTCAAACTTGACTGCTGCATTCCTTGAATTCACTTCTTTTACTTTGAGGGCATACTTGATTTTTTCCTTTAAGTCAGCAACGCTTCCGGCTTTGGCAACCATTTTCTTGTCTTTTATATGCGTGTGCATTTCCCCGGCGTCTGTGACTACAACAGGCTTGTTGCAAGCCATGAATTCCACAATCTTGTAAGGGGCGAACATTACTTCTGTGAAGATGTTTTTTGGGTATGGTATAACCAACACATCAGAGGCGTTTATTGCAAAAACAACCTCTTTTTGCGGCAGCGAGCCCAGATAGATTATTCCCTCTTTATCAAAGTCAAAATTTTCCCTGACAACAGCTCCAACTCTGCCGACAATTAAGAGCTTGATGCCATTTACTTCCTGCCTCAATTCTTCAAAAGCCGTTATTAGAATATCAACGCCCTGTATTTTCTGGATTGAGCCTATGTAAGAGATTATTTTAGCGTCAATCGGAAGATTCAATCTCTTTCTTGATTCTGCCTTGTTTAAAGGCCTGAATATTTTTGTGTCAACGCCATTTGGTATGGTTATTGTCTTCTTTTTCCTTATTTTTTTTGCATTGTCTGAGAGTATATTGCTTGCACACATAACCAAGTCAGAGTTTCTGACTACATGCTTTTCGAACACGCCAAAAAACGGCATTTTATAGCTTTTGTATACCCCGTAATTATCCTGTATATCGTACAGGAACTTAATCCTGTATTTTCCTGCAATAAAATAGCCCATAACCCCCCACAAAGGATCAGATGTAGCTATCATCAAATCATAATTGTTGTTTTCAATTGTTTTTTTTAATTCCCGCAGAAATCCAAATAATCCAAGAGGCCTGAATGGCCTGATAAAAATCCGCATATCATGCAGGCTTATATTCCTATTTTCAAATTTTTTGTAATCAACGCAAAAGAAATCTATCTCATGCCCGAATTTCCTCAAGTTTTCAAAAAGCCTAACCTGCCTTCCGAAGTCCTCTGATATTATGTCCCTTCCAGCGGTGTATCTGCTTGTAAAAACGAGTATTTTCATTTTACTCCATTAAAATTTTGATTTTTTAGCATGTCTTTAAGCCCTTCTTTGAGGCTCCTGAATTTTATTCCCAGCTCTTTTTCAGCCTTTTTATTTATGAGCCCAGCATACTGCGGCCTTTTTGCTGTTTGGCCAAGCTGCGGGGATTTCACCGGCGCAACAAGCTCTTTTTTGAACCCGAAAACTTTGCAGAAATTAAGAGCTATCTGGTGCCTGCTCATAAAATCCGGGCCTGCTATGTTGTAAGTTCCTGCAAGATCTTTTTCCAGAAGTTTAAGGGCGGCATATGCCAAATCAACTACATAAGTGGGAGTGTAAAATTGGTTTGTTGGCGCTTTAAACTCCATGTTGCTTTTTAAGCTGCCAATCAGCCTTGAGATGAAATTTAAATTTCTATTGTCCCACCCGTACAGGCTGCTTGTCCTTATGATTAAAGAATTTTTAAGCTTTTTAACAAAATTTTCAGCTTCAAGCTTCTGCCTGCCGTACTCGCTTATTGGATTTGGATTGGAGTTTTCAGAATAAGGCCCGCTTTTGCCGTCGAAAATGGCGTCAGACGAGAAAAAAACCATCCTGCAATTGCTTTCCTTGCAATAATTTACTATGTTTGCTGCGCCCAATACATTTATTTTTCTTGTATTCATTGGATTATTTTCAATATAATCCATGTTGGTTATGCCAGCAGGCAGGTAGATAACATCTGGGCTTATTTTTTTTAGCTTTTTATATGTTTCATTGAATTGCGACAGCTCTAATTTCTCAAAACTCTTGTTATGCGTGGAAGTTCCTATAACTTCATATTTTTCGCTGAGCAGCCTAAATAGGTAGCTTCCGGTAAATCCTCCTGCGCCGATTACCAAGATTTTCATTTGAGATTTCTAATTGTAAATTATCCGCTTCAATTTATAAAGATTATTGCTTAAACAGTGAGATAACATTTATAAATCAGCCAAAACTCATGAAACAAAATGGACAATGTGCTTGTGACAGGGGGGGCAGGCTTTATAGGCAGCCACCTGTGTGATTTTTTGATTGGCAAGGGATTCAGAGCCATATGCATGGACAATTTAATTACCGGCAATGCCGATAACATAAAGCACCTTGAAAAAAACAGGAACTTCAGATTTATAAATCATGACATAAGCAAGCATATAAAGATTGACGATGACCTGGGATTTGTACTGCATTTTGCCAGCCCGGCTTCGCCTGAAGATTACCAAAAAATACCAATCCAGACGCTTAAAGCAGGAAGCCTTGGCACACATAATACCCTTGGTCTGGCGCTGGCAAAAAAAGCAAAGTACCTTCTTGCCTCGACTTCAGAGGTTTACGGCGACCCACTGGTAAACCCCCAGCCGGAATCATACTGGGGAAACGTAAATCCTGTAGGGGTGAGGGGCTGCTATGACGAATCCAAAAGATTTGCAGAAGCATTGACTATGGCTTACCACAGGATTCACAAGCTTGACACCAAGATTGCAAGGATTTTCAACACTTACGGGCCCAGAATGCGGAAGAATGACGGCAGGGTTGTCCCGAATTTCATAAACCAGGCATTAAGCGGTAATCCAATAACTGTTTACGGAGACGGTAATCAAACAAGAAGCTTTTGCTATGTTGATGACTTGATAGAGGGGGTATACAAACTCATGCTTTCAAGCCTAAACGAGCCTGTCAATCTTGGAAATCCCCATGAGCATACGATTTTGGAATTTGCAGAATTAATAAAAAAACTGACAATGTCAAAGAGCAGGATTGCCTTCAAAAAACTGCCGATAGACGACCCAAGAGTCAGGTGCCCTGACATAAGCCTGGCAAAAAGCAAATTGAAATGGGAGCCGAGAACAAGATTGAGTGATGGCCTGGCTAAAACGATTGATTTCTTTAAGCATCAAGGCTGAAATTTTGTTTTGGCAGTAGATATTTATTTTTTCTCCATATCAGCCAAAAACCCGAAGATGATTATTTGCAGGCCGATGCTCAGGACTAGTATATCAAGCATCATAAGGCCCAAATGCCTAAAAACTCCTTCTCCAAAAAACTGGAAATAAACAAGATAAAGCCCTAAAAGTATTCCTATAAAAAATATCAGGCTGCCGATAATACCAAAAAACTTCAAAGGCTCGTAATCCCTGTAAGTCCTTATTATGTTTATCAATGCCCTTGCTGCATAGCTGAATGGATTTGATATAAGCCTGCTCCTGCCGTCTCTTTTTGCAAAATAAATCGGCACTTCTTTTATCCTGAATTTCTGCTTTACTGCCCGTATAATCTGCTCCTGGGTATATGTGTGATTGCTTGTTATTGGAATGCTCTCGGCAACTTCTCTTGTAAACGCCCTGAAACCAGTCTGCGCATCTGAAATCTGCAAGTTGGTTATTCCTGATACAACCTTGGAGAATGCAAGATTTCCAATCCTGTTTATCAATGGCATATGCTCTATTTTGCCTTGAAACCTGCTGCCCAAAACAAGGTCATAGCCGTTGTTAATTTCTTTCAATAGCTTGGAAATTTCCTTAGGCAGATATTGGCCGTCAGCATCGATATGAACTATAATATCGGCTTTTAATTCCAGGCATTTTTTTAGCTCTGTTTTGAAAGTTTCAGCCAGCCCGTAATTTTTTGGATGCGAATAGACAACAGCTCCTGCCCTTTTTGCAGTCTCAGCAGTTTTATCCGTGCTTCCGTCATCCACAACCAGAATATTGTAATTGTATCTGCCCCTGCCCATAACATCTTTTATCCCTTTTATCAGGCTTCCAATGCTTTGCGCTTCGTTGTAAGCAGGTATTGTAACAATAATTTTCATATACTTTAAAAACGATAAACTATTTAAATACCTTTCTGTGCCGGAGAAAGCATTTTAACCCAACATTATTTTAAGTTTAGTGTGAAAATGCCCATAAAATATTATATAAAACTTTACAAGCTTGCCAAAAGCAGGAATAAATCCGAGAAGGACTATTTCGATTTTGAGAAGTTTCAGGCTGAGATGGTAATAAAGTCGCTAAAAAGAAAGGATGTTAGATTAAAAGGCGCTAAAGTCCTTGACATAGGCTCGGGCAGGGGAGGATATTCCTACGCGCTAAATAAGAACGGGGCGCATGTTGCTTCCTTAGACATAGACAGTGAAAGATTTGCGTTAAACAGCAGAAGGTTTGTCAATGCAGACGCAATAAACCTTCCATTTAAGCCGTCCAGCTTTGACATAGTTTTTTGCTCCAGCATAATTGAGCATCTGGAAGAGCCTGAAAAGCTGATATTGGAGATAAAAAGGGTATTAAAGAAAGGGGGGATATGCTATCTGAGCTTTCCGCCTTTCTGGAGCCCGGTAGGCGCCCACCAGTTCAAGCCTTTCCACTATCTTGGAGAAAAGATGGCAATAAAGCTGGCAAGAATATTCTATAAGGTAAGAAGCTATTCTTCCTATAACGATGAATATGGGCGGCTTTACGTTATGACAATAAGCAAAGCGAAAAGGCTTATCAGGGACAGCAGATTAAGAATAATCAGCATTTCAACACGGCATTTTCCGGTTAATTTTGCAAAGGCGCCTCTATTAAGCGAGTTTTTGACATGGCATGTGGAATTCCTGTTGCAAAAGTAAGATTTTTATAGACATACCTTTTTTTCAATTAAGGGGGAACTAATGTCTGCATTAAGCATAATCTTATTTTTTTTGTACAGCTGGGGATTCGGCTTTGGATTAGGATTAATAGCCAGGGAATCAGAAGATTTTCTTGAAAGAAACCTAATGAGGATAGGAACCGGCTTAGGGGCAATGCTTGCATTCGGCCTCCTGCTTAACCTCATTAGGATTCCATTGGACTGGAGGGTATTCCTGTCAATAAGCATTTTGCTGGTCTTAACCAAAACTTACAGGGATTTCAAGAAAGAAAGAATCATTTTTGATGTTAAAAAAATTTCAATAAGCATTTTCCCTTTGCTCGTGCTTGCCTTATTCTCTATTTCTTTTTACATGTATGAAAAAGGGGCGTTCGCATACCCTTATTTAGAAGATGATGACTCATGGAGCCATGCCATGGGAGTGAAGTACGTGTCCATTGAGAAAACTGTTTTTGCAGGCGCTGGAAATAGTTTTTATATGGATCCCTACCCACCAAACTATGACATGCTCATGGGAATCCTGCACCAGACAAACAATTCTGTTTACTGGACTCTCAAGTTTTTCAATGCATTGATTGTGTCATTAAGCATAGTATTCTTCTATTTTTTTGCAAAAACATTTACAAACAGCTCAAAAAAGGCCTTATTCGCAACATTTGCCCTGTTTGCAGTCCCTGCCTACCTGAGCCATTTTATATGGGCGATAGCCTTGACAATGCCTTTGTTCTTTGCATCGTTTTATGCAGTTGAGAAAATTAAAGACGACAAAAGATGGTTTATAGCGGCAGCAATAGTCATTGCCGCGACTTTGACTTCATCTCCAACTCACAGCGCTTATTTTGGGCTGTTTTTCCTGATATATCTTATTGGGAGGGCTTTAGCCCAAAAGAAGTTTTTGGTTTACGAATTTCTCGCAGGATTTTCGGGCTTATTATTGTCTTTTTTGTTATGGTGGCTGCCGATGATTCTGACTCACAGCCTGAAGGGCACGATAAACAGCTTTTTAGGCGCACAAAGTATAGTAAACATAGCAGGCACAGGGGATAGGATATACAATTTATCCGATTTTATCTTTGCCAAAAAAGTCAACATGATTAACAATCCGATAGGCATAGGCATTGTTCTCTCTATTTTAACTGTTATCGGGCTTATTTTTATAATTATAAAATACAAAGATATGCTAAGGGAAGATAATTACTCAAAGATTATTATGATGCTATGGTTTATCTTTGCTTTTTATGCTGTCAATGCCGCAAGATTTCCAATCAAATTGTCTCCATTCAGGGCGTGGATTCTGCTTGCAATTCCAGTTTCTTTATTATCCGGAGAGTCTATCGCCCTAATTGATAGTTTTGCCAAGTCTGCTGTCAGCAATATTGCAAAGCCAAAAATAGCAATAAAGGCAGCATCGCTGCTCGTACTCGGGCTCATAGCTTACAGCATTATCATGACATCATTTGTCCAGAAGTATACCGTAAATACAGCCATATGGCCTCCAGGAGGGTTCTGGACATCAAACGAGGAGATACAAGGTTATATGTGGCTTAAGGACAATATACCTTCCGGAACAAGGGTGTTTACATTTTCAAACAACGCTTTGATACTGGGACTAGATAAGTTTATATGCCATTGGTGCAGCAATGTGAGAGACTATCAGCGCACCGGATTTAACGAGAGCGCAGGCGCTATAAATTCCTGGATGGGGGGCAATGGCTATAACTACCTTGTTGTAGATGGCCAGACTGCAAGAATCCATGGCAGCAATGAGACAAATAATAAAATAAGCGAATTATTA
>Ga0209542_10007792_pt1 | contig 20227 bp, 14 predicted proteins | sample RifCSPhighO2_01_FD_184028 | JGI IMG/M metagenome (GOLD analysis project Ga0209542, IMG submission 184028) | Soil microbial communities from Rifle, Colorado - Rifle CSP2_plank highO2_0.1 (SPAdes) (version 2) | ecosystem: Environmental > Terrestrial > Deep subsurface > Rock core/Sediment ...
TACAAGAAGGTTCGAAAGACAGACTTTGGCGGATTGTCGGCAGAATAGTATACTCGTCCATACCTTACCCCTCGGGCAAACCGAGGGCGGGTTTGTGTATATGTCAGAATCAAAAAAACACGAAAGCGACCCCTCGACTGCGCTCGGGGCAGGCAAAATCGTCATCAAAGGTGCGCGGACGCACAACCTGAAGAATATTTCAGTGGAGGTCCCGCGCAATAAGATGGTCGTTTTTACGGGGCTTTCGGGGAGCGGAAAATCTTCCCTCGCATTCGACACTATTTTCGCGGAAGGACAGCGCAAGTATGTAGAGTCGCTCTCGGCGTACGCGCGGCAGTTTTTACGGCAAATGCAGAAGCCCGACGTGGACGAGATATCGGGACTCTCGCCGGCAATATCCATCGACCAGAAGAGCCGCTCCAACAACCCGCGCTCGACGGTAGCGACCATTACGGAGATTTACGATTACTTGCGTGTTCTCTATGCGCGTATCGGACATCCGCATTGTCCCACGTGCGGCAGGGAAGTGAGGAAACTTTCGAACGAGGAAATACTCGGAACAGTTCTTGGCATCGTCGAAACCGCTCGAAAATCCAAAGGTCCGACCTTTAAGAATTCTAAAGGCCGGACTTTAACGAGTGAGGTATCCAAGGAGAAGATACGCATTAGCTCCCCCATCGTTGTTGGGAGGAAAGGTGAGTATTACCAGCTTCTCTACGACATGCTCAATAAGGGTTTCGAAAAGGCCATCGTAGATGGGGAGGGATTGTCGCTCCGTGAGCGCATCGAGCTGAAGAAGCACTCCAAGCACGACATAGACATTGTCGTCGACGAGATATTCGTGAGCGAGTTCGTGGACGACCCGAAGGCCGCGCGGGAGAGGGCGAGCGAGGCGATAGAGCGTGCGCTTCACGAGTCTTCCGGATTGGTACGCATTACGGATGCTTCCGGCGGCTCGCATATCGCATCCGCTAAGTTCATGTGTCCATTCGACGGTTTTTCTTTCCCGGAAGTCGAGCCACGCCTATTTTCTTTCAATTCTCCCTACGGCGCATGTCCGGAATGCAAGGGTCTTGGCTCCAAATACTTTTTTGGCGATGAGCCGTGTGACGTGTGCAACGGCGCCCGCCTTCGCCCTGAGTCTCTGAATGTTTTTCTCGGCCCCGTGAAATTACCTGTTCCCCCAGACTCCACGCGGCCGGACGAGGCTTCGGCGGGCAAGCGCGCCAGCGGCATGAATATCGTCAGTCTCTCCTCGCTATCGATAGAGGATGCAATGGATTTCTTTAAGAAATTGAAGTTGACGAAGAAAGAAGAAGAAATATCCCATGTCGTCATCAAAGAGATAACCTCACGCCTGCAGTTCATGCTGAACGTCGGCATCGAATATCTCACGCTCGACCGCAAGGCGAATACTCTTTCGGGCGGCGAGGCACAGCGCATCCGCCTCGCCTCGCAGCTCGGAAGCGGCCTGGTCGGCGCTCTTTACGTACTCGACGAGCCGACCATCGGCCTGCATCAGCGCGACAACGACAAACTCATCGAGACCCTGAAACATCTGCGGGACCTTGGAAATACGGTCATTGTCGTCGAGCATGACGAGGACACGATATTCGCTTCAGACTACATTGTTGACCTTGGGCCAGGCGCCGGAGTGCATGGAGGTACTATCGTCGCCTCCGGATGGCTAGACGAACTACTCACTGCAAAGAGCAATAAGTCAGGTTCGCGAACGCTTTCATATTTGCGCGACGAAACAAGAATAGAGATACCGGAAAAACGTCGCACGGCAGATAAGGGAAAGATAAAGATACGCGGCGCTTCGAAATTCAACCTGGACAAAATCAACGTGGATGTTCCACTCGGAAAACTGGTCTGCATCACGGGGGTCTCGGGTTCCGGAAAATCGACGTTTCTGTACGAGATTTTGCACAGGAATCTTTTAGCGCGGTTCGACAAACGATACCGTAGCGCCAAGACATATAATGCCGCCGAATTCTCGGGGACAGAATACTTAGGACGCTCTATACTTATCGACCAGTCGCCCATTGGCCGCACACCGCGTTCAAATCCCGCCACTTACACCGGGGCGTGGACACATATCCGAGATATGTTCGCGATGAGCGAGGAGGCTCGTGCGCGTGGATGGGGGCCTGGCAGGTTCAGCTTCAATGTAAAGGGAGGGCGTTGCGAGGCATGTCAGGGGAACGGACTGGTCGCAGTCGAGATGCACTTTCTACCTACTGTGTACGTAACTTGCGACGTCTGCAACGGCAAACGCTTCATGAAGGAGACGCTCGAGGTCAAATACAAGAAGAAGAGCATTCACGACATTCTCTCAATGACCGTCGAAGAGGCGCTTGCATTCTTTGAGGATATTCCGGCTGTAGCGGATCGTTTGCACTCGCTTTCTGATGTGGGCCTCGACTATTTGGAACTTGGCCAGAGTGCGACAACGCTCTCAGGCGGGGAAGCACAGCGTGTGAAGATCGCCTCCGAGCTCTACCGGCCGCTTATTCAAAAGAGCATCTATCTCCTCGACGAGCCTACGGTCGGCTTGCACTACGATGACGTGGCGAAGCTGATACAGATCTTGCAGAAACTCGTGGAGAAAGGGAACACGGTCGTTGTAATCGAGCACAGTCTCGATGTGTTGAAATCGGCCGACTACATTATCGACCTCGGCCCGAACGGCGGCGCGGGAGGCGGAAAGGTGGTTGCCAAAGGCACTCCGGAAGAAGTCGCCCGCACCGACGGCTCGCATACGGGGTACTATTTGAAACGTGTGCTGAAAAAGGCCAAGAAATGAGGCCAAAAGTAGTCTTGACAAGTATGTTTTGCAATGTATAATGCCGCGAACGATAGAACTGGCGCCTTTGTTAGAGGGGGAAGCCGAAATCTCCACCACTGACCGCAACGCCCGTGCCTTCGTTTCGGTCGTTGAAAATTGAATAGGCAGAAAAGGGAAACGCGCGCGTCCGCATCGCGGCGCTCGCATTGTTATTCCTCTTCTCCGGCACAAATCCATTGCGCTGGAAGGAGGGGTCGCAAATGATCTCTCGAATACCACAGCTTGTCATCTGGTATTCGTAGCTCTATGCCCGGCAAGGGGCACCACCCGACTCACTCACCGCCGAGCGCGGGAGATGAAGGGAGAACGTTATGAAGTTCAGGAAGCAGATTAGCGCCACCACCGCAACCGCCGTCATCGATCGCCTCGTGGAAGTGGCGGTCCGAGCAGGTCAGCAGTGGGACTGGGTCAAGTTCGTCCTGTCCGATGGGACTGACGTGGTCTGTTCAGGCTATTCCGCAGAAGCGGTTTATAAGCCCGAACATTTCGCGTCGGTCATCGCCTACGCCATGAGCTCCACGATAGAAGTCACCAGAGAGCAGGGGCGCTACGTCCTCGCCTTCCAAGGGCAACGTGGTTCGCTGCTCGGGCATTGGGGCATCGTCGAGCTGTTGAAAACAGACGGCGGTGAGATCTCGGACTATGAGACCTCCGTTCCTGGAATGGAACCCTGGGAAGATTTACTCGGTTGGTTCCGCCGCATCGTCGGCAATCCGACCGAGCCTCTTCATCCCTTCGACCCCGTCAACGGCGCCGGAGAAGCTGCGAAATTCAATCGCCGCTTTCATCAGGCAATTGGTGAGTTGGTTCGGAAGCGCAAGCTCAATGGTGAACAATTGAGGGTGCATCGCAACATAATCGTTGCGGACATCAAGCGCGAGTACAAGTGGGCATAGCTTTCACTGCAGATTGGATTCTGCCGTTTGGTTGTCGATCGTTTTGACAATCGGGGGATGTACGCAACATCCCCACTTTCTCAAGCGTTTGATTAAATCGAACGTTTGAAGGAGTGAAGTCCCCGCGAAGCTATGGGTTCTAGTAGCACCTCTAACTGCTGCTCCTGCCCGTAGCTTTGTGGGGATTTTTGCTTGGGCCGTCAGAAGATAATGGGTTTTCTGTCTATCGAGATGGACTCGACCCATCTGACGCCCTCTCTTTTGTCCTCGGAATAATACACAATGACCAGTCTGCTGCCGACTTGAAAACTAAGTTCACACCAGCCATCGCGCGCCCTTTTTCTGCCCAACACGCGATTCCGCCCGAGATATTTCTCAATCGCATCATATATTTCAGCGAACAATTGCTTAGAATTGCCGCGAACGCTTTCGAGGATTATCTCTTCGTTCCACAAACCGCTGTCACGGTACAGCTCAAGAAATGCTTCCTCGTAATGAAAAACAAAGGAGTTTACATCGGCAAGCGCCGACTCTCTAAACCGCAGCGCCATGACGCACGTTTCGTACCCCCGATTGTTTCTTCCACGCGGCCCGCAGGCGTTTGCGCAGACGCTCAACCGATTCGTCTATCATACGGTTCGTAAGGACGCGCATTTCAGCGGATGAATAGCCCCCCGCTTTTTTCGTCTTCCTTTTCATAGCCGCACTATCGCGCCGCGCGCTCTTCTTGTCAACTCGACTTTCAGCGCCATTTCACTTATCGCCACGATATTCGCTCCACGCTTTTGTTTTCAGTCCGTTGCCCTTCTGCTCCGCGAGCGCAGTCACAAAGCCTTCGGCCAGCTGGCGATTGGTGATGAGAGGAATGTTCATGTCGATAGCTTTGCGGCGGATGGTAAAGCCGTCAGTGTTCTCGCGTTCGTAGGCGCGGGTCGGAATGTTAATGATGAGGTCCGCAGCTCCTTTTTCGATGAGCGAGAGAACGCTTGGTTCACGCTTCGAACTGATCTTGTACACTTTCTCACAAGTAATATTATTTTCGGCAAGAAAATCGGCCGTGTGCTCGGTCGCAATAAGCTTGAACTTCATATCCACGAGAAGTCGCATCGCTGGCAATAATTTAAGCTTGTTCTCCTCCTTGCCCAAACTCACAAGGACATTTTTCTTCGGCAGACGGAACCCCGCGGCGAGCATAGATTTTAGAAGGGCTTCCGAATACGAATCTCCGAAACACGCCACTTCACCGGTCGAAGCCATTTCCACCGACGAGCGCGGGTCGGCACCTTTGATACGGCCGTAGGAAAATTGAGGCGATTTCACTGCGATGTAGTCGAGATCCAACGTGCGAAATCGTGCCGTTATCTTTTCTCCCAGCATGCAGCGGATAGCGACGTCGATGAAATTATGGCCCGTCACTTTAGAAACGAACGGGAAACTTCGGGACGCACGGACGTTGCACTCGATGACTTGCAGGTGGTTGTCCTTTGCGATGAACTGCATGTTAAATGGCCCCGTTATCCTCAACTCCTTGATGATGGCTTTCGTAATATCTTTTGCGCGGCGCACTGTCTCCAGATAGGTCCTTTGCGGCGGAAGCACGACCGTAGCGTCGCCCGAATGCGTTCCCGCATTCTCCACGTGTTCGGTAATCGCATAAATAACAAGCTTGCCGCCGTGCGCGACGCCGTCTATCTCTATTTCACGTGCGTTCTCGATGAACTTCGATATCACCACAGGGTGGTCGGGGGATACGTCGGTCGCCTTCTTGAGGAAAGCGAGCAGAGACTCTTTGTTCAGAGCGACTTTCATTGCGGAGCCCGACAGCACGTATGAGGGCCGCACCAATACGGGGTACCCGATGCGTTCTGCCGTCTTGATAGCCGCGCTCGCTGTCGTGAGTTCCTCCCATGCGGGCTGATCTATCTGCAGCTTATCGAGGAGAGTAGAAAATACGTGTCTGTTCTCCGCACGGTCTATGTTGGAAGGCGTAGTACCAAGTATTTTGACGCGGTTCTGGTCGAGTCGAAGGGCGAGGTTGTTGGGTATCTGGCCGCCGGTCGACACGAGGACACCCTTGGGACGCTCGAATTCCATGATGTCCAAGACGCGCTCAAGCGTGAGTTCCTCGAAGTAGAGTCGGTCCGATTCGTCGTAATCCGTGGAAACGGTTTCCGGATTGTAATTGACCATGATCGTCTTAAATCCTTTTGATTTCAGTGTCTTCAGAGCCTGCACGCATGACCAGTCAAATTCGACCGAAGAGCCGATGGAGTAAGGGCCGCTTCCCAAAACGGCGACACTATGTTTGTCACTCGTGACATCATCAACAGTGCCGTGGTACGTGAGGTAGAGGTAATTGGTCTTTGCCGGAAATTCACCTGCGAGCGTGTCGATCTGTTTAACGACGGGGAGTACCTTCATCTTCTTGCGAAGTGCACGCATTTTCGCTTCTGTCGTTCCCTTAACAACGGCGAGCTGCACGTCTGAGAAGCCGGCCTTTTTTGCCGCATACAGGGACTCGCGCGTAAGCGGACGCCGTTTCAACGTGCGCTCCATTTCTACAATATTTTTCATCTTTTCCAAGAACCACGGATCGATACCGGAAAGTGAATGTATCTTCTTGACCGGGGTGTTCGCACGAAGTGCTTGTGCGATAGCGAACAATCGGCGCGCCGTCGGTTCTTTTATTTCTTCGAGGTAATCCTTGATGAGAAAATTGCCGCTCCGATGGGCAAGAAAACCGTCTGCGCCTATTGAGAGCATCCGCATGGCTTTTTGCAGCACTTCCTCGAAACTCCTGCCTATCGCCATGACCTCGCCCACGCTCTTCATCTCAGTGCCGATGCGGGGCGCCGCGTTCTCGAATTTCGAGAGGTCCCAGCGCGGGAGCTTGAGGACAAGGTAGTCGAGCGCAGGTTCGAAACATGCCGATGTCACACCCGTAATAGAATTTTTTATCTCCGGCAATGTGTATCCAAGGGCAAGTTTTGCCGCGACGAATGCGAGCGGATATCCTGTCGCCTTGGAGGCGAGTGCGGAAGAGCGTGAAAGGCGAGCGTTCACTTCGATGACGCGATAATCACCCGTTTTAGGATGCAGTGCGTACTGAATGTTGCATTCGCCGACAATTCCGAGGTGACGTATCGTTTTGATGGCGATCTCGCGGAGCGAGTGGTATTCCTCGTTGGTGAGGGTTTGCGACGGCGCGACGACGGCCGATTCTCCCGTATGGATACCCATCGGGTCCAGATTTTCCATGTTGCATACGGTTATGCAATTGTCTGCCGCGTCGCGCACGACCTCGTATTCGACCTCCTTCCATCCGTGCAGATATTCTTCGATAAGAACCTGCGGCACCGAACGAAAGAGAGGCGTAAGTTTCTCCGAAAGCTCAGCCTCGCTCCGTATAACACCCGATCCTTCGCCGCCGAGTGCGAACCCCGCCCGCAGCATGACGGGGAACCCGATATCTCGGGCGGCACGCAGCGCTTCTTGGGCAGTTTTTGCAGCATGGCTTCTCGCCGTCTTAACCCCTATTTCCGTAAGGCGTTTGATGAACAAGTCTCTGTCCTCGGTGTCGCGTATCGTTTTTATGGGAGTTCCAAGAACGCGAATGCTATATTTTTTCAGTATACCTTTGCTCTCGAGTTCGAGACCGAGATTGAGCGCCGTCTGGCCGCCGAACGAGAGCAGGATGGCGTCCGGCTTCTCCTTTTTTATCACTTGGATAGTGAATTCAATAGTGAGTGGAAGGAAGTAGACCGTGTCGGCAAGTCCTTCGTCAGTTTGTACGGTCGCGATATTTGGATTGATAAGGACGACGTTCACACCCTCTTCTTTCAGCGCCTTGATCGCCTGCGAGCCCGAGTAATCGAATTCACCGGCTTGACCTATCTTGAGGCCGCCGGAGCCGAGGAGCAGGACCTTTTTTGGTTTCTTGGTCATATGATTTTGCGAAATCATGCCGCGCAATCGTCCTTTAAGGCGCGGCCTTTTTTCAATGACGCGATGAATTCATCAAATATCCACGCGGTGTCGGTGGGGCCTGGGGAAGCCTCTGGATGGAACTGCACGGAACGCCACGGCTTAGACTTGTGGCGAATGCCCTCGTTGGAGCCGTCGTTCGCGTTCACGAACCACTCCTCCCATCCGGCCGGTAGCGTCTTTCCGTCCACGGCAAAACCGTGGTTTTGGGATGTTATATAGCATCTCTGCGTGGAAATATCCGAACATGGTTGATTCTGGGAACGATGCCCGTACTTGAGTTTGTAAGTCTTCGCCCCTGCGGCAAGCGCAAGAAGCTGGTTACCGAGACAGACTCCCAGGATAGGCTTGTTCTTTTCCATTGCTTTTCGAATGTGTGCGATGGTCTGTTCGCACATCGTCGGATTTCCCGGCCCGTTCGATAGGAGCAGGCCGTCGTACGCTTCTTTCGTGAAATCGTAATCCCACGGCACTCGAATGACTTTTGCCCCGCGCTCCACAAGAGAACGAACGATATTTTCTTTCATTCCACAGTCGACCGCGATTATCTTGACCTTTCCGGTACCGTATATGCGTTTTCTCTTTTGACTCACGAGCGCGACGAGATTTTCTTTGTTGGGATCGACAAAGCCCTTTGGCTTTCCGGAGTGGACGAGCTCTCCCAGAATTACGCCGCGTTCCCGCAGGCGTTTGGTCAGCGCGCGCGTATCGACACCCGTCATTGCCGGGACGCCGGATTCTTTGAGCCACGCCGAAAGCGACTTTTTTGCAGTGCTGTGAGAATAGTTCTCAGAATATTCAGAAACAACAAGACCGGCCACCTGGATCTTATCGGATTCAAATCTAGCTTTGTCGGGCACTCCGTAATTGCCCACGAGCGGGTAGGTGAGCACAAGTATTTGTCCGGCATACGATGGATCGGTCAGGGCTTCGGGATATCCCACCATCCCTGTATTGAAAACGACTTCTCCTGTCGCGGAGCGCTTTGCCCCGAAACTCTGGCCCTCTATCACCGTTCCGTCCTTAAGATAGAGCTTCATAAGTATCGCTCGGTGGGCATGCCTCCCCAGCGTCGCTGTCTGCGCGTGCTCGCGCAGCGCTGCCTCTCGGCCCGTCGGCCTGCGAGACGCGCCGGTAGAAGCACGCCCACACTCGCTCTAAGATTTTTTAGGTAAAAAAATACACCCGGGAGGGTGATGGCTGGCTTCACGTCTCGGGAGTCCATTAAAGCTGAAGAGTAACAAACCATGTCAGCAATGTCAAACCAAGCGACTTGTGTATACTCCAAGCCATGACGCGAAAAGATCTAAAAACATCGAATTTGCCGGACGGACCGGGTGTGTACACCTTTAAGAAAGGGCGACGGATCCTCTACATCGGGAAGGCGGCATCGCTGCGCGATAGAGTACGGAGCTATTTTGCTGCGGATCTTGTTGAAGGACGAGGGAGTCGAATCGTGGGCATGGTGAACGACGCGACTTCGCTCGCATGGCAAAGAACGGACTCCGTTCTCGAAGCCTTGATACTGGAGGCCGATCTCATCAAGCGGCACCAACCGCCATTCAATGTCGACCAGAAGGACAACAAGAGCTGGAACTACGTCGTCATAACAAAAGAGCCCGCCCGAACGACCGGAGGCGTCCGGTCGGGCGGGGCCTTCCAGCGCGTTCTACTCGTTCGCGGTCGCGAGCTTTTTCAGGATGTGCGACCTCGTAGGTCGCACATGAAGATAGGATTTGTTTTTGGCCCTTTTCCCCACGGCGGACAGCTGAAAGAGGCGCTCAAAATTACAAGGAGAATATTTCCGTTCCGGGACACGTGTACTCCGAATACTGGGAAACCGTGTTTCAACCGGCAGATAGGTCTATGTCCCGGAGTATGTTCGGGCGAGATACGCGCGGATGAATACGCAAAAACAATACGCAACATCAAAGACCTGTTCTCCGGAAAATTCAAGGGTTTGAAACAGCGGCTCGCGCGCGAAATGAAGGCGGCTGCAAAGGCGGAGGATTTTGAGCGTGCCGAAATTCTTCGAAGGCAAGTCTCGGCCCTGGAGCATATCCGCGACGTATCGCTCATCAAAAGCGAAAGCAGGATTTCGTCAGGTGGTGGCGCCCGTATCGAGGCGTTCGACGTGGCTCACACCGGCGGAGCAGAAACGGTCGCCGTGATGACAGTCGTCTCGAACGGAGAGACCATGAAAACCGCCTACCGCAAGTTCAAGATACGAACCGCGGCGAATGATGATGTCGCAGCTCTGAAGGAGGCCGTCTCTCGCCGCCTCGCCCACCCGGAGTGGCCCTTGCCGCGTATATTCGTTGTGGATGGTGGGAAGGGGCAAGTGAACGCTGCTAAGCGCGTTTTGGAGGAGGTTGGTATTAAAATTCCGATTGTGGGGGTCGTGAAGAACCAATATCACAAGCCGGAGCGTTTTATAGGCGACGGCCGGATCATTGCCGCCAATGAAAAGGACATTTTGCTCGCTAACAACGAAGCTCACCGGTTTGCCATTACATGGCACAGGGAACGACGCGGAAAGTTGATGATATAGTCGCTACGCTCATTTAACCGTCGCTCGCTCGGAAACGAGAACAAGTTCTCGCTCCTCTCGCTCCGCTAGGTTATAATTCTTGGATGTCACGGACGTCTGTCGGCATTTTGCGGGGAGGAACGTCAAAAGAATATGAATTGTCGTTGAAGACAGGCGCTGCAATGATGGCCGCGCTTCCGGAGGATAAATACGAAACGAGGGACATTCTTATCGACAAGCAGGGGCTGTGGCACTTGCGTGGGACGCCGGCAACGCCGGCGCGCGCGCTTTCGCAAGTCGACGTCGTATTGAACGCGCTCCACGGGGGGGTCGGAGAAGACGGAACTGTCCAGAGAATGCTCGACCGCGCTGGTGTGCCGTACGCTGGTTCGCGGGCGCTTTCATCCGGCCTTTCACTGAACAAGATACGCGCACGCGAGGTGCTGCAAGACGCGGGTATCCCGATGGCCCGCGCGGTTTCGTTCAGCCTCGAAAATCAGATGAGCACGCAAGATATGGCCGAGGCGATATTTTCTGCCTTCGGTCCTCCGTACGTAGTAAAACCGCCCAACGAGGGTTCGTCGCAGGGAATAAGAATTGCGCGAAGTATCCGGAACCTTCCCGATATGATAGGAGACACGCTCGACGAATACGGCTCCGCGCTTGTCGAAGAATATCTCGTCGGAGCGCATGCCACCGTCGTCCTCGTCGAGCACTTTCGTAATGAGCCGTTGTACGTTTTTCCACCGGCACATACAGACCTTCCGAAAGGCGTTCTGTATTTCGATCCGACTAGTGAAAATTCTCCTGCCCGGCACACTGTTCCAAGCCGTTTTCCGCAGGATATCAAGACAAAGATCGCTGAGATCACGCGCAAAGCCCACGAGGCACTCAGGCTGGCGCACTATTCAGATGCCGATTTCGTTGTTACGCGCCGAGGTCCTATTCTTCTTGAAGTGAATGCGTTCCCCGGATTGCATGAACACTCGGCCTTCCCGAAGATGCTTGAAGCGGTCGGCTCGTCCTTACGTGAGTTCCTCGAACACCTCATCATGCTGGCTCGAAAGGGAGTCTAGAGCGAAGTGAAATACGAGTGTAGAGCGGTCGCACCCGTGAGCTCGGGATGAAAGGCCGTGACAAGAATATTTCCCTCACGGGCGGCAACTATCTTTCCGTCGGGCAGTCGTGCCAACACCTTCACTTTTTTGCCGGGTTTCTCGAAGATGGGAGCGCGGATGAACATAACCGGCACGAGCTTCTTGGTTACCTTTGGCATCTTCAAAACGACTTCGAAGCTGTCGAGCTGGCGACCGAACGCGTTGCGTCGCGCCACGATATCTATAACTCCTATCTTCACCTGATCCTTGGTGCCGCCTTGCACGCGCTTCGCGAGGAGGATAGCGCCCGCGCACGAACCCCATACCGGCATTCCTTTTTTGATGCGTGAACGTATCGGAGAGAGCAGTTTAAAACGTCTCAGTAGTTTTCCTATGGTCGTACTCTCGCCGCCGGGGATGATGAGCCGGTCGACCAGCTTGAGCTCGCTCGGCAGTTTTACCGGGAGGGCAGGGATACCGAGCCGTGTGAGGACATCGAGATGCTCTTTAAAATCACCCTGGAGCGCGAGAACGCCGACAATATCTTTCATAGTGGATGACGTATAACTCCAGCTTATGCGGCCGTACGAGCTAGCGTTATAGTCATATTCCGCGGCGCGCCAAGCGCTCGACATCCGAAAGAGTACTCAATTCGATGCCGCGCATGGGTTCTCCCAATCCTTCGCTCACTTTCGCGACGATGTCAGGATTGTCGAAGTGGGTCGTGGCCTCCACGATGGCTTTGGCGCGTTTTCGCGGATTAGCGGATTTGAAGATGCCGGAGCCGACGAAGACGCCCTCGACGCCGAGCTGCATCATGAGCGCGGCGTCCGCAGGAGTAGCAATGCCGCCGGCCGAAAAATTAACGACGGGGAGTTTGCCGGTCTTTGCAACACGCTTGACCAGTTCAAGCGGAACGCGCATCTCCCTGGCCGCGGATGCGAGTTGTTTCGCATTCATTTTTTTCAGACCGTCCAGCTCACGGAAAACAGCGCGAGCCTGTCGCACTGCCTCGACGACGTTGCCCGTGCCCGCCTCGCCCTTGGTGCGTATCATCGCCGCGCCTTCCGCGATACGTCTAAGCGCCTCGCCCAGGTTGCGGCAGCCGCACACAAAAGGGACGTTGAACGCATGCTTATTGATGTGGTGTTCTTCGTCGGCAGGCGTCAAAACCTCGCTCTCGTCGATGTAATCAACACCTATCGCTTCCAGTATTTGTGCCTCGACGAAGTGACCGATGCGCACTTTCGCCATGACGGGGATGGTGACGGCCTTCATGATGCTGCGGATAAGTTTGGGGTCGCTCATGCGCGCGACGCCTCCATCCCTGCGAATGTCGGAAGGCACTCGCTCAAGCGCCATCACGGCGACAGCCCCTGCGTCCTCGGCTATCTTCGCGTGCTCGGGAGTGACGACGTCCATGATGACGCCGCCCTTCAGCATCTGGGCGAGGCCCGACTTCACTGCGAACGTGCTTTTTACCGCCATTTTCTTTTTGGCCATGATTGAGTTGGCATCATAAACGATTTTGCTGTTTTTGTCTTTAATTGCTACATTTCTCTGTGCGGGGCCGTTAGCTCAGGGGTAGAGCACCTCATTTGCAATGAGGGGGTCAGCGGTTCAAATCCGCTACGGTCCACAGAAATAAGGAGCGTAGCGACTATATTTCGTAGGATGCCGTGCGCAGACACGGCGCAACAAAATGAAGTAGATGAGGTCATAAAAAAATCCCGAGGTGGCACAACCTCGGGAGTTCACGCGTACAGTGTCATAGCGGTGTGCCCCGCCGTCGTTCAGTTCTTCGAGCGGTCGACCAACGCCCGCTCCTTGATCCATGGCATCATCTCGCGCAGCTTCTTGCCGATCAGTTCAGCCGGATGCTCACCGAGCCGCCGCCGAGTAGCCTTCAGCCGTGGCTGACCCACGCGGCACTCGGTTATCCATTCGGCGACGAACTTGCCCGATTGGATATCCTTGAGCACGCGACGCATCTCGGCCCGGGTTTCCTCGGTGATGATGCGCGTACCGGAGACATATTCGCCATACTCGGCGGTGTTGGACACCGAGTAGTTCATGTTGGCAATCCCGCCTTCGTAGATGAGATCGACGATGAGCTTCATCTCGTGAATGCACTCGAAATAGGCCATTTCGGGCGCATAGCCGGCTTCGGTCAGCGTATCGTAGCCGGCAATCATCAGTTCGACGACGCCGCCGCAAAGCACGGCTTGCTCGCCGAACAGGTCGGTCTCGCATTCCGCCTGGAACGATGTGTCGATGATGCCAGCACGCCCGGCACCGATCGCAGAGGCGTAGCTCAATCCCAGCTCGTGCGCGTTCTCGGAAGGATTCTGGTGGATCGCCAGAAGGCAGGGCACGCCGGCGCCGCGTTGGTACTCGGAGCGCACGGTGTGACCGGGGCCTTTTGGCGCGATCATCAGGACGTCGATGTCGGGCCGCGGTTCGATCAGGTTGAAGTGCACGTTGAGACCGTGCGCGAACATCAGCGCCGCGCCCGGCTTCATGTTGTCGGCGAGGTGCTCTTTGTAGATGCCTGATTGCAGCTCGTCGGGCGTTGCCATCATGATGACGTCGGCCCACTTCGCCGCCTTCTTGGCATCCATGACGACGAACTTGTCGTTCTCCGCCTTCTTGATGCCAAGCGAGGTCTTGCGCAGCACCACCACGACATCCTTGACACCGGAGTCGCGGAGGTTGAGCGCGTGGGCACGGCCTTGACTGCCGTACCCGATGATTGCGACCTTTTTACCCTTGATGAGGTTCAGGTCGGCATCGCGATCGTAATAGATGCGCATTTGTTCTCTCTTCTCTTTTCGCCCATGTTGCCTGATGGGCTGTGTGATAGAGCGGCTCTGCACGGCAACAGTACAGAATAACCGCAGGAATCCTACAGATTATCGGCCCGTTTGCAATCTCGGCGATATCGTGGCACCGTGCGGGCGGGTGCGAAGAATGCGCACACACCAATGTTCAACCAGCACAGAGAGGTGATGTCGTGAGCCAACAGCAGAGCAAGCCTACGAACAAATTCGGATTAAACGTCGACCCTCCGCCCGATCCGAATGCTCCGGGCGAACAGGCATTCAGAACGAAGGTCACAATGGAGCCGCGCGATGTGATTCCGGCGCACTCTCACCGGTCCGAGACCCCCGAGGTTTACGTTTGGGTCAGCGGCGGTACGCTCTCACTCTTTCTACAACCTCCCGAAGGAGGCGAGTGGGAGCAGACGTACCTAAACAAGCACAACAAATTCGTCGGGATACCGCCTTACTGGCGCCACGGCGGTCTCGTGCTTGGGAAGGAGCCGCTGGAGTTCGACGCCTACTCGCGAGTCGATCACTTCCGCGACAACACCCACCAGTTGCCCGACTCCGAACAGCCGAAGCATATTCTGTTCTTTATGCAGCGGCCGAAAGGCGTTGGCAAAAAGGCTGGCGGCAAATAGCGGCCATCAATGCGACTTCCGCTCAAACCCCCGCTTCGAGGCGATATCTCGAGGCGGCGGTTTTTTTTGAAATACCCGGCGAAATGATAAGCTTCGATGGACATGTCGTTATCATTGCCTATCAAAAACCTGCGTGAGCACATCGCTGCCCTGGCGCAAAAGAATCCCGATAAGGCCGCGCTTGTCGGGTGCGATGAGGTGGGAAATGTCCGCCAACGGCTCACATACCAGGAATTGAGCCGTTCGCTCGAACTTGCCGCCGCATATCTCGTCGGCCTCGGGTTGAAGAAAGGCGACCGAGTCGCGCTCGCATTCAAGAATTCTCCCGAGCTCCTCATTCTCTCGTGGGCCGCGTGGGCGAGCGGCATCGTGAGCGTGCCCATGGATACAAAACGCGAAACGGGCGAGTCATATCAGTACAAACTGGCGTTGAACAAGGTGCGCGTGCTCATCGCGCAGGGAGGCGCCTTGAAAGACATCGAGAAGAAGTATCTTGAAGGCGTCGAGGTCACGGACTTCGTCGGCTTTCCGGAGAAAGCAGTTACCGACATCGAATGGGAACCTGACCTCGCGCACCTCGCCCTTATTTTGTTCACCTCGGGGACGACCGGGCATCCGAAAGGCGCAATGCTCACTCTGGAAAATCTCATCGTAAACGCCGACGGCATCCGGCAGTGGCTGAAGTTCAGCGCCGAAGACACGTTCTTGGTGAATCTGCCCCTCCACCACATCAACTCCACAACGTTCTGTCTCTCGACCCTGCTTGCGGGCGGAACGATAGCGATACCGCCGAATTATTCCAACTCAAACTTTTGGCAACAGGTCGCCACAACTGGCGCAACCGTTACCTCCATCGTGCAATCCATTCTTTTCGACCAGTTGGGTCGCACGCAAGAATTCGCCGCGTTCCAAAAAGACATCAAGCTGAGCAGAATACAGATCGGCTCGGCGCCTGTCATTGCGCAGTCCGTCCAGGAATTCAGGAAAAAATACGGTATTCCGCTGTACCAAGGCTACGGACAAACAGAGACAGCGCTGCGGGTCGCCGGGGTGCCCATGGACCTGCCGGAGAAACTCTATGAGCGGCTCGTTGATGACAATTCCATCGGTATCCCAATGCCATGGGCAGACCTTCAGATATCCGATGAGAGCGGGAAATTCCTGGGCGAAGGGGAGGAGGGGGAGCTTGTCGTAAAAGGTCCCGCAATAATGGAAGGGTATGTCGGCGGGGAGCCTGCATTTCGCGACGAATATTTTCTCACGGGCGACATCGGACTCTTTCGCGTTATCGACGGGCAAAAATATTATTATCTCAAAGGCCGCAAGCGCGAGATAATTATCAAAGGAGGCATCAACATTTCGCCGATCGCCGTCGAAAATGCACTGAAGAAAATCTCTTCCGACATCGAGCAGGTGCATGTCGTCGCCGTCGCGGATGAACGGTACGGCGAAGAGGCCGGCGCTGTTATTTCTTGGAAAAAGCAAGTCGATGAAGCGAGCGCGAAACGCCGATTGAAATGCTCGCTCCTCCTTGGGACACCTCACTTGAGTGCATATGAGACTCCCAAATACATTAGCGCGCTCCCCGTAGAGGACCTTCCGATGACCTCGACCGGCAAGGTTCAGCGCAGTGTTTTGAGGGACACACTGCCCTATGAACGGTTCGAGTCAATTTTCGGCCTCATTAAAACATCCGAATTTCGCTTTACCGTACTCCACCGCTACTCTCGGTGGCTCATTCCTTCGTACGAGTTGTACCAAAAGTGCTGGGGCGAGTTGTCTACGGAGCAACGGCAGTACGAGAAAGACGTGCCAAAACAGCTCATCGTTCTCGCGGCAAAGCCCGACGATTCTCTGGTGGGGCAAGTTGCCATCGCTCGGACATCGCTCTCGGAGCAAGAGCTTCTCAAGGTGAAGTATGCCGAACTGCTTTCTCCGGAGACCCTAGACCCGCAAGGCGGCGCGCTCGTGTGCATTTCTATTTGCAGTGCGGATTTCAAGCCCAAACCAATTCCACAGGTTGACGCCACGCCGGATGCCGGCATGGTCCGCGAGTATCTGAAAAGCGGTCACGACCCCGTAATGCGATTCCACGAGAAGGCGAAGGGCGGGCTGCGCGAGGGCGCGCGACTGATCGACGTGATACCGGGAGGACGTCCGAAGGACGAGAGCGCCTGCGGGTACAACATGTTGCTCGAATACCCGGAGCCAAAAAATATCGCCATTACGCAGGACGCACCCGTCTCGAATCAGCTTATTGAGATAGCGCTTCTCCTTGCAGAAGATCTCGGCATCAAACATGTATACGCCTACTCGCGCCCCGGTGGGCTTGCCCAATACCTATCGAAGACTGTAAGGTAGGTACTATGCGTATGGAAAACAGCATCAAAGCCCTGACGTTCGACGCCAAGAAAGATGGGTGGGAAAAAAGTAAGGGTTTTGTGATGCGAGACGTGTCGATGCCCGTTTTGGATGAGAAGAAGAATTTGGAAGACGCGCTCTCTGTCATTGTGAAAATAAAGTATGCGGGCGTGTGCGGTTCGGACCGCGGGTTATGGTATCGCAAGGCATTCAAGGACATGGTGCTGAGTTCGCTAGCGCGTGAGAAAAAGACGCTTCGCATTACAGGTCATGAATTCGTCGGGGAGGTCGTGGAGGTTGGCTCGATGGTGTCGCGCTTGTACCACGACCCCGACGAGAAAAATCCAGTAAAAATACAGAAGGGCAGTCTTGTTTCCGGCGATTCGCACGTCACCTGCGGCCGATGTTTCCAGTGCAGAATAGGAGAAGAGCATGTCTGCATGAACGAGGCTATTCTGGGAATTTCGATAGACGGAATTTTCGCGGAGTACGTGAAGATACCGGCGAAGAACCTGTGGGCTGTCGACCAGAAGCGCGTACGGCCCGAGATTGCCGCCATCTACGATCCTTTTGGCAACGCGGTGCATGCGACGACCGTTACCGACTTCCGCGGGCAGCGCGTGGCCGTTTTCGGCGCAGGAGCGATAGGCATGTTCGCCATCTTGCTTCTGCAGAGATTCGGCGCCGCAAAGATAATCGCGGTCGACGTGAACGAGGCGAACCTCAAAATGGCGAAGAAGCTCGGCGCGCACGAAACCGTCCTTATCAAAACACACAAGAAATCGAATGACTGGGAACACGATGCCGAGGCTGTCGAGAAGATCATGGAGCTTACATACGGCAAAGGAGTCGACGTATCAATGGAAATGGCGGGCGCTCCGGCATCGTTCAACAACTGTATCCAGAGCACGAGGCGGGGCGGGCACGTGGTCGCCTTCGGCATCAGAGACGGCGACATGACCATCCCCAATTTCTCCCGCATGATAGTTGTGCGCGGCCTTACCATCCACGGCATCATCGGGCGGCAAATATTCCGCACCTGGCAGATAGCTCAGCGCATGCTCTCCGATAAGAGCAACGGTATTCAAGACGCTATTTGGAATATCATTCTAAAAAAAGGGAAGGGAACGATACTCGACTTCAAAAAATTCACACCCGCATCGTTCGAGAAGGCGATGGATGAGCATCCAAAAATAGTCTTCAAGATCGGATAACATATGTACGACAAGCTGAGACCCATCCTTGAGACAGAGCTGTCCGCTGCAAAGGAGAATGGCACGTATAAGGTCGAGCGCGTGCTCGAATCGCCACAGGGGAGGGAAATCACGGTTGAAGGAAAGAAGCTCTTGAATTTTTGCGCAAACAACTATCTCGGACTTTCGGGGACTGAACTGATGGAAGAAGCCTCGGAGGAGGCGGTAAAAAAATGGGGCTACGGCCTCGCATCCGTGCGCTTTATTTGCGGCACACAAACGATACATAAGAGTTTGGAGAAGGCGGTGGCCGAATTGGTCGGCGCGGAAGATTCCGTTCTCTATTCCTCGTGCTTTATGGCGAACCTCGGACTTTTTCAGACGTTCTTTGGTGCGGAAGACGCCATCATCAGCGACGAGCTCAACCATGCTTCGATCATCGACGCGGTTCGGCTCTCGAAGGCAGAGCGCCATGTGTTCAAGCACATGGACATGATCGACCTTGAAGAAAAACTGAAGGCGACGAAAGATAAGCGGCTTGTGGTCGTAGCAACTGACGGGGTATTCAGTATGGACGGTGACATCGCGCCGCTCAAAGAAATTTGCGATGTGGCAGAAAAATACGGCGCGCTCGTCATGGTCGACGACGCGCACGCGGTTGGAGTGATGGGCAAAAACGGCGGTGGTACGCCAGAGACTGCTGGCGTCGCGGGACGTGTCGATTTCGTAACCGGCACATTCGGAAAGGCTTTGGGAGGAGCGGGAGGCGCGTTTATCGCGACGAGAAGGGAAGCGGCCGACTATCTGCGCAATCGCTCGCGCACGTATCTCTTCTCGAACTCGCTTGATACGGCAGTGACGGGAGCGTCGCTCTACGCGATCGGCTACCTGCAGTCGCATCCGGAATACCGCGAGCGGCTATGGGACAACACAAAACTTTTCCGTGAGCTGATGAAAATGAACGGCTTTCAGGTGTCCGATGCGCAACACCCTATCACGCCCATTATGCTTGGTGACGAAAAAAAGGCAGTGGATATGGCAAAAGCCCTGTTCGACGAAGGGATTTACGTCATCGGCTTCGCCTATCCCGTTGTTCCAAAAGGCAAAGCGCGCATCCGCGTGCAGGTGTCAGCCGCGCATACCAAGGAGGATATCGAAAAGGCTGTCGGGAAATTTACTTCCGTCGGCAAAACGTTTGGCGTTATCTAACTTGCATCAGTTCCTCGCATTTTCTTTACCCAAGCGTCGTGAGCAGCGTTCCGTGTACTCGCTGCGTCCTCAGCTCTCTTCTTGGCCTCCTCGAGCACCTTAGCTGCGCGTTCCTCTAGGTTCGTACGGTCTTGAGTGCCGCCTCCGTGCTCGCTCACGGTGTCTTTGTGGGGCACCTCTTCTTTTGACAGCTCCATTTTCTTTGCTCGCTCGCCCTCCGGCTTTTTCCTCCAGTCTCCCGGCCCGCCCGGACCACTACGCCATTTCCACGTGTCCATATACAAGAATTGTAGCACTAGTATGGACGTTCTTTTTCCAGTTCGTCCGAATACTTGCCCTGCGCCGCGAGGGAGTTCATTTTTGAGCGGAAGAGTAGCGCGGCTTGGGCCTTTGCGACGTTGTTCGCCGGGTCTGCTGCCCATACTTTCAGCACCGGGTTTTGAATAGCGCGAGAGTAGGAGAAAGAGGGCGGCCATGTCTGCTTGCCCGATTGGTTCATTTTGTTGAGATGCGCTGTCGCCTGCTCATCGCCTTGGCCGCCGGAGAGGAACACGACGCCCGCGAGGTTTTTTGGAACAGTCGCATTCAAAACACCGAGAGTGGCTTCGGCGACCTCATCCACAGAAGACTTTTTAGCCGCCTT
>Ga0209542_10007793_pt1 | contig 20226 bp, 20 predicted proteins | sample RifCSPhighO2_01_FD_184028 | JGI IMG/M metagenome (GOLD analysis project Ga0209542, IMG submission 184028) | Soil microbial communities from Rifle, Colorado - Rifle CSP2_plank highO2_0.1 (SPAdes) (version 2) | ecosystem: Environmental > Terrestrial > Deep subsurface > Rock core/Sediment ...
CTGTGTAATCCGCGCAAGAACTCTTCCCCCTTCTTCCATCGCCCAGCTTGCAGCCGCAACCTCTATCTTCCGCCCGCTCCGAAGCTTTACTGCCGGATAATTATTTTCTTTGGAAAATCCTTCCACAGTGCCGAGCGAGCCGTTCACATATCCTTCTTTAGGATTATTTTTTGTAAACATAACGGCAGTTCCTGTTTTCAGGCGCAATATTTCAGGAGATAGGCATCCGCGCTTTAGTGCAAGAACAATCGCCGGCACCCCTTGCGACCGCATATCAAAAATCTCCGCTTTACCCGGCAGTTTTGAGAGTATTTCACCGTTTACGCGGTCAACATCCGCGTTGTGCGAAAAAAGCTTGGGGACGTTTTTCGGTGCATCTGCCGGTTCAATCTTTCTTTGTTCAATGCATCTGCCGGTTCAATCTTTCTTTGTTCAATATGTTTAAAGTGACTCCCGTCAAAAACATTGTGCCGGATTGCCGAAAGCAAAGCCAAAAAAATATTGTCTTCCTGCCGGTGCTGTTCGGTCAAATAGCAAACAAATGGGTTTGTGCGCTTCCATGCTTCCGCGGAGTAGGCAAAGCGCTGGGGGTTTTCATCATAAGTTATAATCTGCTGCCCGTCTTCCTCCGCTTCTATATTTTTGCGGACTACGGGCGGCAATTGAAAAAAATCTCCGACCAAAACTGTCTGCATGCCTCCGAACGGCGCCTCGGTCTGCTTGATTTCGCGGCAAACCGCGTCAACCATGGACAAGGTATCTGGGGTCAGCATCGATACTTCATCTATAATCAGAACCTTCGCGCGTCCTATGCGTTTTACTACGTGCTTTGTTGATGCAATCCGGTCAAGATCATATTTATCCAGTTTATTTTTAATGCCTATACCGCTCCACGAATGGACTGTCATGCCCCCAATATGCGTTGCCGCAATTCCCGTTGACGCGGTAATCGAAGGCTCTACTCCCCGGCTCCGCAAATAAGATACGTATTCGTTAATAGTATGCGTTTTGCCCGACCCGGGCTCTCCCGTCAAAAAAACATTCGCCCCCGTCTTTAATATTGATAACGCCTCGGCTTGGGTCATAATTAAAAACCTTAACATGCGGCCAAATTTTTCGGAAGGAACCAAACGAAAGCCTCTCATTTCCTTTCCTTATTCGCCTATTCGCGCGAATTAGAGAAGATAAAGGATCGCTTTGGCTGCGGCAGATTGAACGCCCGAAGAAATTGAATACCACATCTGAAGGCTCCTTTGTTCTTTCTCCACGATATCTGCCGCCAATAAGATCGACAAGTGCTTCGAAGTAGCCTTAAAAGATAAATTTATCTCTTCCGCAATATCCCCTACCGGCGCCTCTTTTGCTTTCTTTAAAAATTCCAGGATCGCAAGGCGCCGTCTGTTCGCAAGCGCCTTCAGTGTCTTCTCCATCGGCTTTAAGTCTTTTGAATTTCTCATGCGCACAAATTAGCATGTCCTCGTTATCTATTCAACCATTCGCACGAATTAGAGATTATAAAGCTGTTTAGGTTCACAAAAGAGTTGCCGCCAATCTATTCGCTTATTCGCGCGAATTAGAGATGATAGAATAGTGAACAAATGATAGGATGGTGAGTGTTAGAGACGATGGGAGATTCCAATATTCTGCAGGATGTTGGATGTTCTGGGGCGGGCAATTCGAATTTTGGGGGTTGGGTTGGGGGGTTTTATTTATTCAATTTTCGCGGATTTTGCGAGATTGCATTTCATACAAAACAAACGGACATTTTATGGCTACCAAAAACTTTTTTTACCAACCAAGGCGTCATTTAAAATCTTTGGTGTAAATTCCAATTTCTTTTTTCGTAAAATATTTTTGTCCGCTTGCGTCATATCCACTAAAGAAACCGTATCCGCTCCGATAAGTTCATGGTGATTGCCGACTTTTCCGACCCTTCCAAAAAATACGCTACCTACCTTAAGCCCGAAGGTAGCGTTGTATTCGAATAAAACCCATTCTTTGTCAGTTTGCAAATCTTTTACTTTAATGCTTTTTCCAAGATCTATACCTAATACTTCCAAAATAGCGTACTTACTGTCGAGCAGATCCTTATATAAATCCACTAAAGAATTTTCAAGTTTAAACGGATTACATGCGACAAAATCTTCGATAGGGGTATGGCCATTATTTAAAATAAAATCATACAAAAACCACTCGTTAAACAACCCCTCACTTTGGTTGACCATCCCAACTTTGTCCTGATTATCTATACTGTTTGTATTGAAAAACACCACAAAAGCCTTTTAAACTTCTTCGCTAAACTGCGGAGAAGTAAAATAATACTCATATACTTTCCTTATGGAATTTCTTGGAAGCATATTCAATATTTAACATGCCGCGCAATTTTTGGGAAGAAAATATGTATTGATTGAAATCAGACTTTCGTAAATTCTGTTGTATTTTTACTTTTTGGAAACATACTCAATAATTTTGTCCCAATCGAGATTGTCTTTGATATAAAAAAGATTAACGACATCTTTTGTCATTTCATTGATTTTTTAAAATTTAAAGAATTATTGATTGCTTCATCAATAATATCATACCAATAAATTCTATCTCCTATTGGTTCAATGACCTTTTCTATTTCGTCCGCAGTCAGCCGTCTCCCATAAGTTTCTTTTGCCACTTGTTGAATATCTGTAATGGAAAGTTTATAGATCGTTTTATTTTTCATGTAGAATTAGTTATTTTTATACTTTAAATAATCACTGTTGCTTTCTCATAAAGCATAGGCAAACAGTCCTGTTTCATGCGAAATTTAGTTCCATGATTATGTCCGGTGCGGGCATCAAAATCCGGAAGAATCTTGCCATCCTCCAACGCTTTCAAAAAGCTTTCAAAACTGAATTTTTGAAGCATCGTTACTTTAGTATAATGATAATATTCTTTTTCGTGTTCCTTTTTAACTTCTGCCTGAACATAAAAAGCATTGAGTAGTTTTGTTCCGGCCTTATGTTCCAAGTCGTCAAAACCCCAGTATGGTTGTGGGTTGAGTTCGTCCAGTCCAACTCGCTTTTTTACAGACTCAAGCCATTTCTCATGCCTGCTACTAACACCACGCCTTTCAAACGAGATCAATACCTTTCGCTCCTTACGGTCAATTATAACTTTAAATCCTCGATCGGTACCGAACTTTCCCGGAATGGTCTGCCGAAAACTCATTTCTCCCTTTGAATATTTCTTGCCGTCTTCTTTATGCGCCCAGCCGTATTTTGGTAATAGAACATTAGGCACGAACCCAATCGCCCGAGGTGATGGCTCCATATGAAAAAGGGTTGTTAATGAAGTTGTTTTAATGCGTTGCGTTTTTAATTCCCACTCGGAGGCATTTGGTATAGGTAAATTATTTTCTTCAATACCGAGCAAGTCCTCAAGCGTATTACCAATACCGCCAGCGTTTCCTCGTCGCGCATTTGAAACCCATCCTCTAGCTGTAATTTCTTTTAGTTTCGCGATGAGCTCATCTTTTGTATAAATTTGTGGTTTTTTAATTGACATAATTTTACCAAAGCTTAGGAGCAGATTTGTGTTCGTTTATTCTTTGTTCCGCCATCTTACAATATTCTGGCGATATATCAATCCCAATAAAATTCCGATTAAAATTTATTGCAGAAATTGCTGTTGTGCCTGAGCCCATAAAAGGATCTAAGATAATTTTTGCATCTGTTGAGGCAACAATTCTATCAATTAATTTCGCGGGGAAAGCGGCAGGGTGTTTATTGTTCATTTCTTGAGTAAACTCCCAAACGTCTCCATATGCGTTTGCTTTCGCCATTAATTTAAATTTTGGTTTCGCAATTAAATAGATGACTTCGTATGTAGGTAAAAAATATCCTGCGTTAAAATTTAAACCGCCCTTACGTTTCCAAATTATAATTTGGCGCACAGGAAAATCCCTCACGATATCTTGACGATCTTGTAATAAGCCACCTTGCACGCGCCATTTATGATTATAAAAAATCGCCCCATCTTCTGGTATAAGCCGCATCATTTCGGTAAGACATTCTCTTTGCCATTTCACGTATTCTTCATGTGGCATACAATCATCGTAATTCGCATATCCTTTTTGTAGAGCGGCGTTAGCCCATTTTCCACCACGACCGTCTTTCATTCCGTTGCCTGTTGAGTTCTTAAGATTATAAGGCGGCGAAGTGATAATTAAATCCACGGAACCGCCGCGAATCTCTTTCATTACATCAACGGCACTGCCGCATATAATCTTATTCAAAAAAATATTTGAAAATTGTAATGTTTTTTTGGGCATTTCTAATACCTCTAATTGTTCCATAAATTTGTTATTTAAACTAGTAAATTTGATAAACAATAGACTTTTTGGCAAATAAAAAACCCGGAATGCAGTATAGGTCGCCTCGGGTCAAGCTAGAACATGCGTGATCAGAGGCGATTGTGGTTACGTAAAATGGTGTTATTTATGTAACCTCTGATGATAAAGATTCCAAATTTTCAACTTCCTTGGCTAAATCTTAACAAGCCACCAGGTGAACGCAAGTTCACCTGGTGTGGATAACTTGGACTATCGAAGAGAATCACTTTAATTTAACCCGATGATTTTTTGAGCTGCCTGGATTTATAGGCGATGAGGATGAGGGAGATGAGGAGGAAGAGAGCGGCAAAAAACCAGGTCGCGGCTTCGCCGTCAAAATTATTGCTTACGCCCCAGCTACCGCCTCCGGGGGACAGTGCTGACAGAAAGATAAATATGAGCGCCAGCGGAATATAAATTCTGGCAAACTTAAACCAAGAACGGAAAACTGATTCATGGAGGAAGAGAAGGATTGTAGAAAAAAATATAGACATCAGAGAAAAAGAGAGAAAACTTTGTGATGCTCCTTCTGTATAATCATCCAAACAACCAACGACACCGCCCCACTCATACGACTGACTACATATTTTGAAATAATTAGGATTTGCAAAAACAAGAGCTAAACCAATACCGAAAATAGAAAGAATTATGATCTTCAGAATCAGTTTTTTCGTTTCTATGTTTTCCTTAGCTTTCATACCCTTATTCTACCACCACACCCTGTATTTTCCCAATGATACTTTTTAGCTCCGTAGCCTCCGCGCTGGTCAACAGGCCCTTTTTAACATAGCCGTCTATCGCGCGGACGAGGCTGGCGAATGCGGCGTCGGTACGCTGTTTTTTGTAATAATCTCAACAATGCCGTTGGCATCCACATCCATTTGCAAAGAAACAGGGGTTGTCAAAGTTTGAATTTCCATAGTCAAAACCGACCCCAAAGCTACCGGAATATCTGTAAATGTAGTGGTTGCTATAATTTCATCGCCAAGCGTTTCGTTGATGTTAAAGGTGAAAGTGCCAAAATCTGTTCCGATTAATTTTACCGTGGTGGTTGAATTTTCCAACGCTTCAGAACCCGCGTATTTTACTTCCCCGTATTCCCAATAGTACGAATTGGGAAGCTGTGCTTCATAAGCTTTCATATCAGAGCCCAAAACAGGATTTGGGATGAGCCCAGTGTGCTGATTATTTGCCGCATCATAAATATGAATATAATATCAACCGGCGAATGAATTGTATAATCTAGTGTTTTTAAGTTTTCGATTGGTGGTAGTGTGTCTGTAATATATTCTGTAATAGATTGATTATTGCGAATTAGATTCTTAATAAATTCTCTAAGCGAATCGATTTCAAGAATATCTGCATGACTACGATTTCGCTTAAGCCTGTCATTTTGAGCATCAATGTTCACATAAAACTTCTCTACATTTTCTGCCGTCTCCATTGCCGCAGCACTAGGCAAAACTACCGTCCCATCTCCGACATGGGTTTTTAAAACATCTCTGTCGAGCGTGCTTAATGAAAAACAATTAATCAGATGTTTACAAGAATACTCTATGCCTCGGACGGTTTTGATGCCCCATCCGGCAATTTGCACAAGTTCAATTGTTGCGGGCGGCGTCCATTGATCAATGATTTCGTGTACCGCCAAGTCGCGCGAGATAAAAGATTCTTTTAAAACATTAGGAGACTCTTCATCGTTCGCGCCCGGTTCGCTGCGGTGGGTGGCCGCCTGCGGATCTCCCAAAAGAAAATTATTTAATTCACCAATAGAATCAATTGTGGGGCCATAAATACCGGGAAAATCGTATACCCGTGCGGTTGAGGGATCAAATTCAACAATCGGGCTTTGGACCAAATCAAAATATTTTTCTGAAGGAAGAAGATTATATGCACTTTGCATATTCTCGGCAAGCTCTCGCGCCCGCTCTTCGTCAACTATCATCCCCCAATCAGTCACTCCAACCGCTGCGCCAAATTGCTGTTCGTCTCCGTGCAAAAGCCCTTCAACTGCGCCAGGGGTTCCGATTTGCGGAGCCGCAACCATTATAATTTTATCTATTTTTTCCAAAAGCTCATGGTAAGGATGATTCGTGTTCTCAAGCTGGCTTAAAAGATACTTTGCAAGCAATCCGCCGTTTGAATGAGTAATTATAGTTACTTTCCCGGTATCGGAATTTTCCGCGAGGCGTTTAAGTTCCTGAAAAATATATGGGGTGGTAGTTGCCTCAAGATATGTAAGATTATCCTGGCCATCAGTTTCCCCTATTTTTTTACCGCTCGCTAAAATCTTTTCAAAATCAAGGCGCCAGTCATATGGGATTGCTTTCCATTCGCTGATTATTCCGCCGCCGACCATTTCATCATCCATAAAATTTATGAATTTTTTATAAACATTGAAACCATTTATTATTCGCGGGGCTTCATCAATAATATCTCTTGTATAAATATCAGAGTTTGCGCTTTCTCCGGAAGGCAGGAGATATAATTCTTCCACATCTTGATTGCGCGTTGGTTCCCAAACTTGATCTTCTCCGACTCGATAAAGTCTGCTCGCTTCCAAACCGGGCAAAAACAAAACACTTGAACAGCATTCTTCAAATTCCGGCGGCGGAGGAGTTGTTGTCGGGTCATAACCCAACCACGGGTCAAAATCAACGCCCGGAGAAATCCAATCGCCGTTGCCGAAGCCTAATGTGCGGTCAGGAAACCTGCGCGGGCCAAGCGGGTCGCCCCACCAATTTGAGCGGGCGTCGATCGTAGTTGAAGAAACATTATAAATAGTGGAGTTTAAGATTCCAAATGCTGTATTTCCATGAATAGAACTTTGGGAAATCGTCGCGCTGCCTCCGCGCAAGTAAAGGCCGTATTCATTGTCCGCAATTTCCGAGCCGGTAATACTTACCGAGCCCGAATCACTGCGGATTCCAAAATCTTTGCTTTTTGTAATTAATGAATCGGTTATGACAAGCTCGCCGTTATTGAATATATTTGCCTGCGAAAGACCCCAAGCGTCGTTTCCGCCGTAGCGGATAACAGCATGCGTGAAATTCGCATGGCCTCCGGGCCGGATCACAATATGGTTCCAATCTTCCGGCTCCGGCAAAGTTGCGCCTGCATCGCCATTAGTATCGCCGCCAACCTCATCGTCTTTTATTGAAGTAAAATAAACAGGCTTGTCCGGGGTGCCGTTTACAATCAAACTCCCGCCGATTTGCAAACCTGGCGTCTTTATTACGGCTCCGGGCTCCTCAATAGTAAGAGTTGCTCCGGCATCCACAAGAATAAATTCTGCTACATATGGAATATTATCGGCCTGCCATGTCTGATCCGAACGGATATTTCCGAATAAATAAAAAGCACTGAGACCATTGCCTGAAGCATTGTTTGACTCATGAAAAAAATTTAATCCGTAATTTAGTTCAATGTAAGATAGGAAATGGTTATTTAAAAAATTGTTTCCTGACAGCGAGAGGCTTCCTGAACCTCCGGTAGCATAAATTGCATAAGCGTCGTTGTCACTCATGGAGCTTTGGGAAATCGTCGCGCTGCCTCCGCGTAAATAAAAACCATATTGGTTGTCCGATAATTCAGAACCGGCAATGTTTACCAAACCCGCATCGCTTCGCACTCCGAATTGTTTGCTTTTTGTAATTAACGAATCGGTTATGACAAGCTCGCCGTTATTGAATATATTTGCCTGCGAAAGACCCCAAGCGTCGTTTCCGCCGTAGCGGATAACAGCATGGTCGAAATTGGCTGATCCGCCGGGATTTATCTGGATCTGATACCAGTCGCCGGGCTGGGGCGATGTTGCGCCTGCATCGCCGTTGGTATCGCCTCCGGCTTCATCGTCTTTGAGAGAAGTAAAATAAACAGGTTCGCCCTGCGTACCAAGAGCGTTCAATGTTCCGTTTACCAAAAAACTTGCGCTAGACTTTATTTTCACAACAACACCAGATTCAATGGTAAGCGTTGCGAAATTGTCGATTGCTACGAAATCCACTACATAAGGACTTCCTGTCTTGGCCCAGACCGTATCCTCCGAAATATGGCCTAAAACCGGGGTTGCGCCGTGCACGGGAGAGGCCAAAACAAAAAAACCGAATAAAAAGGCTTTGAATAGATGTTTCTTCATGAAAAATCCATAGCAACAGGACGGTTTTCGGTCAATAATTTACAATATTTAAAAAAATCAGTGTAATTTTCTTTTATTTACTTAGGAGCGCCATAATGCAAAAATAGGTTATGGCGTCATTAGCTGAAAATAGAAAAGCGAGGTTTGACTTTGAGATGCTAGAAAGCTACGAAGCGGGCATTGAGCTTTTGGGCCTTGAAGTAAAATCAATAAAAGCACACCGGATGACGCTGGAGGGCTCTTACGTGTTTCCGAGGCGCGGGGAGTTTTGGCTGGTCGGCGCGAATGTGGCGCCTTATCAGCCGAACAACACGCCGAAAGATTATAATCCGATGCGTGAGAGAAAATTGTTACTCTCCAAAAAAGAGATAAGTTACTTGTTGGGTAAAGTCGCCCAGCGCGGGTTGACAATACTACCTGTTCGGGTGTATAATAAGAGTTCAATCATCAAGCTCGAAATTGCCGTTGCGCGGAGGCTCAAAAAACACGACAAGCGCGAAAGAATTAAAGAGCGCGAGGACGCGAGGAAAATTGAGAGAACTTTGAAAGAGCTATAAGATGCCAATATGCAAATTTTATGCGAATGCCGCGAATTGCGAATTAACTATTAGCAATTTACAGATTAGCATTCATTCGCGGATTAGCATTATATATATATATGGGAGTGATCGGCCTCGAGGACTTGTACGCGGCCGCGCGCTCAGGCAGAGCATGCAAGGTTTGCTCTTAAATCTTTCTTTGCAACTGATAAGTGCAAACTTATTCAATGCGTTCAAGCCTGCGCCAGCAATGGCATTTGCTTAATGCTAAATTCCTCCCGATTTATCGGGAGGACATCCGAACTTTCGATTCTCGCTGGAATGTAAGGGTGTAATATTAGCGAGGCAATGTTTTGTAAGCCCGACAAAACATTCGAATATGGGCAAAAGCCCCCGTCCACGCCAGTAGGCGGGACGAGGCAACTAAGCCTGTCAACCGCCGGCCTCAAACATATCCGACCCGGGTTCGATTCCCGGCACTTCCACTAAGAATTTTTTTGGCAGATCAAGTCTGCCTAGTATAAAAAATGGCGTAACGTATGGACTTATTTTCAATAGGTTGTTTTTTGGCGCATCAAATCTTCGATTACTTGTTTTTCTGCAGTGACAACCTGGTGACCAAAATCCGTAATTCTCATAGGATCCAGTAAATTGATTGCTTCTCTTAAACTAGATTGTGATAAATGCGCGTAGCGCATGGTAATTCGTATGTCTGAGTGGCCCAGGAGCTGTTGTACCGCGATCAGAGGCGCGCCTTTCATCACCAAGTGCGAGGCAAACGTGTGTCTTAGCGTATGGACCGTAATGAACCTTAAATTCGCATTTTTGCACGCTTCAAGCATTTTGCATTTCAGCGTCCAATAATCAAAGTTTTGATTTCTCTTGTTAGTGTAGAAGATTGGCCCGGTTTCTTGCTTCCGGTCCTTCAGCATAAAATAAACGTCATCCGTGAGCGGGACATACCGGAATTTATTGCTTTTAGGAGAGGTTAATCCTTTTGTATAGCGGCACCAAGAATGCCTCACAACAAGTCTCCTATTTACCCAATCGATGTCCTGCCATCTTAGCGCCTTTAGCTCTCCTTTTCTCAATCCTGTTCTAATGGCCGTTAAAACGATTTCCCGCGCCATACCGGATAGATTCGCAAGTAAGTTGTTGCTTTCATCAATCGTCAGAAAATCGTATGTTTGCGGCGGAGTCTTGAGAAGCTTAACTCTGGGAAGCGTAGTCAATCCTAGGCCCTCCTGCGCGGCCTTGAGACAGGTATTGAGTATCGTCAGATAGTTATTTACACTCTTATTCGCAAGATGCTCATTTATTTTTTTTGCCTTAAACTCATCAATTTTCATTGTATTTATTTTTCCGATTGGCACGTTTCCAAAGAATGGGATTAAGTGAGCCCGTAAAATGATTTTCGTATTTTCTATCCCGGATTGTTTAAGGTTTGCGCGAACATGAGAATTGAACCACTTCCAGGCAAATTTTTCGAAAGTTTGTTCTTGAGCTTCCGCTTTTTTAATGTCCTTTGGTGATACAATAACTTCGCCTATCGCAAGTTTATGCCTTAACATTGCCTCATACGCTTCCGCACCGGCCTTTGAGTTCTCCGGGCTTTTTCTGCGGATGCGCTGATACTGAAACATGAAATCCGTCTGCCATGATTTTCCCCTTTTTCTTGCCATAGTTATTTTGAACCGATTACTTCGATCCTATTGCGCTGCAAAAATAGTTCCAGATCAGCATTAGTAAAACGAATGCGTCCGCCAACTTTATAAAACGCAATTTTTCTTTGAGTCATAAATCTGTATACAGTTGGGACAGAGACGTTAAGCTTTTTTGCCAAATCTCCGACAGACATCAGCGCTTCGCTTTTAGGATCAAAATTCATCGGCATTTTGTTATCAAAGTGCGAACATTGTGCGGTAAATCCGTTGCACGGTTACCGATAGGGCCGACCTCAACACTATCGTGTAATCGCCAATAAGTCGACAAGTGGATAAAAGGACCAAAAATCGACTTAAAATAAAAGCTCGGGCGCGCCCTAAATCTATCTAAAAGGTCAGGATATTTCTTCACCCAATTGTAATAGGTGGATGGCGAAAAATCCCCATAATCACAGGCTTTTTCGATGGTCGCCCCTATGGAGAAAACCTGCTCGAGCTTTGCGACAACCACCTCCGTTAGCTTTGTGACGGAATAGGCTATGTGCTGCTTCCAAAGATCCTTGTATCTTGGTGATGTATTATAATTCATTGTTGTTTATTCCGATTGTCCATAGCCTTCTCAAAAGCCCGTTATTAAAACGTCTTTTTAGCCCGCGATTTTTTATCGGTTGTTTCTCCGAAATCGCTATCTCTAACTGTCGGTCGAAGTCCCGCTCGGGCTTGCCGCTAATCCTCGTATCGCAAAGAGAACTGGCCTAACGATACAAGCGATCTTTATGTTGTTCATTCCGCATAGCCAAGGAGATTACCACGGTGTCTCCTCACACCGAACCCATAAAGTCTGCGCTTTTAATGGCATCCGGAGAGAGGTATTCGCGCAGTTCGCCCACCTTCCTCTCCAGGTTTTGTTTGTAATCAAAAATTATACAAACAACCGCCAGCGCGGTGACGACTGGCGGATGTTTATCGACGACGTCACCGTTTGATCGCAATCAAAAAACTGCAACCATAATTGCATTTTAAGAAAGGTCTTGAGTGCTTAATACCGACATCGAATGCAGTCGCATTCAATGTCCCCTCATCTGTTTTTTATGGCGTTGAACTAGCTTTTTTATAGAGCCCTCCGTTGTTGAGTAACCGTCATTATTAAGAATTCTGGAGATAACTGAATACTTATAGGATTTGTTTCCGGTTGATACTTTCGCTATTGACCTTAGATTTTTTATTGGCAACTTATCTAACTCCAAAGCTCTTTGTATGAGGACCTTGTTTATAACCGGACTTATTCTTTTGAAAGCTTTGTTTTCGTTTTGAATAAATTTAATTATTTTCCAGTGTCGGCGTATGTAATCGAGTACATTCTCTCTTGAAGCCATTTCAAAAATCCAAAGTTTAACAAACGGCCTCCCGTGCCTCTTAATTTCTTCACTAGATGCGGATTGCAAGGCGAAAGACAAATTACCAACATCATTTGTTGTTTTAATCAGCCCGTTGCTCAAAAGATAATCTTCAAGTAAATGCATTAAATCCGGGGTTGATGGTAATCCATATTTTCGCAGAAGCTCCTCTTGATGAAAATGGTGCTCGTATAATTTCAGTGAGTATATCTCTTTTTGGGCGATCCATTTTTCAACATTTTCTTTGGCGCTGAACCCATTTTCCGGAATCATAAAAAGACTGCGAATTTTTTTCACATCTGTTACAAAGTTTGCGTTCAATGTAAGTTCAAAGAAAAGCCTTTCCGCCTTCTTTGTTTTTGAAGGTTGATCACCGCGCATGGCAAGCTACCCTAGTTTCTCTAGTATTCGTTCAAACACAAAATGTATTCTTTGCTCAGTTACGTCGCTAATTTTTGCTAGTATATGACTTTTATCTGGAGAGTAAAACCATGAAAGTATAACTTTTTCGAAAGATGCGTTTCGCGGAAGCTCGAGGTCTGTTTTAATCATGTTTAAGTCAGACGAGGCAAAGAGATCTTGAATTACGTATTTTCTTTTTGCTGTTTCCGAAGGCAGCAACATGAACTTTTTATTTTCAATTGCCCCAAAATACTTGCTTGCTTTTCCAAACTCTTTCTTGCCCTCATCATCATTATCCCATAGGGCTGCGTATTTCACCCTGCTATAGATCATAAATGAGATGTTATAAGCAATTGAATTTGCATTTACTGATGGCAAGAAGTTCAGCTTTCTTGATGCTTCTAGTTTACTTTTGAATAATTCAAATACATAGTAATCGTAAATACCCTCAACTATTACAGCGTTTTCGGTGTTATAATCAAAAGCCAACGGCCTTACTTCCAAGGCTTCTAACAACGGCTGAAAAGCACCTCTAGTTTCCTTGAGGCTCCCAGAGTATTCAGAAATTGCTTTCAGCGAAATACTCCCATTGCCATCTTTCTCAACTATCCTGACGCTGCTTATCGGGATAGATTCTGGATTTAACAAATGATGAGAATGGGTACAGTAAATAACTACATTATTCTTGGATAGAAAAGCTAGTTTTTCGCATAATTTATTTTGGGCATTCGCATGGAGATAGGAGCCGGGCTCATCCAATAAATAAATTGTATCTTTGTCTTCTTCATCGCGCACCTTCGGATTGAATTCCAATTTCAGCACAAAATTGAAGAACCAATAAAAGCCCTTGCTTCTGTCTTTTATTCCAAAGAATTTACTACTTCCGCCAGCGTCTTCCTTTATTTGTATGTGGAATTTATTATCGTCATGTCCTATGTCTACCTCCAAAACGTTGCCTTTTTCTAACGAAAATTTCGACCATTCTTTTGTAAGGGTTTTATTTAAGCGCGCCGTCACATCAGCTAACACGCTTTTCTTCTGACGAGGATCCATCGTGGCTAGTGCAAAGACAGAGTATTTTGGATTGGTACGTTTGAATAGTTCTTCCATTATAGAAAGCCACGTGCTCATTGAACCGTCCGGATTTTTTATTATTTCTATTACGTCGTCCACCGAATCCGTGAAATCATCAAAGTATAAGATAAATGGCAAATAGGGAACAATTTTATTTGCCGCATGCTCGGATAACAATGGGAAGCCGCTGAATAGTTGGTGATTTATAGAGTATTTTTTTGATTCAAGATTTCTGTCTATAACCATCGGAGTTACGGCATTCCCCAGCGCTTTAATTCTCTTTTTTAGGGTACTTATGCCTTTTTTTTCTTCCTCAGGTATCGCGCCATCCTCACCGATTTCTTTAAGAGTATCAAGCAAGTCTCCGGCTGTAATTTCTATCTCGGCCGAGATGATAGCTGGAGTTTGAACCGTGGAATACAAGTTTAAGAAATCTTTAACATGTTTTCCTTCATTTCGTTCGTCATTTACTGAATCAAACGCGAAAATAGCATTAAGAATTGTAGTCTTGCCGCATTCGTTGATTCCAATAATAGGCGCCAATGATCGCTTTGAGATGTTTATACGGAGCGGCTCAGTAATCGCCCTATAGTTTTTTATTGTAAAAGCTAAATACTTCATTGATGAAGTTAAGTTAGCAAATCTTCATGGTTCTCTCAATGCTTTCCAAGAAAGGAGATGCATGTTATTATTTGTTTAACAATTTAATTGCGCCTAAACTCGTCAGCCTGGCGGGCATGGCCACAAGACCCATCGAAGATACTGAACCCGTTTCAGCAACTCTTCGATGGGCTATGCCTCGAAAGAGGTATAGGGCCGCAAGGCCTAGCTGAAGCGGGCTTTGTGTTTAATAAATCAAAAAATGAATAGAGGATTTATAAATTTAGGAATTGTAATCGCTGTTTTGGTAGCGATAGCTATTATCGGTGGCGCGGAATATGTTGCTAAGAAATCTAAGCCGATACAAACCGAAACCATAGAACAATTGGATACCATGCCAGTCACGGCGCCTGTCGATGCCCAATATAAATTGGAGCAAACAGAGAAGCCGAACAATACCATACTGTGTAATGGAGTTTCTTATGCGCAATGCCCAAATGATCTTAAATTTATTTGTCCAAAAACTGGTAAGGCTTATTGTGAAGACCAGTCAAAAAATAATTCTGCCACAGTTGAACCAAATACGCTTCTTTGTAATGGAAAAAAATGGTCTCCGTGCCAGCAAGGGCATAATTTTTACTGCCCAACGAATGGAGATGCACAATGCGTGCCGAACACGAGCGTAATTACCCTACCCAATGGCGCCGTAGTAGAAATGGATGCAAAAGGTAACATCGTGCGATATATCAAGGAAGCTCCCGCGTCAATGCCAACTGTTCCTTCTGCTCAAACTACGACACAACAACCATCGCAAAGTACAGCAAGTCTTCAGACCGAAGCAGCTCGTAAACAAAAAGGTGATGATATTTTGAGACAAATTTCATCATACCTTGATGGTCTCAATAATCAGATTGCGCAAGTATCCAGTCAAATACAGCAAAAGGAGCAAGAGATAAAGAGCATAAAAAATCAGCCGATACCGCAACCATTTATTGACGCGCAAGTGGCAAAAGTTATGTCCGCATACAATTCATTGTTTAATGAGTACGACGCCCTGATTAATACAAAGGAGAAATTGCAGACGATTACATTTGCAGTTCAAGATTATCGAGATTACGGAACATTCATATCAGCATCCGATCGATCGTTTTTAGCTTCAATCGGCATTTATTGGTAATTAATTATAGATATAATGGAAAAAAATAGTTTGTGGGGTCTATTATTGGTCGGTGCTATCGTTGGATACATGCTTGGCTACCATTTTGGCATCGGAAACCAATCGTTAAAATATGGAGACACGGGTTTTCCTAAAAATTGTAGGGCACTGATTTCAGATAATTTAAGTGGCTTTGCGCTCGGTAAATATACAGCTGAAGAAGCCTTATACTCTATTGATAGAAATTGTGGTCCCGGCGGGTATATTTGGAATGAGCGATAAACTAACATGAAAACTGAAAAAGACAAACTACTAAAAACCGTAAGGTGGGCAATAATAATTGGAGTGTTTTTCTGGATATGGATGACATTGTCTACTTATTAAAATTATCTACATGCAAAACGAATTAGAAAAACTCATATAACGGTAAACTTTTATGTTTTCATTTTTTGATAAAATTTTTTCTGCGATTACAACTGGCATAATTAGCGTCGCTGTTTCTTTGGGGTTGATGTCTGCACCGCCTCCACCGCAAGCCCAAACTCCAATGGATCCTCCTGCAGTAATTCAGGAAGAGGTTGCAGATGAAAAGGCGGCTGTTCCGAAAGAAGAATTAAAACAGCAACTCCCAGCTCCATCCACATACTCAAAACCGTCAGAAACACCAAAACCAGCGGCAAAAGAAACACCAGCTTCTACATCTGTGCAACCGCTTCCGTCTCCACCTACATCGCCTACAACAATTTATGTGCCTGTCTATTTGCCAAATCCTGCGCCAGCTCCATCGCCAACTCCACCTTCGGTTGCTATAACCACAAAGCCGGAAATCGCGCGCTTCGAATCCAATAAGAGCGTAGCAACCATAGACGATGAAATTACTTTAACTTGGGAAGCCAAAAACGCAATAACTTGTGCTATTAGCGAAACAGATGGCATTTCAATCCCTTTTACTGGGCGCTTGCCAAGCGGATCGCTGACTATAAAATTAACCGAAACAGGAAACCTTAAAATTCCATCATTCAAATACTATGCTATTTGCGCAGATAAAGATTGGAATACCACAGTAAAAACATTAACAATTGCCGTCTCACCAAAACTTGAAATCAAAAACGCTTACGCTTGCAAAACAGATTTACAAACGGATTATATGCTTTATGATCTTCTGCAAAATGGAAACATTGATGGCAGAATCCAGATACGCATTTATTTAGGCGGGGTAAATGAGCAGCCCGTGGGCAGTCCTGAATTGATTATAAAAACAAGCGATCCATCACAAGACAAAACATTCAAAGGCGGAGCAAATACCAATTGCGGATACTCTTACGGAGAATACAATTTTTATACGATTAAAGCTGGCGTTTTCCCAATTACATTTTCAATACCATTATGGAACTTCTCAAAAACAATAATAATTAACGTAAAGCTCCCGGAAAAACCTATTGTTGGATCTATGGGAATTACCGTGTCTACTCCAGAGAAAGAAACCGATTATTCAATTAGTGAGATTGGTAACTTTAGTTCTGCTCCCACTATTAAGTATTGGTTCCAATCATCTAAGCCGAACTATCAATACAGTCTGTCCGCTTGGTGTGCAGATAGTGATACTGCTTTCGTGAAAATAGATACGGATTCCCATTTAGAAAAAGATGGCCTATATTACTATCGCGGATATTTTCTTACGGGGAATCAATTTTTAGGAGCTACTACCTGTAAGTTTATTCACAGCGCCGATTCTTTGATGACTGTTTTTTCAGAGAGCGACCCAGTTGTTTTGAATGTGGAATAAAAAACATTCTGCCAACTAAAATCTGGGAGAAAAACAATCTGGTCGGAGCGTTTCTGTGCGGTATCGGCGCTTAGAATTATTAGCTGGCATCCGCACGCCTAACTGCTATTCTATAATTATGGACAAAGAAACAATTCAAAGGTTATTCAGCGAGTATTTGAACACATACGACGAGGCGCAGCATCGCCAAGTCTGGTTTGAATACAGCAAGATTTTTCAGGAATTTTGGAAGTCAAAGATTATGGCTTATGGAAAGATTCCTATTCCTGAAGCTGACTATGACCAGATTATCAAAATGATTGATGCAAAGGCGCGTGGGTTTAATAGCAAAACCGATGAGGCTATTGCAATAGTCGGTTTACGCCAAGGTACCTGGTATAGGATTTTCAACGATCTTAAAGAAAAGGAGAGCATCAGAACGACACTCGATAAGATTTTCAAATCAGACGATGAACTCGAATTGATTGCATTGATTGATCGCTTACAAAAGGAAAATGCTGATAATAAAAACGGGCTGACCGGCAAAAGTGCAAATGCATTAGACGCGCTTTTATTTATAAATAAGCCGGATAACTTCATCAGTTGCGTTTCACTTTCGCACCGCATCCAGATAATGGAATCTTTTGGATTCGATTTAGCAAAGGACTTTTCATCTTACGGCGAACAAGTAATAGGTTCTAATCAAAGAATTATTGATGGGTTTCGAGAAAAATTTGGCATTGGCGCATGGCCGCGTACTATCTCAACATTTTTATATGCAGTTTCGCAAATTAAGTCATCCTGGTATAAAGCAGAGATTGTGCCCGGAGAAACAGTTCTTCCATCAGAGGAACAAGACACAGAGAATGAATCTGAGTTTGTGCTAGAAAAACACTTGGAGGATTTCCTTGTTGGAAATTGGGAATCAACCGAACTCGGAAAAAATTATGAACTTTTTGAAGACGAAGGCGGCACTAGCCAGCAGTATCCCACCGAAGGCAGAGACCGGATTGATATTTTGGTTAAGGACAAGAAAGACGGGTCTTTTGTGGTAATTGAACTTAAGAAAGGCCAGACCAATGATGATACTGTGGGCCAGCTCGCCCGGTACATGGGTTGGGTTAAAAAACACAAAGCGAATGGGAAGAAAGTGAATGGTATTATAATTGCGCGTAGCAATGACCCTCGACTTAGAAATGCCCTCGAAGTGGTACCGAACACAAAACTTTTGCTTTATCGTGTTAATTTCTCGCTAATTCAGCCTATTGACCAAGGATAATTTTGTTTCCATTAAGCCTATTCAATATAAGAATACTGTGGATAAACTCGTAGTGTCTTGCTTTGCCGTCGAGTGGTATGCTAAGAATGTAGGCAGTTAAAAAAGCCCCCGCGAGGAGGCATTAACTAATAATGATGAACGTAAGCGCTTACTAAACTGCGTGAAGCTATCACCAGTCTTGGGCCTTGATCAAATGGCATGCAACTGCCAGCCCTGAGAAACCTCCAACCATTACTATCTAACGCCCCCGCAATGGGGCTTTTTCGTTAGCAACCTTTTGGAAATACAAAATCCCCTTAAGCAACAACCCGTAGGAGCTTCAGAACTTGCGCCCTGAAATTCCCACAATTTTAGCATTTGCGGAATGCACTTTCGCGCACTCCCACAGAATGTTGCTTAAAGGGACCCTACATCCTATTTTTTGGTTGTTGCTGTCTTATCGCGCGGGGCTAAAATCCGCACAAGACTAATTTATTTCAAAGATTGCTTCTTCATCATAGCAAATAGCCAAGGGCACGCAAGCTGTCGTTGCCGCGGGTATTGTGGATAAAATAGCCGGCGTGTAATCGAGGGATGTGAACCCTTCGCTACCATGGGCGCCACCTTTGATCTTCGATGCTGTCTTGGTGATTCTCTCCTGTGGGCGCAAGAGCTGGCCGTAGAGCGAGAATACAGCTTCCGTGGTGTATACGACTGTCGGCTTCTGGGAGCCTGATGTTACTGCGTTCCAGAGGGTTCTTCTTAATCCGAGCTTTTGGCGCGGGGTTAAGATAGCGCCAAAAGCGAGGATTAAGCCGCGTAATTCGCAAGAACATAGAATTTCAAAAAGGCAAGATTGAAATTTTCTTCATTTTGCGCTAAACTAAATTTAGTAGGGTGGCATTTTTAGCGCCCTACCTCTGAAGTTCCGATCGGAATCGAGAGATTACCAATCTCCGTCTGGCCAGTTTGTAATTTTGAAAGGTATGGACATCTTCAGAGTCAAAAAATCTGGCATAATAGCTGGCTGCGCAAGCGGAAGGTATGTTATGACCGATGACGGGAAGATGGTGGTAACAACCGCCTCTGACCGCCGGGTTTTTATCTACGATCCCTTAACCGGACTTTGGATTCAAGAAATTGAACTTAAATTTCCACCAGTAATCGTGACAGAAAACCAAAAACTAGCTTTGGAGAGCTAGTTTTACCGAGTGCTACGCGTGGCATTAAGGTAATTCCCGCAACGATCGCTCAGATCCTAAATTCGAATGGGCGATTTTTGCGTTATAGGTCAATTATACATTATCCGGATTGTGTCTTTTTCCTATGTTGTGGATAAAGTAGCATGCAGGTTGAAATACGCAATGGCGAATGTAAGTCAGAGTTTTTGCAGTGAATCCTCCCAAAATAGGCTCAAAGGCACCGCATTTAGTGTCCGAAAGCTCGGGATAAAATGTTTTGTTTTGATCCGCTTCTTATCACTCCCACAATGTCGCACTTTTGCCGGTAATATGTCGATCAATCGGCTACGAACCGAGTGACAACCTGGTGCCCAAAAAGTGATAAATAGCGAATAAAACTGATAACTTGTGATTACTTCTGATAATCTGCCATTTTCCGATAAAGCTTTTGTTTACGCCATTTTTATTGCTATTCCAGTCTTTTTTCGGATCTCCGGATTTTGCCCGAGCTTTGTTCGATTCCCGGCACTTCCACAAATTTAAAAACACGACCTCTTACGGCCGTGTTTTTAAATTTGTGTGTTTATTGTACCAAGCTCGAACCTATTTTCAAAACAAATGATGTGCCACGCGCGGAGCGCGTGGTGGCTTGAAACTAAATCGTACTCTCGTATCGTTCCGCCACTGCC
>Ga0209542_10007794_pt1 | contig 20224 bp, 26 predicted proteins | sample RifCSPhighO2_01_FD_184028 | JGI IMG/M metagenome (GOLD analysis project Ga0209542, IMG submission 184028) | Soil microbial communities from Rifle, Colorado - Rifle CSP2_plank highO2_0.1 (SPAdes) (version 2) | ecosystem: Environmental > Terrestrial > Deep subsurface > Rock core/Sediment ...
CAGCTCTGCCACCGGCCGCAAGCGCGTAGTCGAGGTCGAGTATTCATCCCCCCAGTGCGCATAGACCACCACTACCCTGCCCGCCTCCCTCTCGACACTAACTTTTTGTGCCACATCCTCAGGCGGCGCTCCGCCAAACTCGTTGTAGCTGACGAACGACAGTTTGATGCCTTTGTAGTCGGCGCGCGCCACGGGCTCTTCTCCTCCAACGCCGCCAAAGTACCCGACCCCGGCGGCGGTAAGATACTCGCGCGTTGATGCAATGCCATCATACCCAAAGTTGCCGATGTGATTGTTGCCGATGTTAACAGCGCCAAAGTGGTGCGCGGCCAAAAGTCTAGCTGTGTTTGTCGGGAAAGTAAAAATATAATTTTCAGGTCTCCCCACCACACTCCCTTGACTTTGTGAGCTGGTAGCAGTTATGGGCCCCTCCAAATTCCCCACGGCAAAGTCCGCCTGCGTAAACAGCACATCGGTGCAGGCAAACAAGTAGTCGCCATTTTGCTCCGCAATGCGCCGCAAGGAGCGGTCAAATAGCATATCGCCAACCGCGAGTATTTTCACTTCCGACAGAACAAACTGCGTATGCGGTATTACAGTAGGCGCTACCGGTTGCGGCACCATTGGGCCATACACAAAGCTAAAAAAGCTACCGAGCAGCAAGAGTGCGCGTGTCAGGAATTCAATCGTCGCTTCCATCGGCATTTTCGCGCCCTTCCTTGTCTTGTCTGTTATCTTTTCCTATTATCAAGCGCTCAAGGATGTCGCCGTTAAATTTCTGTCCCGCTTTTATAAATGTGTAGAGTTCAACACCGCCCCGCAATGCATCGGCGGTGTTTCCTGCTTCTATCTGCTGTTGTATTTCTTGAAACCGGCTTTCAACCTTTTGTGCGGTTGAGGAGCCAAACGAGTCCTTAGTTTTTTCAAACTGTTTTCGTACCTCGGCAAGCTGACCACTCGCCTTTTCCTTGCGTTTCAACAAGGAGCGATCTTTGCTTTGTCTCTGTTCCATCTCTTCCTGCTCTGCATCTTTCCGCATAGTTTCCCCTGCAACCAATGTAGGTTCGGAAATTGTTTGTGCCGTCTGCACCAGAGAGGTCGCAGAGTGTATGGTAGAAGTATTTTGCTTTTCTTCCCTTACCTCCTGCGGTATGCGCACCATCCCCACATTGAGCGCCAGCCGTGCGGAGTATTGCCGAGCATGGTCGTCTTCGCTGTCGTCGCCAAGCCGCGCAAGTATTGCACCGTGCGCAGAAAGCGACGAGTCGAGTGCAGTTGCCATGTCTGCCGCAGTGTCTGGGTCGCCCTCGGCCAGTGTTTTGGTTATCGTTTGTGCCGCAGCGACGTGCTTGTTCAAATTTTCTTCAAGTGCTTTTGTGGTCGATTCGGTCAAGCGGCCCTGCGATACAAGCGTCTCGGCCTCTTCCAAACGCTCTTGAACAACATTGGTATGAAAATCCGCCTTTGCTGTTTGTGAAAATGCGAGTACTTCGCGCATCGGCTCTGTTACACTCACTTTTACCGCATACAGTGTGTCCCCTGGGAGCGCTCCTCCTGCCGCATACACCGTGCCGGTACCAAGCACCACCATGAGCGCTGCAGCCATGGGCATCGCAAATCGCAGAGAAAACCAACTATATATAACCGAGTAGGGGCTGGCATCTGCGGTAGCTTCACCAAAAATATGCTGGCTCATGCGAGAACGCTCCGCATGTGAGAGGCGAATTTGGTGCGCTTCTTTGCGCAGGTTATGGAGTTGGCGTTTCATAATTATTGTGTGTCTGTTTCTTCGAGTAGCATGCGAAGTTTGTGGAGCCCGCGATGTATGCGAACCGACACGGCATTTTCGCTCTCTTCCAAATACTCGGCGATTTCTTTAGGGGCGAGCCCTTCCACATAGCGCATAGTCAACACTTCGCGGTATTGGTCTGGTAGTTCCTGCAGTTTTTGCAAAGCTTCGGCGCCTTCGAAGCGCTCTATCGCCGCGGCAATGGTGTTTGTTTCGTCTGCGGGCAAAAACATTTCGACACTCCCTCCCTCACTCCCTTCTACCATAGCTTCAAGCGAGTGTGGTTTGTGTTTACGGTACTCATCGATAATAAGGTGCTTGATCGTCCGATATAAAAACGGTCGGAAGTTATGTACCTGCCCGCCACGCGCCATATACTCCCACGTGCGGGTAAAACACTCCTGAGTGAGCTCCAGTGCCCGCTCGCGGTCGGATAGCCGTATGCTCGCATGCCGAAAGAGCTCGTCAGAATGCTCCTTAAAAGCTCTTTCAAACGCTTGGTGTGCATCTGCCATATAAGACGGATATAAAGTGTGTTCCTTTCACCCGGAGACATATTTTACCCTTTTATGGCTGTGTATAAAGTAAGTTCAACAAGTAAGTGCACCACCCTGTAATCTAAAAGGGTGATGATATACAAGCACTTTTCAGCAGAGGAGCGAGAAAAGATACAGCGCGGCCTGTGGGAGAAGCGGTCGGTCAGAGCCATCGCTCGGGAGCTCCGGAGGACCCATTCCTCGGTGTTGCGTGAGCTCAAGCGCAACTACCCGCCCATCCACGAGCGGTACACACCGAGGCTCGCGCACGAGCGAGCGCTCTTCAAGCGTACCCGCAGAGGAAGGGAAAAGCGCCTCAAGAACGACCACATCCGCGCTTTTGTCACCGCACAACTCAAGCGTCGTCGTTCTCCAGAGCAGATAGCGGGCATCATCGAGCGCGAACTCGGAGAGAGCATCTCGCACGAGGCCATCTACCAGTTCATCTACGCGCAGATATCGTACAACAGGCCCAGGAGCGGGTGTGAAGACCTGCGTCCATACTTGCGCAGGCGGCGCAAACGGAGAGTCCCGCACGGCGCACGCAGAGGCCAAAGAGTCCTGAAACCACAAGGTCCTTCAATTGATGACCGTCCGAAGGTTGTTGACCGCAGGAGCCGCATCGGCGACTGGGAGAGCGACACTGTGGAATCTTGTGACCACGCACCAGGCATCAACACGTTGGTGGAGCGCAAGAGTGGGCTCGTGTTCATCACCAAACTCAAAGACAAAAAGGGGGCATCAACTCGCAAGGTGATTGTGCAAAGACTCGCTGCTGTGTCCGTGAGTGCCAAGAAAACAATCACCTTCGACAACGGGCCGGAGAATCGCGACTGGCAGCCCATTGCGAAGGCTACCAGCGCTGACTGCTACTTCGCTCATCCGTACCATTCCTGGGAGCGGGGCACCAACGAGAACACCAACGGACTCATTCGTGATTACTTTCCAAAAGGCACTGATTTTCGTACCATTAGCGACGAAGAGATCGCCTTTGTCGAGCGCGAACTCAACGAACGGCCGCGCAAGAGGCACGGCTGGCTGACGCCATTACAAGTCTGGAGTGGTGCACTTCAAAGTTGAATTCGCCTAACACTCTATTGACAAGATTGTTTATATAGATTACTATTATATTAGATCCTTTCGCACCCGTGAGAGGTTTAGTACAAACAGAAAAAGGAGACTGAAGGAATGTTTGAAACCCAACCTTTTTCTCCTGAGCCGCAGCGTTCTTGCAGGACCATCATCGCAGGACTGATAAGGAATCTTCGCCTCAGGAAAAAGCCGAATAATATGCTTTCCGAAGAAAGCCCCGCCGACAGGCGGGCCTGTGGCGCGCTCATCACACATTTTGCTGGTCGCAATGCAGCTGCGAGAAAGTGCATTATCGCAAGCCGCGAGATGCTTATGGCTCCAAAACCCTACATGAGGGCGCGTGAGTTGGTTGCACAACTGCAAGTGCCAAAGACCCCGGTCAACCTCTTTATAACCGGCGTAGCCATTATTGGGCACACGCTTGCTCGCGAACGCCGGAAGGGGCAGGACAGCACGCCGTGGCCTGCCGAGGCGCTCAAGTGCGCCCGCGAGGTATCAATGTGGCTTGAGTTTGGAAGCGTGTACGCAACCCACACACATTCTAAGCTCGGTCTTAGTGAAGCGCGTTTGGTGAGGATTGAGGAGCAGCTTATTGCGCTCATAAATTGGTGTGAGAGCAAGTAGCAACACTCGCCCCGCCGCGGTATTACCGCGGCGGGGTTCAATTTTTTATTTTATAGAGCGCGCGACGGCTTGCATCACACCCTTCTCAAACGGTCCGGGGATTATTTTTTGTGTTGTCGGCTTCCTTACAAGTGCGGCAAGGTTTTTAGCGGCGGCCAACTTCATTTCGTCGGTTATTTTTTTTACATTGTGGTCAAGCGCGCCGCGAAACACCCCCGGGAACACGAGTGAGTTGTTTATCTGGTTTGGGTAGTCACTGCGGCCGGTCGCCACCACAATGGCCCCCGCCGCGCGCGCCTCGCTTGGCATGATCTCCGGCATCGGGTTTGCAAGTGCAAAGACTATAGGCCGCTCCACCATGCGGGCAATGTGCTCTGCCTTTATTGTGCCGGGGCCGGAAACTCCAATGACTGCATCCGCCCCGCGCATGGCGTCCTGCAGGTCGCCAGAGACGCCGCGTGGATTGGTCAAGTCGGCAAGCTCTTCTTTGTGCCCGCGCAAGTCATCCCTGCCGCGCACAATAGAGCCCCTGCTGTCGAGCACAACGATGTCCTTAACACCGGCCCGGAGCAACAGCTTTGCAACAGCTGTCCCTGCCGCTCCAGCTCCTACAATGACCACATTGAGCTGCTCGAATTTTTTCTTTATTACTTTTGCCGCGTTCAAGAGCGCCGCCACAACGACAATGGCAGTGCCGTGCTGGTCGTCGTGCATTACCGGTATGTCGAGCTGCTCTTTTAGCCGGGCTTCAATCTCAAAACAACGAGGCGCGGAAAAATCTTCCAGGTTGATGCCGCCAAAGGCGGGCGCGATGCGCACAATAGTCTCTACTATCTCGTCGACGTTTTGAGTGTCGAGCACCAGTGGGAACGCGTCTACATTTGCAAATGTCTTAAAAAGCGCGCACTTGCCTTCCATCACTGGGAGAGCCCCAAGCGGACCGATGTTGCCGAGCCCCAATACTGCAGAGCCGTCGGATATAACTGCTACCGTCTTACCTTTTATGGTATAGTCGCGCGCCGCTTTTGGATGCTTGGCAACATAAGAAGAAACAGCCCCAACCCCCGGCGTGTACAAAAGAGAAAGTTCTTCGCGAGTTTTGATAGGCATAGAAAGCCCGGTAAAAATCTTGCCTCCAAGTTTTTTGTGGAGCGCGAGTGCTTTTTTACCTAGGTCTTTATTATTCACGCAAGCGAGTATATCATGCGCGTACAATAGTCTCTATGCAGCTAAGCGACTTACTCATGGCACATTTCCGGCTTATAGACTCACAGCGCGCGGCTTTAACGCGGCTCGGGATAGTAACCGTTGAGGACCTGCTCTACCACTTTCCCTTCCGCTACGAGCAAGGCGGGAGTGAGGTGAGCGTTGCGGGCCTAATACCCGGCACATCGGTGAGTATAGTGGGTACATTAGAAAAGCTCGAGACGAGAAGATCGTGGAAGCGCAAGATCCCCGTTTCGGAAGGGATACTCAAAGACTCTACAGGCAAAATAAAATGCATGTGGTTTAACCAGCCCTACATCGCCAAGATGTATCACACTGGTACATTGGTAAAAGCCACTGGCAAGGTTGCCGGCACTGGTGCAAAAACGTACCTGGCCAACCCGGAACTTGAGCGTGTCTCTGCAACTGATATTGGACTCTTTAAGACCCAAGGCGACACCTCTTTGGCAAGCCGCGAGGAATCGCCTTTAAAACAGAATACTGCCGAGGAGGGTGACTTGATATATCAAGTCACTTCTGAATCGGCGCGAAATAACAAACTGTTTGCCCAGTACCAGGAGAGCCGCGGGGTTACCTCGTTGTGGTTTCGCCACGCTATAGAAAAAGTGCTCGCAGGCGGAATCGCCGAGGGCGTTGCTGACCCAATCCACAAAGAGATACTAAGACGCTACAACCTGCCAACTCTTGCAACGGCACTTGTGTGGGTACACGCACCAAAAAGTACAAAAGATGCCGATGCCGCGCGAAAGCGATTTGCGTTTGAGGAAGTGTTTTACATCCAGCTCGCGCGCGGGCGCGAAAAGGCGAGCGCCGCGCGCGAGCAAGCATTTGCCATCGTAGCGCCCCAAAAAGAGGTAGGAGCGTTTATGGCCTCTTTTCCCTTTACCGCTACTGCGGCACAAAAGAGCGCCATTGGCGCGGTACTTGGTGACATGGAAAGCGGCCACGCGATGTCACGCCTGCTTGAGGGAGATGTGGGGAGCGGTAAAACCGCCGTGGCGGCCACTGCCGCTTTTTCGGTTGTGAACACACGGCCCGCAGGGCAGACTTTTGGTGCACTCCAGGTTGCCTATATGGCGCCGACAGAAATTTTGGCCAAGCAACATTTTGAGTCGTTTATACAATACTTTAAACATTTCCACATCAATATTGGGCTCATTACCGGAAGCGGTTGTTACAAATTCCCCTCCAAAGCGGCGCGCGGTAAAGCTACAACAATTTCTCGGGCACAACTCTTGAAGTGGGTGGCACAGGGCGAGATACCGGTCGTTATCGGCACGCACGCGCTCATACAAAAGTCGGTGCAGTTTAAACACCTCGCACTGGTTATTATCGACGAGCAGCATCGCTTTGGCACCAACCAGCGCCGCGCGTTGGCAAAAAAAGAGGCGCGGCTCCCCCATCTACTTTCGATGACAGCAACGCCCATCCCGCGCACACTCGCCCTAACGCTCTATGGCGACCTCGACTTGACTCTGCTCGACGAGATGCCGCCAGGCCGTAAACAAATAATCACTACCATTGTTGAGCCGAGCGAACGCGGTAAAGCGTATTCAAAGATGCGACAGGAGCTAACGGCCGGGCGGCAAGCATACGTTATATGCCCGCGCATCGACGAGCCAGACCCTGAAAAGGCATTTGCACTCCAAGCCAAGTCTGTAAAAGAAGAAGCAAAACGGCTCAAAAAAGATATTTTTCAAGAATATGAAATAGATATTCTACACTCAAAAATGAAGCCGAGGGAAAAAGATGCAATTATGCAAAAATTTTTGTCGCATAAAGTAGATATATTGGTGGCAACCTCGGTAGTGGAGGTCGGTGTCAACGTGGAGAACGCCACGATGATTATGATAGAGGGTGCGGAGCGCTTTGGGCTCTCCCAACTGCACCAGTTGCGCGGGCGCGTGGTGCGCTCTAACCACCAGGCGTACTGTTTTGTGTGTCCCGAAACACGAGGAGAAAAAACGCTTGCGCGCCTCAAGGCCCTAACTACCGCCAAAAACGGGTTTGAACTGGCAGAGATGGACCTGCACCAGCGCGGAGCGGGTACACTTGCCGGCCGCGAGCAATGGGGTATCTCCGATGTCGGTATGGAGGCGCTTAAAAACTTAAAACTCGTGGAGGCGGCGCGCTTGGAAGCACTCGCGCTTATACAAAAAGACGAGTCATTGGAAATGCATCCGCTTTTGGCAGAGGCACTCCACAAACGCACGCAAGCAATGCACTTTGAGTAAACGGTTTCTTTTTGCTACGCTACTAAGTTAGAAGTAGTAGTAGTTCGAATGCGGCAAAAAATGAGGAGGAGTGCGGTATGCGATTGAATTTAAAAATTGGCGACCGTTGCGTCGTCGTTTACCGGCAACCCGGCGCAGACGACTTTGAAGTCGTGCCTGGCACCGTCGAGAGCGTCCGAGGCAGCGGTGTGTGGACTGAGGTGGCCTTCGGCAGGCCTATTCAAGACGGCAACCCTCCAGTCCTGGGGAGGGCGTTTGAGGACGAGGGGCAGGCGCGAAAATGGGTTGCGGAGCAAACCGAGCTCATTATTTCGGTTTTTTGAACCGCCTGTTTCCCCAACATCCGCGGCATGCATCTGCCGCGGATTTTTTCTGTTCTGTGGGCACGGCAGGGATCGAACCTGCGACCGGTCGTGTATAAGACGACTGCTCTACCGCTGAGCTACGTGCCCATCTGAATTACTGTACTGCAAAGGCGCTTTTTGTGCTATCCTGCCGTGGGTTCTTTAGCAAACAACGGAGGCCGCGATGGTTATATCTTCAAATCTTCTCAATGCGTTAGAGTCATTCCCCATTCCGATAAAGCATGTGTTACGGGCGCAGGATTTCAATCGCGAGATGATTCTCGCCATATTCCAGCTCGCCGACATACTCGAAAAGGGACCTATGCCATTCGATATAATGAATGGTCGCGCCCTGGTTTGGTTCGGAAATGAGGCAAGCTCGCGCACCTTCTTCTCTTTTAGCCGGGCGGCGCTCGACCTCGGTGGAGGCGTTATGCCGCTGTTTAGCGAATTCTCCTCCCAAAAAAAGGGGGAGGTGCTCGGCGACACCATCGTTACGCTTTCGACCATAGGTCCGGAAGACATTATTGTATTGCGGCACCCTGACGAAGATGCAATATCCAGGGCGGCGCTGGTCTCAAAAGTACCGGTTATCAATGCCGGTTCTGGCAAAGAACAGCACCCAACCCAGGCGCTCTTGGATGCCTACACCATATTCAAAACGCTGGGGAGGCTCGATGACTTCTCTATCGCTCTGGTGGGCGACCTCAAGTATGGGAGAACAACCAACTCGCTTTCCTATCTCTTGACCAAGTTCACCGGTATAAAGCTGTATCTGGTTTCGCGAGATGCCCTGCGTATGAAGGGCGAATTGCGATATTACCTGCACAAGCATGAGGTTGACCAGGGGTGTATAAAAGTGGTGGAAACCTCAGACTTTCAGTGGGTGGTCGACAAGGTGGACATCATCTACCAGACACGCGCCCAAAAAGAACGCTCAACCGACGCGGAACATGGCGAGCATGAGCAAAATCCGCCGTACATCATCGACCGCGCAGTCGCAGAGAGAATGAAGGAGGGCGCCAGGATCATGCATCCGTGGCCTCGCAACGACGAGCTGTCGCGAGAAATAGACTATATGCCGCAAGAGCTCTACATCGAGCAGATGTACTTCGGGCGGCTTATCCGACGAGCGCTGCTGGCGATTATTTGCCACCACAACCCGATCTCACGTTAACGGTTTGGTCCGTTCGCCGCGAAATGTCGCGGCGAACGGGCTACTCTTTTTTGTGCTATCCTGCCGTGGGTTCTTCGACAAATGAGGTTCTGCCATGAAGACGCTTAGTATACATCCCGCTCAAGAAGAGTGGTTAAATGCGGTCGCACAAGGAAAAAAAATACTATGGCATGGCTCAATGCATACACTCCACTGCTTCCTACCAGAATTTGACCCGAGAAAAGAAGAATATGTCATGAGGCATGTCTTGCCGACACACCTCCACGACCTTGCCTATCCTCTGTATGATCAGAAGCGTGGCGCTGTCGGTGTGGCGTTTTGGAGTCTCGGGTGGCTTTTGAAAGAGACGGATCTTCTTTCAACACAAGATGAATGTGGACATATCACACCACTGGCAATCTATGAGCATGGTTCCAGGGCGTACGAAGCTACGGCCGAGTATCGTGCAATACAAAACGAGAAAAAAGCGAGAATCCTCGCACAAGACAAAGAAGCAATACTATTTTTGAAGCAGTACCCTCTGCGAGTCCCCTACTCCACCTGGAGTCGTGCTCTCCCGAAGTCTGATTCGTGAGCGAGCGAGCAACTACCCCGGCCCATAGCCGGGGTTCCATTTTTTACACCTTATGCTAATGTACGCTTTTTAAAAATTTACTGTCTTTGGCTCTACTACTATCTCCTCTTTTTTCTTTGGCGTGATACCATTTGCAATAAGTATTTTCTCAAACTCCTCGCGCTCGAGCGTCTCTACATCTACCAAACGCGCGGCAATAGTGTTAAGCAGTGCGCGGTGCTTGGTGATGATATCCTCCGCCTTTTTGTACGCCTCGTCTACTATCTTCTTTACCTCGGCGTCTATCTCGGCCGACACTTTTTCCGAATATTCATGGGCTTCCACCCCTCGGCCAAACAGTGCGCGGCCGCCCTCGCCTTCTAGCGCTACGGTGCCCATCTTGTCACTCATGCCGTAGCGGGCAACCATGTCGCGTGCGAGCGCGGTCAACACCTGCAAATCGTTTGAGGGGCCCGTAGTTACGTCGCCAAAAACCATCTTTTCCGCCACATAGCCGCCTAAGGACATTGCGATGTCGTCCAAAAACTCGCGCTTGCTCTGCATCCTTTTGTCCTCAAGCGGCAGCTTGAGCGTGTAGCCGGCGGCGCGCCCGCGTGAGATTATGGAAATTTTGTGCACTGGGTCGGCATATGGCAAAACGCTTGCCACCAGCGCGTGCCCCGCCTCGTGGTATGCGGTAATCTCTTTTTCTTTTTTGTTTAGCACATGACTGCGGCGCTCGGGGCCAAGCATCACCTTTTCTATCGAGCGAATAAGGTCATACTGCGCTACACTCTTGCGGTTTTCCCTCGCGGCCAAAATCGCCGCCTCGTTCATTAAAGAGTAGAGGTCCGCACCGGAGAATCCCGGCGTGCGCTCTGCAACCACCTCGATGTTTACGTCTTCGGCCAGCGGCTTTTTGCGCGCGTGGATTTTTAAAATTTCCAAACGGTCGCCGCGGTCGGGCAACTCTATAACCACGCGTCGGTCAAAGCGCCCGGGGCGCAGCAAGGCCGGGTCCAGCACGTCGGGCCGGTTGGTTGCGGCCATCACTATCACCTTTTCGTTTGGTTCAAAGCCGTCCATCTCGACCAAAATTTGGTTGAGTGTTTGCTCTCGCTCGTCGTTGCCGCCGCCAACCCCGGTGCCGCGCACACGGCCGACCGCATCTATCTCGTCTACAAAGATAATAGCAGGAGCCGCTTTTTTGGCGGTCAAAAAGAGGTCGCGTACGCGGCTGGCGCCCACGCCCACAAACATTTCCACAAACTCCGAGCCCGAAATAGAGAAGAACGGCACTCCCGCCTCGCCCGCAACCGCCCTAGCCAGCAAGGTTTTGCCAGTGCCGGGCGCCCCCATAAGCAAAATGCCCTTGGGGATGCGTGCGCCGATGTCCAAAAACTTTTTAGGATTTTTAAGGAAGTCAACAATTTCCAAAAGCTCTTCTTTTGCCTCCTTGGCGCCTGCCACGTCTTTAAAGGTCACGCGCGAGGCGACATCGTTGGGGTCGGTCAGCCGCGGCTTCGACTGGCCAAAGGAAAACGCCTGCATCCCCGCGCCCTTTACCTGGCGAGACAAGTACCACACAAAAAATGCAATCAGCAGAAGTGGCGCAAGAAACGGCGCCAACGCAGCGAGCCAAAACTGCCAGGCACTCTGCTTTTTGATGTCTATCGAAACTTTGTTGAGCGCTTCTTTCGAAACGCCATAGTTTGTCAGCGTTTCGGTCAGCGCCGCGTCTGGCTCTTTCTTGGAAATCTTTTCTGTCTTGGCTTCGTCGTTGTAAGTGATTGCAAGATTGTTGCCGTCTACCACAATGGTGGCTACAGTACCGGCACTTACATCAAGCGCCAACTGCGATATGGCAATGGTCTCCGTGGTTTTGGTGTTGCTTTCGTTCAGGTACGCATACCCGGTAGTAAGTAAAAGGAGTAGTGCCACACTCGTGAGCAGGTTGACCCAAAACGAGTCCTTGCGCGGGAACATCCCCCGCGTAGGCAGGTGCGGCGTGCGTTGGCGCGGGCGCTTGCCACCGCCTGGAGTATTGCCTGGTTGAGCCATGTGGAAAAACTATACCATTCCTTGCAAAATAAGTAAAAACTGTTGAGTGATGCTATAGTTTTTGCATGAACCTGGTGGAGCACAAAAAGGCGCGGTTTGATTATGAAGTCCTTGAGGAATACGAGGCGGGTATCGAGCTCTTGGGCCACGAGGTCAAAAGTTTGCGCGCGCACCATGGCAAATTGGAGGGTTCGCACGTGATAGTGCGCGGCGGCGAGGCGTACATTATCGGTATGTCTGTCCCCCCCTACCAGCCAAAAAACACTCCCAAAGAGTACGACCCGGCGCGTACGCGCAAACTCTTGCTAACCAAAAAAGAAATTGCCGCGCTCGCAGTGTTTGAGGGCCAGAAGGGCTTGACAATTATTCCACTTTCGGTGTATAATAAAAAAAGTAAGCTAAAGGTGCGGATAGCGGTTGCGCGCGGTCGCAAAAAGTACGACAAGCGCGCTGTATTAAAACAGAGAGACACCGAGCGAGAGATCCGCAGAACATTGAAAAACGAATAGTTTAGGCCGTCCCGATGAGTCTGTTTCCAAGCGCTCTTTTTTATCGCAGTTGGTGAGAGTTTCGGAAGTTGTTTCATCGGGGATGCCAGGCCTAGACAATAGAGATACTCGTTTGCTGTGCGAGGTTGCAGTGGAGACCTGCATAAAAAGCTCCAAAACAATAACTGCCAAGTCAGTTGCATCACCGTATTTCTCGGTGAATGATCTCTCGTTCGCCACTGCGCGAGCCTAAGGTCACATTCGCTCTTCCTTTCCTGATGGAAGAGGCCGAGTGTTATAAAACAGGATATAGCCGGTGGACGTGATTTCGCCACCAGTCGAAACTTGGAATCTGCATCCGCGTGTGGTTTTGGCCACTTCACACACACGCAGGTAAAGAACCGCCGTAAGGCGGACAAAATGGCCTACGCCTTGTAGATACACTCACGAACCTTTGTTGCACGGCGGTTCAACTCCGCCCATCTCCACTGCTTCGCTCTACGCTTCGCTGCGAGCTTCGCAGTGCAAGCACAACACGAACCACCATATAGGGTGGTTTTGTTGTTTGTGAAGCAGTGCCCTTCGTAGCTTTAGCGAAGTAGGGCTGTATAATTTATATATGTACTATGTTTATATACTCACAAATTCCTGTGGCAGAAAATATATTGGCTTTAGTGAAGACCTGAAAACGAGACTCCGTGCGCACCAATCAAAAAGCGTGAAGACAACCAAAAATGTCGATGATATGAAGCTCACTTTTTATGCCGCATTCGAAAACAAAGAAAGGGCGCTCGCATTTGAAAAATATTTGAAGCAGGGTTCCGGTTTTGCATTTGCACGTAAACATCTAGTTTAGAAACTTGACCCTCGATTCCTCCGTCAAACGCAGAACAATATGGAAGAATAAAAATGCCCCAGAAATGGGGCGTTTTTGTTTGTCTGCAAAAAATTTCCAAAGTGGCAAAGTTTATTGTATAGTCCGCTTTAGTTGTACTTATTATTGGAGACTTGCGATGCTCACCATCAATGTAAGTCCTCGCGATTATCAAATCGTCAATGCTGACGGCCAGACAATGACAGTCAAAGTGACGTTTGTTCGTGGGGAGGGTGGTCTCGTCAATCTCCAAGATTACGAGCCACCCAAAGACTTGGACGATGTAGAACTTGTGTTGTTAAGGAGGTTTTACGGCAAACGCCTGAAGCTGCCTGTTGACCTCAAACAGGCAATGCTGCACTTTCTACTGGAATACCATGCGAAGCAGAACATAGCATTTGACTGCTACGCGTTCGCCAATATGGTTAAGGGGGTTGAGACGCACAAAGTTTCCATAATGTCGAAGTACTGGGAAATACTCCAGAAGCCGTGGCGCATACCTGCAGGTTCGGTAATTTTCTTCTGTTCAGGGGGAAATTGCTTTCACCATGCTGCCATCTTTATCGGCTCCGACTTGTATATATCGGTTTACGGAGCTGGAGGAGACCTGGAGATAGCGACGTTGAGAAGTATGCAACGTGACTACAAAGCTGAAATGACTATGCTCGCAAGACCGCGGACATAGCAGGCCGCCCACACTCCCGATGGGCGGCTTTTTCTTTATAGGTTCTAACTTCTTCCATATATCTCACCTAGGCAGCCCTTCGCTCTCATTTTTTTGCAAATTATACAAAAACCTTTATATGCAGCGTATTTTCGTTTTCATCCAGATAGGTTCTCCTTTGCCTATAAACTATTGAAATCATCTACCGAAAGACCAGCTTGCCGCACCACAATGTTGTAAATGGTACCAACTGGAATATCTTTGGAACCATGAATTGGCACCGTCACGATTTTTGTGCCGTCCTCGCTCTTAAGATACAGATGGCTACCTCGTTGATGAGTTTCAACAAACCCCGCCTTCTTGAGTTTTTGAAGGACTTTCCGTGCCGGAAGGCGACTTAACTTACCCATGAAAAACTATGCGACCTTCGATACAAATAGCTTGAGGTATGTCCCTTCAGTGCGAAACGCGGATTTTGGAATTTCTCTGTTTTCTTTAACCAACACCTCTATATATCCTAAAGCAGCCTCCCGGACATTCGATTCTGCTTCTGCAAAACTATCTCCAAACGACGAGATATTATTCAATTCCGGAATAGTTGCAATAACCTGTCCAGTTTCCTTATCTGCTTCGTATTCAATTTTGTATTCAAATTCGTCCGCCATAGGAAGTATTATATCACACTATCGCATTTTTAGCAGATTCTACAAAAACCTTTATATGCAGCGTATTTTCGTTTTCATCCAGATAGGTTCTCCTTCGACAAGCTCAGTATAAATAACGTCATTCATTGGTTTCCACAAAAATAAGAAGAGAAGCGACTATATTTTTGTAGGATGCCGCATGAATTATGCGGCGCCACATAAAACAATATGGAAGAATAAAAATGCCTCGGAAACGAGGTGTTTTTATTTGTGACAAATCATCTGGATCCAGTTTGTATGCCCCGATAGGGTTACCTTTTCGTAGCTGATTCCCAATCCCGCATCCGACACGTACCGCTTTATTTCTGACAAAGTGAAGTAGCTAAAGAATCGCTCGTACTCATAACCATAATCGTTTTCTTTCAATATCTCTTCATCTTTTTCGTTCTCTCGCCTTTCCTTAACAGCTATATAGAGATAGCCGCCATCATTAAGCTTGTTCCGAAGCTCCCTTACAACTTCTCTGACCTCTGATTTTGGAATATGTAGCAATACTGCTTGCACAAGAATCCCATCAAAAGATTCCTGCAAACCAGATAAGTCTTTAATATCTGCAACATGAAAAGTAGCTTCCGGTACTTCGCGCTTTGCAATCCCAATCATCTTCTCCGAGAAATCCACTCCGACCACTTTTAATCCCTTATCAAGTAAGTACTGGGACTTAACACCAGCCCCACAGCCAACATCCAGGACCAAAGCGCCCGACTTAAGAAAGGAGGCAAATCTATCTGTCCCTTCAATCCACCACGTATCTCCGTGGTGATCTTTGAACCAGTCTTCTGCAATTCGATTGTAAGTCGATTTTAAGTCCACAGTTATTTAATTCTAACATTTTTAGCATCTTTTTTGGTGATATGGACTACTAGATTCAATGGCATAATTAGTGTCATGTGGCTGAAGATTCTCAATAAGTTAATTATAAACCTCGCAATAGGTGCGGGTGTAGCTTTAATATTTTTTGGCTGGATTCTAAATATTGTAGTAGAGACCACAAAAATACAGAGTCTGTGGGCATGGACAATAGTGATAGTAGTCCTGGGCGCATCATATGTTACTGCTAAACAATTTACTGAGGCAGAAATTACTAATAGAGAGCGGGCGGAGAAAGACTCGGCCTTATGGAAACAAACATTATTAGAAAAAAACGAAGGTTTTAAAACTCTTGTGGAATATATTACCGAGTATGAGCGGCTGAAAGATGAATCTATTAGTAAATATTTAGAAACGAAAAGCCATCCTGCACGTAGAGCGGCAGAGGAAGTCAGAGAACAATCTCAGAGAAGAAGGAGGGCAGAGGCGGAGAGAAAAATAACACTATCACTTATCGAAATGTATGAGCAATATGCACCTTTTTTGGTAGAACTTAAGGACGACATACCCGACATCACTGATTTGAGTATTTTCCAAGAATACTCTGAGGAAGAAAGACAAGACCCTGTAATAAACTACCTAAGAAAAGACGAATATAGACGACTTTCAACAACTGAAAGGAACCAACTCGCCCTTGACAGATTCTGGAAGCGTCCTAAGTCGAAATGGTTTATTGGCAAGCTTTATGAAAGGTATATTGGCTACTTGTATGAGCAGATGGGCTACGAGGTCGAATACTCCGGTATTACACAGAAATATGAAGACATGGGAAGAGACTTAATCTGCCACAAGGGTGACGAAGTTCTAATAGTCCAATGCAAAAATTGGGCACAATTTAAGACAATCTACGAAAAACATATTTTCCAACTTTTCGGTAGCACTTTTGAATATCGAAAGAAGAACCCTACAAAAGACATCAAAGCTGTTTTTTACACAACCACACAACTATCAGACCTAGCTCGGGAGATAGCTGTTGTTTTAGGCATTCAGCTTTTTGAAAATCACAAACTAAAGACTAACTACCCGTGTATCAAATGTAATATTGGTCTGCAAACACGAGAAAAGATTTACCATTTACCTTTTGACCAAAAATACGACGACACTAAAATCAATAGAAAGGGGGAGATGTATTGTGCAACAGTAAAAGAAGCTGAGGTAGCAGGATTCAGACGAGCTTTTCGGTGGCGCGGAACTCCTACAGTCTAGTTAAACAAAGCCCTGTTTCCTCCCCGCTCCTTGTCTGTATCCTCCTCTCATGAAATGAAGTAGCTAATAATCCAAACAGCAACGCCGAGGCCAATAATTATCATTCCCAATAAAGTCATTAAAGAAGTATTAACAAACAAAGCTTCTCCTTGAGTAACGTTTCCACCAACTCTTGCCGCTTTCCCAAATAGAGAAACCAGCGAGCCAAATATTACTCCCGCTATTAAGCCACCTATCAAGCTTTGTGAAACAGGGACACCAAAGGCCGACCCCCAAGGCAAGCTTGCGATGAGACCTACGACTATGCCATATAAAATAGTCATATTTTGATAAGAATCAATCAACTTCCCGCCCACTTACGCCATTCTTTTTTGTCCATCTTTGATTGGCGTATCATGGTTTCAACTGTCCGAGGAGGAAAGCTTTTAGTGCCGTGAAAATTGATTTCCACTATTGCTTGGGTATTTTTGTTAATCCACGCCTCATGGGAACCCTTTCTGTTTTCAAGAAATTCAAAACCTTTCTCCTTAAGAAATTTAGTTACATCAGAATAACACCAGTTAAATAACCCGTTCGGCATTTCTTTTACGCGACTTGAGCAGCAGTAGACGAATAATAAGGAGACGCAACATGAAAATTATTCTCACTCACCGAGAGGGTTTTAAGTTCACTAGCAGATTTAAAATACCGCTCCCAATACTCAGCTGGTGCGTGTCGATTTAGTAACTCATCTGAGAGTTTATTCTTTATGACAGTTTCCAAGTGAAGCTCTGCAGCTTCTTTGATGCTTCGTTGAAGTTCCGTCGGATTGTTTCCTTCTTCGATTATATCAAAAGTCAGGCATACCCCTACGTAAGAGTCTCCTTCTTTATAAACAAGAAATTCGACGAGCCCCGATTCTTTTGTATTTATTGGCCTTTCTATCATAGCAATACTGACCCTATATCCATTGTATAACGCTAGTGGGACGAGTAAAGCATCATACGGTGGATAGGGTGTAGAGTCAATGAAACCACTCCGGCCATTTCTAATCCAATAAGACCAGCTATTCCAGATGTTATTACACTGTTAGCAGCGAAAGCCCCTCTCATGGTTTGGATACTGTCATGTGATACCTCAAACCCAACCATTCCCTATAGTTTCCTATAGTTTTGCCGGCCTAATTGCAGAGCCGGAAGCCCCTAAAATCGCCTTAGACGCTTCCAAAACCCATAGGTGTAGGTGGTTCCAACTTTCGGCCACCATCTCCACAAAAATAAGAAGAGAAGCGACTATATTTTTGTAGGATGCCGCATGAATTATGCGGCGCCACATAGAACAATAGGGAAGAATAAAAATGCCTCGGAAACGGGGTGTTTTTATTTCTTTGCTTTTTTGCTATTGTAGTTTCAGAAACCATACGCTTAAGTTAAAAGGATGCACCATGACACCTGAAAAAGTATTGGAGGTCATCGAGACCTATCGCCAGCTTTTTATTGAAAAAGGTATCGGCAAAATCGATTACCCTCACAACGATTTGCTTGATAGAGAAACCCACGGCCTTGAGCACTGTCACGGCATGCTCGACAAGATGGTTGAGTTTGTCCGCGAGAAAAGAATGGAAAAAGTATTTCGATGGCTCGGCTTCGTACAGGGAGTACTATGGGCGACACACGTCTACCATCTTACCGATCTTAAGGATCACAATCGACCGCCTGAAGGGTAGCACGAGTCACCGCCATGAGCTGACAACGCAAGGTGTCGGCTCTTTTTTCTTTTTAATGAAAAACCACCAGGTTCTGGATTCAACAATCTCACCACAAGTAACTTATTCCATATATCTCACCCAGACAACTTTCGTATCAAACAGTATTCATCAGACTCCACAAAAGAAGAATATGGTGACTGTCCCCATTACCGGCATTACCGGTGACTGTCCCCATTACCCATTACCATCAATGTGGGTATGTGCCATATGCACCGGAGTATGTGCCTTCTGAGGGGTTGCAATTAGCCTGCAAACTTTGTTGCGTTTAGAGTGCTAATTCACCTTTGCTTACTTGACAAGTACTATATCATAATATATAATGTACGAACTGCGCGAGGATTCGCCAGTTGTCATAGATGAGCTATGACATAGCACATTGAAGGAGCTGAAAATGTCGGACACTCAAGAGAAGTCCCTCGTATCGTACGCCGAGTCACTGAAAATCACGGGCAAGCGCGTGGGCGAGTTCATTCAGAAGGAACTCGCAACCACCTCACCGCGGTTGATTTTGTCCAGCATCATCGGTTACGTGCCCTTTGGGCCGCACGAGACCGATTCTTACGGGATTTTACTGGACGACGGCACATGGAAGAGCTGGTTTTTCGGAATGTGTCGCAAGGCACGACCGATGGTTGCCAACATCTGGTTCACCAACGAGGCGCGCAAGGCGACCCACAAGAAATGGGTGTTGGAGGTCTTCGGGCGTGAGCACGTGGAGTTCTTCAAGGGATTCGCCGCAAAACTCACCGAGTACTTCAAGGTGGAGATTCACGTTCGCCTTGAATCTGTAAAGGACCCCGTTTGTTAGACACTGAGTGGAAGTGTGGATAATTGGTTTTTGTGTGCTTTTTCGAACCCTGCGGGCGGCATCTTGAGCGCCGAATGTATGCGGGTGTTGTTGTAGACCCAGATGGTGCGGTACACCTCCGCTACCAGCTCACCCAAGCTTTTGAAGCGACCCGGGTCGCCCAGGTCAACTTTGAACTTGTCGTAGAAGCTCTCTTGGTAGCCGTTCTCCCACGGGCAGCCAGGGTGGCTGCGTGAGATTTTGATAGTGAATTTTTCAAGCGTACCGATGAATACCTTCGCGGCATACTCCTTGCCGTTGTCACTGTGGAAGATCTCCGGATGTGGTTGGTGGAGTAGGGCTCCATGCAACGCCTGTAGGGTGAGTGGCGCACCTTTGCGCAGTGTGACTGCCATACCGACAATTTTTCTGGTGTAGAGGTCTTCAACGGTAGCAACATACACTTTCTTGCCTTGATGTTTCAACTCCGTGAAGTCAGCGGCCCAGATATGATTTGGATATGCCGGTACCGCTGTCATGAGCAAGTTAGCGTAGATGACCGGAATCCTTTTAGTGACAAGGTATTTCCTGCCATGCCGTCGGTAGGGCTTCAGGCCAAAGTGGCGCATGACCCGCTGCAGCCTCTTGCGGTTGAGATGCAGGTGAAGCGCCAGTCTTCGGCTGCCATAGCTGGGGAACTCCCGCAGCACTTCCTCAATTTTTGCCTTCAATGACCAGTCCTTGCCCTCTTTCCTTGCTGTGTAGTACAGCGACGAGCGTGAGACACCGAGACTGCGAGCCAGCTCGCTCTTGCTCTCAACCCTCTTTTCCTGCGTCAATTCTTTTTTTGGGTCTCGCTGAACTTCAGCGTCATTTCCCCAATGATTTGTAGGAGGTCTTTGTTTTGCTTTTGGAGTCTTGAGAACTCTGAGAAGGTAGGCGCGCCTTGTGCTCCACCACCCAGCCATTTGTAGACGGTTGAGTCATTGATGCCGTGTTCTTTTGAGGCTTGGAGTACTGATACCCCTTCCTCCCTGATCCTTCTGATGATTTCTGTCTTCACCTCTGCTGATACCCGGTGTTGTTTACTCATGTACTTAGTGTGCCATTAATTTCGACCACCTGTCTAAAATACGGGGTCCGGGTCAGAGTGTCTGACCGGGATTCCTCGCACTACCACTTCGTTTTCAAAAGCAATCTCAAAATATCTTCCGTATTACAACGTCGAACGTATGCACATGGGTATC
>Ga0209542_10007795_pt1 | contig 20224 bp, 22 predicted proteins | sample RifCSPhighO2_01_FD_184028 | JGI IMG/M metagenome (GOLD analysis project Ga0209542, IMG submission 184028) | Soil microbial communities from Rifle, Colorado - Rifle CSP2_plank highO2_0.1 (SPAdes) (version 2) | ecosystem: Environmental > Terrestrial > Deep subsurface > Rock core/Sediment ...
AACAATCTGCTTACCGCAGCACAAGTCATACAGGAGCTTATAGAACTGGCTAAACAGATACGCGCCGAGGACGCGCGTGGTAAAGATATGGGACTCTCTGATGACGAAGTGGCGTTTTACGACGCGCTCGCCGACAACGAGAGCGCTCTGGAGGTGCTCGGGGACGCAGGACTGCGAGACTTGGCGCGGGTGTTGGTCGAGAAGGTGCGCGGGAGCACGACGATTGACTGGACTATCCGCGAAAACGTCCAAGCTCGTCTGCGTGTGCTTGTGAAGCGCACCCTTAACCAGTACGGTTATCCGCCGGACAAGCAGGCCATAGCTACCGAGACGATACTCAAGCAAGCCGAGCTTTTTGCTGACGAATGGGAAAAAACGCCTTAAAATAAAGGCTTTTCTGTCCACAGTTTGTTGTGTCGCCGGACATCAAAAGTATGCTACTATTGCGGTAGAACGTTGCGAGTTAGATTGAACGGTGAAAGCCCGCCCGATTACAATGCCAATCTGCTCATAAGCATCAGACGATAACGGTTGAGGGGGTGAAAGTCCCCGAAAGAACCAAAACTACGTGCTCCGTTATTTTCCTTACAAAATCTGCGAGTAAGCGGTCTCACAAAACCGCACCCTGAACCGATTTCAGGCGCGACGACTTACTGATGGACTGGTGGGACGGTATCCTCCAACTCCTATGCGCTTGGGGTCAAATGAGGTTTTTACTTCCTCACAAATCAAAAGAGAAGGGGTGAGTTCTGATAGTTTTTAAGGACTCGCTTTTTCCGTTTCTCAAATAAATACTTTCGTGTGCAAAAAGGCGAGCCCGACTCGCCTTTTTGCTTTCTTGCTGTCAGAACCCACCCCTGCTCCGACAAGGAGGTTAGGCGGAAACGTTTATGGCAAGAAATAAAAACAAATATCAACAACTCGCTCTCCAAGTTTTGGAGACGAGACCTATTCTATTCAACCCGGATTTGTCGCGGGCTTTGGGTTCTGTTACGGCAGGTCTCTTTTTGAGCCAACTCCTCTACTGGTGCGGAAAAGGTATTAACCCGCAAATGATTTACAAGACGGTAAAAGAGTTTGAGCAGGAAACAACACTGTCCAAGACACAGCAACTAAACGCACAGAAAACATGCGTAAGAAGGGGTGTATTGAAGGTGGTTTACAAAGGGATACCGCCAAAACGTAACTTCATTATAGACGTTCAGCGCCTCTGTACCCTCCTCGCGGAGCAAGGTAGCAGGGCTAAAGGAATACTACCCAAACGGCAGGAAACACGACGCTCAAGTGTCGGGGAGGGACTCAAACCTATAGCCCATTTCCTGCCACATATTACAGAGAGTACCCCAAAAGATTACTCCAAAGAGTTCCGTACTAACAGTACGGAGAAAGCGGCTAAAGTCGCTTTGCACGTTAAAAAGACTGTATGAGGGAAACGGAGAAAAAAGACCCTCATAAACCACAGTCGCCCGGGGCATTTACTCTCCCCCAAAGGGCTCGTGCAGAGCTGTGGGGTGGAAAAAGGAAAGTGCCAGTACCCCAAAAGTGTGCAAGTATACAAAGCGAACCTGTACTGTTCTTTGACAACAAGCCGAGTGGTTCTATCCCTGCTATTGAGTTGCTGACTATTCCCGAGTTGGCAGAGTTTCTTAAAATCTCTGCTACGGGAGTACGGCGGTTGCAACAAAAGCGGGCTATTCCTTTCATTCCAGTGGGAGGCAGTATTCGCTTTCTCAAAAGCGATATTATCTCCTACTTGGAGAAAAGAAGGGTGGAGTCAATCGGCGAATAACATTATGGCAGTACGAAAAATCAAAAAACACTGGTATGTAGATTTTCGGGTGGAATACCGCCGTTATCGCATACCCAGCCCCGAAAATACCAAAGCCGGTGCGGAGGCATATCAGGCGCACTTGCGGCAAAAGTTGGCGCACGGTGAGTCTATCGGCAAAGAGGCTCTATCGTCTAAACCGGCAGAAACTTTTGGAAAGTTTGTGCCAAGGTGGTTTGAGCAGTATGTCGTGCCAAACAACAAAGCTTCGGAGCAACGAGCCAAAAGATATATCCTCAACACTCACCTCGTCCCGTTCTTTGGCAGAGTGTCGTTGCCGCAGATAACTGCACAGCATGTTGAGCAGTATAAGGCTCACATGACAGGCAAGATAACCAACAAGACTATTAACAATCACTTGAGCGTCTTAAAGAAATGCCTTGGGGCGGCCTATGAGTGGTTGAGTCTTGCAGGTACACCGCCCAAGATAACTTGGCTCAAGTGTACTCCACCCAAAATAGATTACCTTACGCGAGAGGAATCTGACCTGCTATTGGAAAATGCCGAGGGTGTCGTCTATGAAATGTTGCTTACGGCGTTGCATACTGGTATGCGACAAGGCGAAATCAAGGGCTTGCAGTGGGGGTCAGTTGATTGGCAGAACCAAATAATCACTGTCCGCCACTCAAGGAACGACTACACCAAGGAGTTGGACTCACCCAAAAGCAATCGCGAGAGACATACCCCAATGACCTACGACCTCTACCAAACGCTCCTTAAAAGGAGAAAGGCAACGGGGTATGTGTTCTTGGACGCAGACAAACACGCCTTTGACGAGCAACGCCTCCGGGCACGCTTGGACAAGGTATGCAAAAAGGCAGGGTTGCGTCATATGGGGTGGCATACGCTCCGCCATACATTCGCGTCTCAACTTGTTATGAGCGGTGCGTCGCTTGCAGAGGTAAAAGAACTCATGGGTCATTCCACGATAACCATGACTCTGCGATATGCACACTTGGCTCCCTCAACGCTCCGTTCTGCGATAGACCTATTAACCTCAAAACAAGCGATTGGACGCAGTTTTGGGCAACCGGCGGGCAACCAGTTGTTCTGTGAAAACAAAAAAGCCTTACAAGACAACCCTAAAACGTGAGGCCACGGAGGGAATCGCACCCGCGCATACTTCTTTTGCAGAGAAGCGCCTTACTACTTGGCTACGTGGCCGTATCGCCAATCTACCATTATGTGGTAAAAATATAAAACGCCGGGGTGGTGAAATTGGTTAGACACGGGGGACTTAAAATCCCCTGCCGAATTACATTGGCATGTGGGTTCGATTCCCACCCCCGGCACCACATAGGAAATTGCAAGGTGGAGCTCGCGGCCGCGCAAGTGCGCGGCAACGCTGTGCCTCGGACAAAAGCAGAAAACCTGCCGCAGGGCAGGTGTTTCTGTCTTTTGTCCGCCCACTTGGATTCGAACCAAGGACCATCTCCTTAAGAGGGAGTTGCTCTACCAACTGAGCTATGGGCGGGAAGTGAGGCCGGCAAAGATAGTTTACTATCTATTGCCCCGAGCGACCGCTCATATGCCTCATATGGGCGGAAACGCAAAAAGATAATAGCATTAAATCACACTTCATCATAGAATTTATACACGCTGGGGTGGCGGAATTGGTATACGCACTTGCCTTAGGAGCAAGCGGGGCAACCCATGGAGGTTCAAATCCTCTCCCCAGCACTACTTCGCTAAAGCTTCGTAGTGCAAGCACCTACGAAATCACCTTGCAAAACAAGGGCTTTTTGGCTTGACTTTATACGCCAAACATGATATAAATGTCGCCAGGTACCGCCATGCAGGCGGCCGTCCTTCTCGCCATAGAAAATTCACCGTCAACAACACGAGGTCCGCATCATGTGGCGCAACATCATCACTGCCATCCGCTCGCAAGCCGCGCGAATTTGGGACACTGTCCGCCGCACCGCACAAGCTACTGCGACGAACACAACCACGGATTCCTTGGACGTCGAGGGGCCCATCGGGGTATACCGATCGGTCTACTTCGTGTCCATCGCCGTTGTCATACTGGCCGGCCTGTACATCGGGCGGCTGTTCACCTACGCCAGCTTCGACTTCCTGTGGATTGAGTGGAACGTCGGTTACATCGTGTGGGCGGTCGAACTGGCGGTTTTGGTACACTTCATCCAAACTACCAGTCCTCAACTCTTCACCGGGGTGCTGGTACTCAGCGTCCCGACGATCGTCGCATCCGGGTATCCAATCTTGGTAATCCCCGGCCTGCACAAACTGGTGACCTTTTCACGCGCTTCGGTCGAAATGGAATTGCCCGATGAGCCAGAAAAGATATTCCGCAAAGAAGATGTGGAAGCTGTACCGGATAAGATGGTCCCTCCGATACGCATCACGTTTGCTAATGCGGATCAAAACGACCCGGCCGTCGACAAGACCGACCCTCTCCAGCGACGAACAACAAACGAGGTGTCACTCTTCACCCGCTTCCGTATCCGTAAGTTCTGGGACTTCTACGTCCGAATACAGAGCTTGGATGAAGCCAGGCGCCAACTGACGGACATGGGAGTCGGTGTGCTCCAGGAAAAACTTACCACCTTGACGGTGGGGCAGACCCTGGCACAGCTAGTACCCATCAACAGTCTGTTGGACGACCTTGTCCGAGAAAGGACTGAGCGCTGGGGTATCGAGATCATCGACTACCGAATTAAACTCATCGGCCTTTCCCACACGCTTAACTCGGCAATCCAAAAAATTGCCGAAAGCGAAGCGGAAAGGACGTCTAAGGTCATCGACGCTAACGCTGAAGAACAAAAAAGGACTAAAGAAGGCCAAGGCACGGCAAACGCGGTCAAAGCGGAAATCTTGGGCCGAGCCGAAGGACTGGAAACTATGGCAACCAAGCTCGGCATCGCCGGTAAAGAAGTGCTGGGTGCGGAAACTGCCCGAGCCATCGGTCAGGGTCCATCCAACACTTTTATCTTCGGCGCTGTGGGTATTACTGAACTCGCAGGCCTCGGTGTCGCGCTTGCAGCAAAGATGACCGATAAACCAGGAGGAGCTGTAGCTACATGAAGTATGTGATCCTGTTCCTCCTGCTGGTGGCCGTCATTGGCTTCCTGCGTTGGACGGTAAACCCTGCAAGAACCAACCCGCTTGCGGGTTGGTTTCCCCGGCTAGCCATTCCAGCGCCAGACTGGCGCTGGGTCGGTTATCCGGCCTTAGCAACTGCTACCGTCGCGGCCATCGCGGCCGCGGCGTACTGGGGCTGGTCTTACGCCACCTCGGCGGTGTCTGGCCTGAAATCCCACATCCCCTCGCTACCCGACCTTCCTTCAATGCCGGGGACGCCGGACATCGACTGGTGGAATGTCCTCATGGTGGTTGCGGCAATCGCCGCAATCATCGCAGCCTTCTACCTCCTCCACGGTTTGTGGCAGTGGTGGAGAACTCCGGCCACTCGGGGAACCACGCCGGCTCCGGCAAGAACCGCATGGTTCCCCTGGAAGACCGTGCTCGCGTTGGGCATCTTGGTGGCATTGATATTCTTGCCACCATGGAGTGAATGGATGTCTAAGGTCCAGCTGACCGCGGATAGCGCCACTTCGGTGCCCGCAACTTGCGACGGCAAGGCCAGAACGGTCACCTTGACCAAAAAGGCCGAGCCGATCGTCAAGATACCTTGTCGCGTGGCAGCGGAGGCCCACTACGGCAAAGTCACCGTCATCGGGAGCAAACCGGGGGAAAGGGAGACCTTTACCGGCCCGATGAAGTGGAACTTCGACGCCAAATTCTGGTGGTGCGAAAGCGACCGTTGTGTAGTTGAAGTGGCACTCTGCCCCTCCGATATGCGTTGGAATGACGAAGCAAAAAAGTGCGGCGTGCGCGTGATGGGGATAGAAATCGGAGTTCGACCCACTCCGCGTACATGACAAAAACAAAATGTCCGGGAGCGATCCCGGGCATTTTTCTATCCAAAAAACCAGTAAGTCAGACTTACTGGAGGTTAGTACCCCGGCGGGAGCTGGACGTTTATGGTGTTGGCAATGATGCGGATGAGGGCAAACACCGCCACCATTATAAACATCCCCAACAGCCCCCAAAACATATGCTTCTTGCCGTCGTTGTCGACACTGCCCGAAGTGTTGGTGTTATAAAGAAACTGCACCAACCCCCACACAAACACCAGTAAGCCCGCGCCAAAAATGAGCGCGAGTATTGGGTTGATGATGACCTCGGCGAGCTTGCCCGCCAACTCTTGGATAGCTTCCATGTACTGCACTTATTCTTAGCGCTGCGGCACCTGCGGGATATTAGGTATCTGATTGTTGTTGACCCCAAAGGTGTTCTGCGCGATGCGGATAATGCCCCACACCGACACCATCACAAAGAGGCCGAGCAGACCCGCAACCATTACGTCTTTTGCCTTTGGGGCTTTTTCACCACCGCCACCCCAGATGTACAGAACCAGTCCCCAAAAAAAGACGACCAGCGCCACCGCAATAAGGAGCGGGATGAGGCGATTGGCCACATCGCCCGCAAAGGAGATGAGCCCTATGAGGTTGGTAGGCGTCTGGGCAAAGGCGACAAGCGGAAATGTATAAAGGACTGCAAGGGTAAGTGCTTTTTTCATAAAACTTTAACTTACTCAAAGTATACACCCTGCCTGCCCCGTGGGCCGCTAGGCCTCTACGGGGTGTGGATAGCCCTTTATACGCCAAAAGTGTTGCCGAGCACCCGCAGTATCCCCCAGATAGAAAAGAGGACAAAGAGCGCGACCAAGCTCCAGAGTATGATGGGGCCGTACGTTTTGTTGTCCTGGCTGTAAATATACTGCACGATGCCGTAGAACAGCAGCACCAGCCCTATTGCCGCGAGCACCGGCAAAATAATATTAAACACGCCCAACAGTGAGTCTACGAGGTCTGCAAATGTCCCGCGGGTATCCAACATATTTTATATTTTAGCAGGAACCGAAGCCCGACACCCCGAGCGACACAAGGGTCGCTTTTATAATTTGTGCGATGGTCCACGCGCCGAGGAAAATGGCGATGCCTATGACGGTCCACTGAAGATTTTTATGGGCGTCTGTTAATTGTTTTTCGTTGCCGTAAGCGGTGATGTATTTAAACCCCGCCAGTACCAAAAAGATGACCGCGACCGGGAGCCCGAGGATAAGCAGGGCCTGCAACACAATTTTTAAGAGGTCGCAGAAGCTCGAGACCGCGAGCGGATTCTCCACACTGCAGGCGCGGCCGTTGCAGAGAGGGGTGCCCCCGCTGGTATTTGCCGCCGGCGGGATGTATTGAGAAGGCAGGGGTCGAAAATCAGTTTGGCTCGGAGGAACAGCATTTCCACTATCTTGAATCGAAGGGGGTATTGCATTTCCTGAGTCGGTGAGTGCCAACGCCACCAGCGGCGCGCACAAGAGCGCGGCAGTAACAAAAATAGGCGCGAGGTTTCTTATAGAAAGAGATTTCATCATCTAGTAGCTGTTGGGCAAGAGCCGGGCAAACTCCTGCGCGGTCTCGGAGACCGCCTGCGCGGGCTCGCTCCGCCCGCTTACGACCGATTCTATCATCGTTTTAAACACGGCATCGGTCGCGGTGTTGCTTGGGTCGACCCACCCGCGCGCCACGAGCGCTGAGCGGGCAAAAACGTCGGCCGCCGCGTCTGATGCGGTGTTCTGCGGTATGTCGCGACGCGCGCTCGGCATCCCCGTTTGCGCCGCCATAATCCCCGCGGCGGTCACTCCCGCAAGCTTTTGCGCCACCACAGCCGCGCCCTGGATGTTGCGCGCCGAGCGCGGTATGGCAAGCCCGGTCAACCGGCCGTAGGTCAGCTGCGCCCCGCCGCCCTGCAGCTGCGGCATCATTGCCACGCCAAAGCGCAGGTTGGGGTTTTGTTGCGCGATAGCGTTGTACTCGCTGGCAAATCCAAAGTACACGGCCAGCGTGCCGCCGGCAAAGGCGTCGGCGCTTTGGGGCAGGGAGCGGTTCCACGAGTAGGTAGTCTTGGAGGGGTTCCCAAACTCGGTGTAGAAGCGCAGTGCCGACTCTGCCGCACTGCCGCCCCCCGAGCCCCCTTGCCCGAAGACCGAGACAAGCGCGCCCCGCGCGTTGCGCGCGGTCAGCGGCTCGCCCGCTTGCATAAAGAGGGTCGAGAGTATCGCTTTGGCGTTGCTGACGTTGCTCCACTCGCCGAGCGCCACCGTACTGCGTTTAATCTGCGAGTTGGCGTAGGCGTTGATTTTGGCCGGCAGGCCGTTTTGTGCCGTAAACTCGCTCCAGTATTGCGGCGCCTGCGCCAGCCCCGCCGCGGCAAACATATCGCGGTTCCAGTACATAACCAGAGGGTCGATGGCAAACGGCAGCGCGAGCGAGCCCTGCGGGGTCAAAAAAAGCTGGCCTTCGTCGATGTAGGAGGCAAGGAAGGTCGACTGCGACAGCGTGCCAAACGGGATAGGCACCACTTTGTCGCCAAAGGCGCCCAGCTGCTCTTGCGTAATCAAAATGAGGTCGGGGCCGCTGCCCGAGGCCATCGCGTTGAGCAGCGTCTGCTCGTAGCTTGCGGGCTTTTGCTCGATGTAGTGCACGTCTTGCAAGCTGTTGTCCACCGAGCGCATCGAGTCGAGCAGGTAGTCCACCTGGGTCGCCGGAGCGGTCCCCCAAATAGTGACCGCGCCCGTGCCGCCGCCGCCGAACGCGCCGCCAAACATGGCAAAGACGCCCACGCCGACGACAATAAAGCCGACAAACAGCGACACGACGATGAGTTGGAAGGTGCTCATAAATTAGCCAATAGCCATTAGGGTATAGGGTTTAGTAAAAGTATATAGCATTTTTCTAGTGGCTAAACCCTAGTGGCTAACTTTCCTAGCCAAAAATCCCCAATGATACGCCCCTGCGGGGACCGCATCCACATAGGTAAATCCGTTGAGTTCAAACAGCGTGCGCGCGTGCTCGGCGGTGACCACTGCTTTTTCCTCCGGCCCTAGCCCGCCAAAGGAGCCCGCCCAGTCGATGACCAGTGCGCGGCCGGTCTTGTGCAGGACACGATGCGCCTCTTTGGCCACCGCGTCTTTATGTTCGGCGCCGAAAAGTAGGTTGGATATGACGACGAGGTCAAAGTTGTCGGCCGGCAGGCGGCTGCCCTTCGGCTTTTCCACATCGCCGTGGACCACCTCCACATTGTACAGGCCCTCTTGGAGGGAGAGGTTTTTGAGCCGGGGCAGGAGGTCCTGGTGGACATCGACCGCCCACACTAGCCCGCTCTCGCCCACCAGCCGCGCGGCCGCGCGGGTAAAAAACCCGGAGCCCGCGCCAAAGTCGGCCACGCGCTGGCCCTCGTGCAGCTTGGCCGCGCGCAGCGCCTGCGTGGGGTTGAGGAAAGAGCTCTCTGCCATTGCCTCTTTAGTATATCTTACAAAATCAGTGCAAAATGCTTGCTCCCCACATCGAGTAGAGCACCACGGTGACGAGCGCCAGAGCGACCACACTAAGCGTAGCCTGCTGCCGGCTCATGTGTTTAAAAATCGTCCGCATACCTATATATACGCACAAGCGGCGTGTTTCTTACATGAACCACAAAAAACAAGCGCCCCTTGCGGGGCGCCGTAGGCTTTTTTCTGATGATAATTTACGCGACCTCGGCCACCAACTTTGCCAAGATTGCGTTTCGGAAGCCTTCAAATCCTTGGGACGGAATAACGAATGCTCCCGGCCCGCCGACGACGTGGTTGCGATAGTACATATCGAGACCTTCCGGCGGCTGTTCCGGACTGATGGTGTCCGGCGGCACCACCAAAATCGGCAAGCCGTTTATGGTGACACCTTGGGCAATCAAAAGTTCCTTTTCTTGCCGAAGACCTTTGTGCGAGATTGGGGCATAGGAGTTGCCTCCATCGCCGGAGACGTCGAGCACCCGTCTTTGACTGACAAACTCTATATCAAACTGCGTGCGGCAGAACTTCATCAGGTAGTCGATCCGGGTATATGCTCCCGCACGCGGTCGAGACGCCGACTGTGCGGCGAAACGACCGCAGAATTCCAGCAGAGAGGCCTTGCCCGAAAGCACACTCCACGGAATCAATATTTGTGGATAGCTGCCCCACAAAACAAACAGCACTGCAAGGCTCGGTGGCTCAAGGTTTTGGATGGCGCCGAACAGGCGACCGCTTTGAAACGCCTCGAGATAGCCGTCCATCTGCATGTCGTAGCGGTTTTCAAGGACGCTAAGCGACGTATCGGCGGCAAGGATGAGCTGCATCCCGACCACCTGCCTTTCACCGCCCCGGGCAAAACCGAGAGTGCCCGCAGCCGCGCCCGCGGCGATGGTAGGGAGCGCCTTTCGACGCGTAAACAGCGTGGTCATGGGTTCCCCCGTTGGTTGTACTGTAAGCCCCACGCAACCTTAGTCCAGAGCACCGACTACTGTCAAACCCCCATTTTCATTCTAGTGTTTTGCAAAATGTTTGAATGACATTACTGGAGTTTACTCCCTAGCTCGACGTTTTTGTTTTTTGGTTCTATCAGGACCCAGCTCTGGCCTGCGGCATTTTTAAAGCCGAGTGTCAGGACTTCGGAGTCGAACGGCCCCACACGCTTGACCGGAAAATTGACCACACAACACACCAGCGAACCCGCGAGTTCCTCTTTAGTATGCGCGCCGGGCGCCTGCACGCTGGAGTTTTTAATTCCAATCTCCGGCCCAAAGTCAATCCGCAGTTTGTAGGCGGGTTTCCGCGCCTCGGGGAAGTCTTGGATATCAACAATCCGACCGACCCGTATATCCACCTTCTCAAAATCCTCGTAGGTAATCATTTTGTCTTTTTGCAAAAAACTAGAATAAACTATTTCTGCTGGCTCAAACCCTCCAACACCTGCGCGTTTGGCAACGAGGCAAGGAATTTGCCGGGGACTAACAGCTTTGACTTGCGGATGCCGCTCCCGATTATTACATAGTCCGAGTCGGCCACCGCTTTGTCGACCAAAATCGACCACCCGGCGGGCAGGCCGACCGGAGTTATCGCGCCGAACTCCATCGCACTTTGCGCAACCGCCTTCTCCATTGGGGCAAACGACACTTTGCGCGCGTCCAATGTTCGCCGCGCGAGACCATTTACATCTGCTCGCGTACTCCCGAGTATCACACATGCGGCAAACCAGCTCCGCTCGCCGCGCTTGGCCTCCAACACCACACAATTGGCCGCTTTATCCATCCCAATCTGATATTTTTCACAAAAAGCAGCGGTGTCCGACAGTGTCGGGTCAATCTCCGCCACCCCGACCTCCCCCGCGCCAACCAAACCCGCAAGAGTAGCCGCAACAGCCGGAGCAACCAACTCCGGGTGTTCAGTAGCCTTCAAAAATTCCAGGTTTCCAAATTTCATATTCTTGTATTTCTCATTCTAGTGTTTTGCAAAATGTTAGAATGACTTTGGCTCTCGGGGTGAGTTTGTGTCTGACTGACTTGTTGTCGTACCTTTTCATCACCAGCCCCGCGATGGCGAGCTTGCGGATGTGGTCCGAAGCGTTTTCATAGCCGATAGACAGCCGCTCGGCGATCTCCTCTACCGACAGCTCGGGCTTTTGTTGCAACAACTCTAAAATATCGAGCCGCCGGTGATTGGCAAACCCCTTAACAACCCGCTCAAGCTGTCGAGACTTCATAGCCATGCCGTATATTCTATCACCACTTCATCTCATTCCGTCATTTTGCAAAATATTAGAATGAGGTTCGGAAGTGTGTTAAGGGTACGTGCGAATAATATAGTCCAAGATTTCAGGGAAGGTTTTTTGTTCTATAAAGTGCTTGCGGCCGGAGAATTTTAGGATTTCGTCGGGCTGTAATTCCCTCTCCACAATTTTAAACTGCTCTTGCGGGATAAATGGGTCGTCGTCGCTGTAGACCAGCGCAATCTTGCCCTGATTCTCTTTTATCTTTTGCCACTGCCACGGAGTGTCGAAGTAACCGCTCTGCTTTTCCAACTCATCGCCCAAGTCGCTCGAGCTGGGGCCTATCAGCACAGAGCCTTTTATTTTGTGCGTTTCGGCATACCGCATAGCGGCAATAGCCCCCGACGACCAGCCGACCAAAACGTCCTCCTCCCCCGCCTTGATATAATTTTCCAAAAAAGGAAACCAAAATTGCTTGCGGGCAATAACCGAGTCGGGCATAGTCTCAAAAAAAGTCGGATACCCTCGCTTCTCCAGTTCCGTCTTGAGCCACTGAGCCCAAGCAAAACTCCAATGCGAAGCCCCATTGCCGTGTATGTAAACAATCCGCGGTTTCATTTTGTCATTTTGCAAAATGTTAGAATGACATTATTGAACAGACATTGAGAGAACGACCGCCCCTATAAGTACGAGCGCAATGCCCGCCAGTTTTTCCCAAGTCACACTGTCGCCCAGCAGAAAACCCGCTACGGCCGCAATTGCAATACTCCCCCCTATCACAATCGGGCCACCTATTGAAATAGAGAGACCGCGCGAATACGCTTGCAGTACAAAAAAGTCGAGCAGAAATGCGCAAACGCCGGCACCCACCAAAAAGTAGAGGCCCTTCGAATCCGACACTAGTTGGACTTCTTTAAACCGAGGTGCTAAAACCAGGAGCCCTGCACATACGGCAACAAACGAAATAAAAATAGCACCAAAAACTTGGTCGACGTAAGAGGAAGCAAACTTATGAAAAACGGTCCAAAAACCGAAAGCAACAGCGGCCAAAATCGCAAAAATAATAGGGCTCATGAATGTAGTCTACACCTCAAATAGCATAGGATACTTGCGGCGCGGTTTCCGAATCAATTTCAATAGTCTGGTCTTTTTTGTTCACAATAGTCGGAATGTCAATCCAGCAATAAGAATACCCAACCCCCTCTTCTTCTTGAGTTAAATCACCTTCAAGGACTCCCCGAACACTTGTAAGTGCCAACTGAACTTCCAAGCAGATAGATATCTCAACAAGAACCTTATAAGCGTCGGTAGTTGCACCATATATATAAAAATCTTGAACATCAATATTATCAATTGAAATTCCTAAAATTTCTTCTCGAGAATAACCTGGAGTTATGCCTTCAACGCTTGAAATTCTAATCTGCTTTATCAATGACGTTAGGTAATCCTTTTTGCCTTCAAAAAATTCGTAAAGATATTTTTGATCAATAAAAGCAACCTTATCTCCATAGGTCGACAAAAATTCTTCTAACGAATTGCAGTAGAGAAACTTGTTTGATTTTTCCTTTAAATCTTCCTTTAAATTTTGATGCAGCTCGTTATTACCAAAATCTTTGGTATTTGCAGATATAAAACAAAAATAACCCTTAGGACTAATCTTGATGTGGTTAACAATACTTAACCAAATCAGAGTATCGCGAACGCCTCGACCGCTGGCATCAAAGGGTGGCTCTGCTTTTAAAGCCCGACTGAAAATCTTCCGAGAAGCTATATCCTTGGGTTTAATAATACTTACCTTATTTTTAAATAGAATAGTCGTTAGTTCCGACGAATAGCTTTTTACTAAATCTTCGACATTCACTATGTTTTCTTTTCCGAAAAGAACCCTGCTTTCTTTTTCAAATGAATCTTTGTGTTTTATCAGAGCGTCCTTGTATTTTTTAATAACTTCCTCTAATACAAAACTCGGCAAAAATAATTTTGAGTTAGTTTTTTTAAGATAGGAGAATAAGCCAAGAAATTTTGGTGTATCTAAACGGAAATTATCTACAATAATATTTGTGTCGAGGATGATATGCATATCCACTCCACTTTTAATTTTTTATAAACAAACAAAACTTGCGATTGCGTCCCCGTCGCGGAGTTTCATTACACGGACACCTTGCGTTGAACGCGACAAGCTCGGGATTTCGGCTATTCCTGTGCGGATTACTTGGCCTTTTTTGGAGATTACCACAATCTCGTCGGCCATGACGCCTTCCTCTTTTGAAATTATGCGCGAGGCTATTAGTGGGCCGGTTTTGGTGGTCACTTTTATTGTTTTAATACCCGAGCCGCCGCGACCCTGCACTTTGTACTCGTCGGTCTTGGTCGCCTTACCGTAGCCGTTGCGCGACACCACGAGCACCTCCAACCCTTTGGAGCCCTTGGGGATTACATCCGCGCCCACAATCGTGTCGCCGGCGCCGAGGCGCACCCCGCGCACGCCGCCCGCGGCGCGGCCCATCGCGCGCACATCTCCTTCTTTAAACCGGATTGACTGCCCTTTGGCCGTGCTCAAAAAGATTTCATCGCCCTTCTCTACCAACAGCGCGGCAATCAGCTGGTCGCCTTTCTGAAGTTTCTGCGCAATAAGTCCCGAGCGGCGCACGTCGTGGAATGCGGTCGCGTCACACTTCTTTATTACACCCGTTTTTGTGACCATTACCAGATATTCTTTCCCCGACGCTTCGGTCGGGGCCCCGACCCCTTGGCGTCGGGGCTGCTTCTTCCGCATCGGCAAAACGCTCGTCACCTTTTCCTCCGCACCGATCGAGAGGAAGTTGACTATCGCCTTGCCCTTGGTCGAACGCTTGCCCTCCGGGATCTCGTAGAACTTCAATTGATAAGCCTTGCCTATGTCGGTAAAGAAGAGGAGCTCCGAGTGGGTCGAGGTGGTGAGGAAGGTGGTGACAAAATCCTCCTCTTTGGTGTCGAGGTCGATGACGCCGATGCCGCCGCGCTTTTGCTTTTTAAATTCCTCGGGGTTGGTGCGTTTGACATAGCCGCCGGCCGTGAGCACCAGCACTTGCTCGTCGTCGGGCACCAGGTCCTCGAGGTTGATGATGCCGGCCTCGCCTTTGACAATTTTTGTCTCGCGCGCGCCCTCAAACTTTTTGGCCCAGTCCAAAATCTCTTGCTTGATGACGCCGAGCATTTTTTTGTCGGACTTCAGGAGCGCGGTCATCTCTTCGATAAACTTTTGCACCTCGGCCAATTCGTCCTCTACCTTTTTGCGCTCGAGGTTGGCAAGGCGCGAGAGCCGCATCTCCAAAATCGCTTTGGCCTGGAGTACGGAGAATTTAAACTTTTTTATAAGGTTGACCTCGGCTTCGGCAACGTCTTTAGACGCGCGGATGGTTTTGATGACCTCGTCGATGTGGTCGAGTGCGGTCGTGAGCCCCAACAAGATGTGCTCGCGCTCCTGCGCGCGGGTCAGGTCGTACTGCGTGCGGCGGCGCACGACCTCGCGGCGGTGTTTGATAAACTCCTCCAAGATTCCTTTCAGCGACAAAGTCTGCGGCACGCCGTCGACCAGCACCACCATGTTGAAGTGGAACGTGTCTTCCAGAGCGGTGTGCTTGTACAAATAGTTCAAAACTTTTTGCGGGTGTGCGCCCTGCTTTAATTCCACCACGATGCGCATGTCTTTGGCCGACTCGTCGCGCAGGCCGCGCACGCCCTCCAACTTTTTGTCGCGCACCAGGTCGGCCACGCGCACAATAAGGTCGGATTTGTTGACGCGGTACGGAATGGAGGTGATGACGATTTGGTAGTCGCCGCCTTTCCCCGACGCTTCGGTCGGGGCCCCGACTTTACGTCGGGGTTGCCTTCCTTCTATTATCTCGGCAACCCCGCGCACCACCACGCCGCCGCGGCCGGTCGAGTACGCATGCAGCAAATCTTTTTTATTAAAAGCGACCGCCCCTGTGGGGAAGTCCGGCCCCGTGACAAACTGCATCAGCTCCTCCACCGTTGCGTCCGGGTTTTCTATCAAATGCGTGAGCGCCGCGGAGAGCTCGCCGAGGTTGTGCGGGGGGATGGAGGTAGCCATGCCGACCGCGATGCCGAGCGTGCCGTTGAGCAAGATGTTGGGCACGGCCGCGGGCAGGACCTCGGGCTCTTTGAGCGTACCGTCGTAGTTGGGGCGCCACGATACGGTGTCCTTTTCCAAATCCCCCAGCAGCGCCTCGGCAACGCGCGACATTTTGGCCTCGGTGTAGCGCATCGCGGCGGCCGAGTCGCCGTCTATCGAGCCGAAGTTCCCCTGCCCTAAGACCAGCGGGTAGCGCATAGAGAAGGTCTGCGCCATTTTGACCATCGCCTCGTACACCGAGGCGTCGCCGTGCGGGTGGTACTTGCCCAGCACGTCGCCCACCACCGCCGCGCTCTTGCGGAAGCGCGCGCCGCTTGTGAGTCCCATGCGGTGCATGGTGTAGAGGATGCGGCGGTGCACGGGTTTGAGCCCGTCCCTGACATCAGGGAGCGCACGGTCGGTGATGACCGTCATCGCGTAGTCGATAAAGCTCTCGCGCATCTCGGTCGAGATGTTGCGCAATATAATCCCCGAGTGTCCAGCTTCTTCCGGCTCGTTGGAAATATTTTTATCTTTATCTTTTGCCATGGTGTTGAGCTTCTAGTAGCTAGTCCCTAATTGCTATAGACGCTGGTGGTCGAGACTTCTAACTGCGCGCCTTTGTTCTGCGTGCTTGCGGCCGCGGCAGCAGTGAGCGAGGTGTCGGGCGACTCGGCTATCGCATCCTGCGAGGCCAACCGAACCCCCAGCGTGCCTATCCAGACCACAAACAGTGCGGCAGTAACAACACTGGCAATCTGCAAGGCGTGCTGGCGGCGCTGGTGCGTCGTGCGGGTATTTTTTATGTGGTCGAGATAGCGTTTCATAGGATGAAAAAGTATCAAATTACAAGTAACAAATAACAAACAAATCTTTAAGTGACAAGGTCATAAATTATAAGTTTGATACTTTGATATTTTATACTTGTTTGTCATTTGGTGCTTGCTACTTGTTACTTTAGTGCGATAGCACGACCACTTCTGCTTCTTTGCCCTCCAAATCCTTCTTTTTTATAGTCAACTTTTCCTCCGGTTTGGTGCCCTCGGCGCCGGCCTCCTTTAAAAATGCTTTGAGCGACGATGCGTCGTAATGCATCGGGACAATTACTTTCGGCTCGAGTTGAACTGCAAGCTTATACGCGGGCGCGTGCTCCAACACTCCGTTGCCCCCGACCGGCAAAAAGAGCACATCAATGCCGTCGAGCTCTTGCTTTGCATTTGCGGGCAACTCGCCCGCGCCCAAGGCGCCCAGGAAACAAAGGTTCATCCCCTCGAGCATCACCGAATATATCGTATTTATTGTTTGTCGTTTATCGTAAGTCGAGTTTGTCGCGTACCCGCGCACCGCAACGCCTTTAATCTCGTACTCGCCGGGGCCCTCGATGACAAACGGCTGCCGCTCGCCAAACGCGGCGTTTTCTGACCCGTTAAAGTCCGGGTGGTCCAAAGAAACGAGCGCGATGTCGGCGCCAAACTTGGCCGAGGCCAGCGCGGAGCCCTTGGCCGGGGGGTTAAAAGCAAGCGTCAAATCGCCTTGGGACACCTTAAAACACTCGCCACCCGCGTAGCTAATTACCATGTTTAAATTTTAGCATATTTGACCCCTAAAATCCAGTCAAAAATGGCTACTTTTATGTGCGTAATTTTGCTTGCTTTGGGGAAAATATGAGCGTAGCATGAATATGGCCAGCTCTCCTCGCACTTTCTATAGACTATGGCCGGTGCTCCTGACAACCAAGAAATTTTGGAGGCTCTCGATGAAAAGCCTTCTGCTTTCTCCGCTAGCGGCTCTTGCTATCGTAGCGGCCGCGCCTGCATCTGCTACACCCTCGCCGCTCTCTGCGGGCTGGAACCTCGAGCCCTCCATTGTCACCCCTGCCCTGCCGCCTGGCGTTGTGTGGATTCGTCCAATCGTGGGCATTGGGGTGAGTACCCTGCCGTGGCCTTTCTCAAGAGCTTTCTGTACCTGGCCCACCTGCGGTCTGCCCAGTCCGAGATAGATCCCGCAGGCCACAAGTCCAACGATGCCCCTCCTGCAAACCAGGTTGGGGCATTGTTTTTTATGTACGGTTGTGTATACTGCCTAGCAATAAAGGCGCTGGGCTTTTATTGGAAGACGAGCGAGCGGGAGTAAATCTCGACCAGAGACCCCCGCCGTACAAATCAATATGGATACTAAAGAACTTAAAAAGGGCGTGCCTGCCCTGAGCGAAGTCGAAGGGCCTGTGACAATAATGTCGGGGTTTTTTGAGCGCGCGCAGACGCCGCCGCAACCCGGCGACATCATCGAGGGGCCGGTCATTGCTCTTGACCGCGCGCGCCTCTACATCGACCTGCCGCCGTTCGGCACGGGGGTTATCTACGGTAGGGAGTACATGAACGCGCGCGAGGTCATCAAGCGCACCAACGTCGGCGACGTGGTGCAGGCCAAGGTTATCGCCACCAACACCAAAGACGGCTACATCGAGCTCTCGCTCAAAGAGGCGCGCCAGGCGGTGCTGTGGGCCGAGGCCGAAGAGGCGGTCAAAAATAAATTGCAGTTTGAGCTGGTGGTCAAAGAGGCCAACAAGGGCGGTTTGATAATGGACTGGCAAGGCTTGGCGGGCTTTCTCCCCGCATCGCAGCTTAAGGCCGAGCACTACCCGCGCGTCACCGACGGCGACAAAGACAAAATTTTGGACGAGCTCCGCAAGCTAGTGGGCACCAAGCTGAACGTAAGCATGATCGGCGCGCAGCCCAAAGAGGGCAAGCTGATATTCAGCGAAAAGGGCTTGGATGATAAGGAGAAGAAAGAGTTGATTGCCAACTACGCCGTGGGCGACGTAGTGGAGGGCGAGGTCACCGGCATGGTGGACTTTGGCGCATTCTTTAAACTCGAGGAGGGGCTCGAGGGCTTGGTCCACATTTCAGAAATCGATTGGGGTTTGGTGGACGACCCGCGCCACTTCTTTAAAGTCGGCGACAAGATGAAAGTCAAAATAATCGACATCAAAGACGGAAAGATTAGCCTGTCGGTCAAAGCGTTGAAGGACAACCCTTGGCAGACCGCTTCCAAAAAATACAACAAGGGCGACAAGGTCGAGGGCGTGGTGATCAAATTCAACAAACACGGCGCGCTCGCCAGCATTGAGGAGGGCATTGCGGGGTTGGTGCACGTCTCGGAGTTCGGCACGGAAGAGAAGCTCCGCGCCAGCTTGGAGCTCGGCAAACGCTACCCCTTTACCATCTCGCTGTTTGACCCCAAAGAAATGCGCATGGCACTCTCGTACGGCGACAAAAAATAAAAGGCGTCGCCTTTTATTTGCTGTTTATTTCCGTCATTGCGCGGTCTTTGCCTTCCGTCACAATCAGCTCCAGCGCCTCGGCGACTATTTTTTTGGCTTTTTTGAGTTTGTCCTGCTCTCCTGTTTTAAATTTGCCGAGCACAAAGTCCACAATTTTCTCTGCATCAGGGCGGCGCAGCTTGCCGCTTGCGGTCGAGGGCGATATACCCACGCGCACGCGCACATAGTCGCGCGTTTTAAGTGCTCGCTCTATCGACTTGACTCCGTTGTGCCCGCCGGCCGAGGAGCCAAACGACACTTTGACCCTGCCGAGCGGCAAATCAAGCTCGTCGTGCACTACCACAAGGCCCGCGGCGGCCTTTTTAGACGGAATGAGTTTTTTGATAGGTCCGCCGGAGTTGTTCATGTATACGTTCAACGCGGCCACCTTTGCCTTTTTGGGCAATTTGGGTGAGAGCGCCTCCACAAAGTCTTTGCCGACATTGTGCCGAGTGCCCTGATACTCGTTGTCTGGATTACCTAGGCCAACAATTGTCCACATAGATGCGAGTATAAACCCCAAATCACAAACTTACAAATAACAAAAAAACGATTTTGTTTGAAATTTGGATTTTGATGCTTGGAACTTGCATTGTTTGCCTATTGGCATACAATGTCCCCATGCCAGAGGAGAAACGTGAGAATTTTTTCACCGAGCTCCTAAAATTTGCGCTCATTGCCGCCGCGATAGTCGTGCCTATCCGGCTTTTTGTCGCGCAGCCGTTTATCGTCTCGGGCGCATCAATGGACCCTACCTTTGAAAACGGCCAGTACCTAATAGTGGATGAGCTTTCTTACCGTTTTGAAGCTCCCGCGCGCGGCGACGTCATCATTTTCCGCTATCCTAAGAACCCTAAAGAGTTTTTTATCAAACGCATCATAGGATTGCCGGGCGAAACGGTTACTATCGCGAACGGCAAAATCAAAGTCACCGGGGCCGATGGAAAGACCATGGCCCTGCAAGAGCCGTATGTGATCAACCGGGGCAACGGAGGCGACGCGACGTACACCGTTCCAAAAGGCAACTACTTTGTGCTGGGCGACAACCGACCCGAGAGCTCCGACAGCCGCACATGGGGCCTGCTCCCGGCAAGCGACATTGTCGGGCGCGCGTTCTTGCGCCTTTTGCCTATCGACACACTTGGAGTCTTCCCCGGCAGCCTGCCTGCCGGCCAAGCAGGCACCGCACAACAATAAAATACTATGCAACCTCCTTCACGCCCGGCACCCGCATCGTTTTTAAAGCACGCGGCGACAGTGGCGTCTTTTTATGGATTCCGCCCGCTGCGCGAGGTGGAGCGCAGGGTGCCGGG
>Ga0209542_10007797_pt1 | contig 20222 bp, 16 predicted proteins | sample RifCSPhighO2_01_FD_184028 | JGI IMG/M metagenome (GOLD analysis project Ga0209542, IMG submission 184028) | Soil microbial communities from Rifle, Colorado - Rifle CSP2_plank highO2_0.1 (SPAdes) (version 2) | ecosystem: Environmental > Terrestrial > Deep subsurface > Rock core/Sediment ...
GAATGTTCGTCGGGCTAATGCGCCAGGACTTTTAGCTCCCTTATGCCTCCAAAGTGCTTGTTCCGCGTAAGAATCCTGCTTACGCCATTGGAAAGAAGGATTATTAGGTTTGGAAAGACGCGGGGATTAATAGGTCATTGCGCGATTTTTCCGGAAGATTTCCGGCTACTGGTCCAAAATCCTGATTTTTTCCGAATAGAACCCGTGCTCCTTTCTCTTCTGGTTTTCCTTTATCTTTTTTTCAAGTGATTGTAGGGACTTTCTCGCATCTTCGGGGTGCATCCCGAGTGTGGAAAAGAGAGAGATTAAATCGTGCGGGCTTCTCATCTGATAGGGGGATTTTGCAAATGATGCAATTGCAGTTTCTACCCTGTACTTTCTGCAAAGATGGGTATTTTGGATCATCCTGCCAAGAATTAGGGGTTTGTTTTTTGAGAGAAGCATAGTGAGGTTAAAGACTATTATTTTCCTTTCCTTTCTTGCAATGTCACACATTATATGATTCAGCCCTGATGCGCGATGGTGAAGAAAATCCCTTTTTGCGGGCCCTTCCAATGAAAAAATTGAGTCAATTTGGGGGTTTTCTAATGCCCCCCTATCATCCCCCTTGCTTTCAAAAAAAACAATTTCGCCTTTTGCGTTAGGGTAAAGTGTGCCTGCATAAATGTGGAGTTTTGAAGAAGATAAATTTTCTTTTGGAATTTCTCCAGGGTAGAGGAAGCAGAGTGATGAGTAACCAAGCCTTTCTGCAATTTCGGCAAACTTGCCCTCGTTTTTGTTTGGGATTACTGCGTCGATGTACATAAGAGAGAAAGTTTCGTGTATTTGTTTTAAAGGTTTGTGAGGCAAAATTATTTATAGTAAGGATTCTGGAGTTGGTTTATGAAGTGGAGTGTTGTCGTTTTGGTGTTTGTTTTATTGTTTATGTCTTCGTGCGGCTACCTTACTGGAAAAGCCTACACAAAAACCGAAGGTGTGTTAAACGGAAACGATGTTATTAATATGCTTAACAACAACTGCATAGTTGCCGAGACAGGAGATGAGGGAAAAGTTACCTCATGCAACGAAATTTGCAGCAGGGTTGTTGTTCCGGGCTCGGATGTTGATGCAAAATGCGTTCTTGGGATGGTTTACAGAAATGATGACTCTGCAGACAGGTCTACGTTCTATCCCTGCGGCAATGAGTTCGGCCCGAGCAGAAACGACGATGGTTCCTTGGATTCTTATCTTGATTGTTATTGCTGCACTCCCTGACCTTGATTTCTAGTGGAAGTTTGTGTTCGTTGTTTTTTGTTTTTGTATCATTAATATTATATTTTCTATATAGAAAATAAATAAACAATAAACATAAAAACATAAACATACCCACTTCCACAGGAAATGAAGGGGGGTGTATATAACTCAAATAGAGAAATGTATAAAAACCCCTATTTCTTATTGAGATCCGATGGTGCAAAAGGGGTTGGGAGCCTTTTTCGAAGGCTTTTTGAAAAAGGAAACGGTATTTTTGGACAAGAAGGCGCTTCAAAGCGCGTTCATACCAGAATCTATAGAGCACAGGGACGAGCAGATCCAGCAGATTGCAAATGTATTGGCTCCTTCGCTAAGGCTCGAAAGGCCTTCAAACCTCTTCATATACGGAAAAACCGGGACAGGCAAAACATTAACAATAAAGTACACTGCAGAAAAAATAAAGGAAACTGCAGTAAAGGCAAACGTTCCCATAAGGATTTTTTATGTAAACTGCAAGCTGAAAAGGGTTGCCGATACGGAATACCGGCTTATAGCGCAGCTTTCAAGAGAGTACGGGAAGGAAATACCCAGCACGGGCTTGCCGACAGATGATGTTTACCGGGCCTTCTTCTCGTTGCTTGACAGGGAGAAGCAGCTTGTTATAATAATCCTTGACGAAATAGACCAGCTTGTGAAAAAAACGGGAGACGAAATACTTTACAATCTCACAAGAATAAATGAAGAGCTGAAAAACAGCCAGATATCAATTGTGGGGCTATCAAACGATTTGATGTTCATAGACAACATAGACCCCAGAGTAAAATCCTCACTGTCAGAAGAAGAAATTTTATTCCCACCATACAATGCTCCCCAGATACAGGACATCCTGAGGAAGAGATCGGGGATAGCATTCAAGGAAAATGTTATTGAGCAGGGGGTAATAGAAAAATGCGCTGCCTACGCGGCAAGAGAGCATGGAGATGCGAGAAGGGCATTAGAACTTTTGAGGGTTGCTGGGGAACTCGCGGAAAGAAACGATGCACCTACAATAAGCCTGAAGCACATTGATGATGCGGATGACAAAATCGAGCGCGACAGGGTGACTGAAGTATGTGGAAGCCAGCCAAAGCAAAGCCAGGTGGTGCTTTACGCCATCCTATCACAGAAAAGACAGGAGTCAATAAACACCGGCGAGGTTTACGAAAGCTACAGGAATTTATGCGAAAGGACCGGGCTGCGGCCACTGACCCAGCGGAGGGTTTCGGACGTAATTGCGGAACTGGACATGCTTGGAATAATAAATGTAAAGCTAATCTCGAAAGGGAGGTATGGCAGGACAAGGGAGATCTCTCTAGGGGTCTCACACATACTCGCGCCAAAGATAAAGTCCCTTCTGGAGCAGGAGCTAAGCCTATAATTCTCATGGAAGAGGAAAAGAAAAAAGAGCTTGTACGCCATTATATGGAAAGGGGGCATTTGGTGAGCTTGGAGTTTCTCGAATCAATGCAGGAAACGCAGCTGCCCCAGGGCGACCTTGTGCTTCATCTGCCTGAGGAGGGCATTGCCGGGCAGGATGTGTTGATTGAAAAAAACCCCCTGCAGATTGTCGAAAGCTACGGGGACGAGCCCGGAAAAAGGGAAGTTGAGCACTTTGTTGACTATTTTGGAGCGAGATACAAGTCAATGGAGAGGCTTCTGAAGCAGAGGCAGGAGCTTTCAAATCTCATCTCAATAGGGAGGGCAAAGAAGAAGCGCGAGAAGGAAACTCTTTCGATAATCGGAATGGTATCTGAAAAGGAATTCACAAAGACAAAAAACCTGATGCTCACATTAGAGGACCCAACTGGTTCAATAAAGGTCCTTGTAAGCAAAAACAAGCCGGAGCTTTACACTACCGCAAAAGACGTTGTTCTGGACGAGGTCATTGGGGTGGTTGGGGCGAACGGGGAAAACATCATTTTTGCAAATGAGGTTCTTTGGCCGGACATCCCGCTGACAAAGGAGCTGAAGAAGAGCCAGAAAGAAGGATACGCGCTTTTCCTTTCTGACCTGCATGTCGGCTCAAAAAATTTTCTTGAGAAAGATTTCCTAAAATTCGTCAAGTGGCTCAACCAGGAGACCGGCAATGAGCACCAGAAAGAGATTGCATCAAAAATAGGGTACATATTCATAGTCGGGGATTTGGTGGACGGATGCGGAATTTATCCCGGCCAGGAAAACGATCTGGAGCTAAAGAATATTTCGGACCAGTACCAAAAGGTCGCGGAGCTTTTGGCGGAGATTCCCAAGAGCATCAAGCTAATAATCTGCCCCGGCAACCACGATGCCGTAAGGATGTCAGAGCCCCAGCCGGTTTTTTATAAGGACTTTGCGTCCGGACTTCATAAGATGCAAAATGTCGTTTTGGTGAGCAACCCGAGCACCATAAACATTCATGCGGATGAAACCTTCCCTGGATTTGAGGTGCTGATGTACCATGGCTATTCCTTCGACTATTACATTGCAAACGTCGACACGATAAGAAACAACGGGGGTTATGAGCGGGCAGATTTAGTCATGAAATTCCTTCTCCAGCGGAGGCACCTTGCCCCGACGCACACCTCAACACTTTACCTCCCCAACCCAAAAAGGGACCCCCTGGTAATTGAAAGAATCCCGGATTTTTTTGTCACGGGGCACATCCATAAATCTTCTGTTGCAAATTACCGAAACATCACCCTGATATGCGGCAGTTGCTGGCAGTCAAAAACAGAATACCAGGAAAAGAAGGGGCACGTGCCGGAGCCAAGCAGGGTTCCGATAGTAAATTTGCAGACCAGGGAAGTGAAAATCCTGAGGTTTGGGGAATGACGATCGTAATGAGCCTCCAGATGAGGCAATGCATGGACCAGATAGGCCAAAGGGTCAATGCAGAGTACAGGATAGCCAAGCTTGCGCGGAGAAAAGGATATGACCCTAAAAGTGATGTCGAGATGCTGCTCGCGAGAAACATGGCTGAGAGGGTTGAAGGATTAATCTCAATAGCATCCCCCCAGATTGTCGGAAGCGGGGTTTCCAAAAGGCTGGCAGCACTCGAAGAGAAGTATGGGAAGCTTGACTGGAGGGTTGCATTAGAGATTGCGCTTGAAATCTCGCAGGAAAAATTCTACAAATTTGAAAGCAAGCTAAAGGCGATGGAAACTGGAATAAGGGTCGGATTGGCCTACCTGACTTTAGGGGTCGTATCTTCGCCGCTTGAAGGCTTTGTGGAATTGAAGATAAAGCAAAGAAGAGATAGTGGGGAGTATTTTTGCCTCATGTATTCCGGGCCAATAAGAAGTGCAGGAGGCACAGGGGCGGCTGTATCCGTGCTGGTTGCAGATTATGTGAGAAAAAACATGGGATACCAACCTTATGACCCGACTGAAGACGAGATAAAGAGGATGGTAACTGAGATTTACGATTACCACGAGCACATTAGCAACCTGCAGTATCTTCCGAAAGGGGAGGAGATAAATTTTCTTGTAAGGCACCTTCCAGTGCAGCTTGACGGGGACCCCTCAGAAACTGTTGAGGTCAGCAATTACAAGGACCTTCCGAGGATAGAAACAAACCGCGTCAGAAACGGGCCATGCCTTGTTGCAGGAGAATGCCTTGCGCAAAAGGCACCAAAGCTTTTGAAGCAGCTAAACGTCTGGGGCGCGGATTTCAACCTGACTGAGTGGAACTTCCTGGCGGATTTTGTAAGGCTTCAGCAGTCATTGAAATCGAAAGGGAAGGAGGAATCAAAAGGGGTAAGGCCGGTTTATACCTACATTGAAGATTTGGTTGCCGGAAGGCCTGTTCTCACACATCCGCTTGCAACGGGGGGATTTAGGCTAAGATACGGGCGCTCAAGGGTCTGCGGATTCAGCGCGGCAAGCATGCACCCCGCAACAATGATAGTATTGGATGGGTTTATTGCAACAGGAACGCAGCTTAAAGTTGAGAGGCCGGGAAAAGCCGCTACCATAACTGTGTGCGATTCCATCGAAGGCCCAATTGTAAAGCTTGCAAACGGGAGTGTTGTCCGCCTGGATTCCGAAGCAAAAGCAAAGCAGCTGAATGGGGAAGTTTCTGAAATTCTTTTTTTGGGAGACATACTTTTCAATTACGGGGATTTTTTTACGCGCGCGCATATACTGGTGCCTGCAGGCTATTGCGAAGAATGGTGGGCGCAGGAGTTTGAGAAGGCCATCGTAACAATCTTCGGCTCTCTCGATGCCGTTAAAGTCTCTGCATTTACTGGGGTTGAAGAAGCAGTTGTCAATTCTGTTTTGAAGAATCCGTTTTTGGAAATAAGCGGAAGAGATGCTGTGCTGATATCAAAGAAAATGAACCTGCCGCTTCATCCGCGGTACACCTATTACTGGAAGACCATAACGCGCGAGCAATTTTTGATTTTCCTCGGCTGGCTGGAGAAAATGAAGGTTGTTCACGGGGAAGGCATTGACAAAATCATCCTGCCTTACGAAGAGCCGCCAAAAAGGGTGATGGAGCTGCTTGGAATCCCGCATGCTGCAGTTGGCAGGGAGCATATCGTCATAGCAAAAGATGATGCATACTCTCTTCTTGGCTCCCTGAATGTTGAGGGGGGCAGCGAAATCCACGGGCTAATAAGCAGGATTGGGGAAAGGGAGCATGGTGATGTTTTAGATTTGGTCAACACAATATCTGCATTTCCTGTCCGCGACAAGGCAGGAACATTTATCGGTGCAAGGATGGGAAGGCCGGAGAAAGCAAAGATGAGGCAGCTTACCGGAAGCCCCCACACATTATTTCCGATTGGGGAAGAGGGCGGAAGGCTGAGATGCTTCCAGAGCGCCTTTGAAGCAGGAAAAATAACTGCGGAATTTCCATTGTATGAATGCGAGTCGTGCGAGAAGGAAACGATATTCAGCGTCTGCGAAACCTGCGGGGGAAAAACCGAAAAGAGGTTTTTTTGCAACATGTGCGGACTTGTCAGGGAAAGCGAATGCAAGAAGCACGGCAAGGCAGCGTCTTTCAGAAAAAAGGAGATAGACATCAAGAATTATTTTGAGCTTGCAGTAAAGAAGCTAACCCTCAATGCTTATCCGGACCTGATAAAGGGGGTGCGGGGAACCTCCAACAAAGACCACATTCCGGAACACTTTATGAAAGGAATCCTAAGGGCAAAGCACGATGTTTATGTAAACAAGGACGGCACAATCCGCTATGACATGACGCAGCTTCCGATAACGCATTTCAAGCCCGCCGAAATCGGAACAAGCATCGAAAAGCTAAAAATGCTCGGATACGAAAAAGACATTTACGGCAATGGGCTGGAAAGCGAAGGGCAGATACTCGAAATAAAGCCGCAGGACATCATACTGCCGAGCTGTGTTGAATCATTTGACGAAGGTGCAGACAAGGCACTCTTCAATGTTGCGTGCTTTGTCGATGAAATGCTTGAAAAGATGTATGGAATGGAGACTTATTACAAACTGAAATCGAAGGAAGACCTTGCAGGTCAGATTGTTGTGGCGATAGCCCCCCACATTTCAGCAGGGATAGCCGGAAGAATAATTGGGTTTTCCAAAACCCAGGGGCTTTTTGCGCATCCGATGTTTCATGCTGCGTGCAGGAGGGATTGCGATGGGGATGAGCTTTCAGTTGCCCTGCTTCTGGACGTGCTGCTTAATTTTTCGAGATCTTTTCTTCCGAGCAACAGGGGGGCGACACAGGATGCGCCTCTTGTGCTGACTTCCGATTTGAATCCTTCAGAGGTTGATGACATGGTTTTTGATGTTGATGTTGTGTGGAAGTACCCGCTGGAATTCTATGAAGCATGCATGCAGCTTAAAGACCCGTGGGCTGTAAGCATTGAGCGGCTTGGAAACAGGCTGAACACTGAAGAGCAGTACGAGGGAATGGGATTTACACATCCAACGAGCGACATAAACAGGGGAGTAAGATGCTCGGCATACAAACTCCTCCCTTCAATGGAAGAAAAACTCAAGGGTCAGGCAAGGCTGGCGGAAAAAATAAGGGCGGTTGATGAAAGAGATGTTGCAAGGCTTGTCATAGAAAAGCATTTTCTGAAGGACATCAGGGGAAATCTAAGGAAGTTCTCAACACAGCAGTTCAGGTGCGTAAAATGCAACGAGAAATTCAGGAGGCCTCCGCTGATCGGAAAATGCACAAAGTGCTCCGGGAAGCTCATGTTCACCGTTTCCGAAGGCTCAATTGTCAAGTACCTCGAGCCTGCAATAAGCCTTGCGGAGAAATACAAGGTGCCCGCTTACGTAATACAGAACCTTGAGCTGACAAAAAGGCGCGTTGAGGGGGTTTTTGGAAAAGATAAAGAGGTCCAGCAGGGATTGGGCAGATGGTTCTAAATTTCCTTTACAGGGTTCTTTGCTCCGCATGCGGCGCATTTTAATCTTGTGATGGGGCCTTCCCTCTCAAGCTTTGTGTCTGGCTTTCCACACTCAGTGCACAAAACAAACCTGTCTGCATAAAGCCTTATTTTTTCGTTAATCCTGGAAGCAGGGATTTTTGCCCCAAACAGCAAGCCGGTTCTCTTCAGCTCTCCGGGAGTCGCAAGCTCCTTCAGGATAAACTTGAGCATGTGCGGGGATTCCCTGCCCAATGCATGCGCAATCTGCGGGAAATTGGAAACAATTGTGCGGTTGCCCTGAATATGCCCCAGAACCTTTGGAACCTCAAAGCGCTCCCTCAGCGTAGAGGATTCCGGCAGCTTTTCCCTTACCTTCCTGAGCAATTCAGTGTAATCTTCCATGCACTGGGAAAATCGGGGATGGTTTATAAAAGTAACTGCACTATTCCAGTACCTTGACCCTTCCAGGCCTAATCTCAAAGATTTCGCCTTCCTTTAGGAGGTTTGAAATTATTTTCTCTGCGGATTCTATTCCTGAAATGACCCTTTCGACCTCAACACCTTCGCCTTCGTCGAGGGATTTTATGAGGTTGTAAACTTTTGTGCTAGTGTCGTCGTCAATAGTTTCCCGGATTACTTCACTTTCCTCATACGTTTTTTCGGCTTCGGGAATTAATTTGAGCTCTAGCTTCCTTACAGCCATCCACCTGCTGTCAATCTTGGAAATAATCTCCGGAACAATATACCTGTCATTGTCAAATTCCCTCGGCCTGCCTACAACCAATACGGAGTCGCCGACGGCCCCATTAAAAACCAAAGATTCCCCAAATGTCCTTAAGGCAATTCTTGAACTGCCGTCATCCAAAATAACGGCTGCATCATCGACTCCAACAACAATGCCAATGATATTAACCCTTGAAACCCTCCTGTCTCCAATAAGAAGATAGCTTAGGTCTGCCTCCTTGATGAATTTAGAGCCAAGCAACTGCGCAATGCTTGCCTTGTATGCCACATGCCTTTTGAACTGCTCCATTTTAGATCTTCTGCAGGAATCCTTTTCGCGGCTCGAAGATGTCCCCTGAGCGCTTCAGCTTCTCAATGACCTCGTCGACCTTTTCTCCTGAGATCCCCTTTATCCTTGCCTCCTGGATTACGTCGTCAATCGGGATGGTCTTTCCTATTTTTCCTTCCAACTCGGAGATAATATCCTTGATGATGAAGATGTTGTTTCTCTGCGAGGCAGAAACGCCGGTTGCAATCCTGTCTATGTCTATCTTTCCGGTTTCGGGGTCCAATCCAACCTGGTTCAGGGAGTAGTGGAGGAGGTCTACCGCGCACTGGGCATCCTGCCTCAAAACCTTGACGGAGAGCCTCGCCCTTGCGGAAGCCTCGGAAAGCCTCACCAGCGCTTCGAGCTGTCTTGCTGAGATTGGGATGACTGGAAGGGCGCCCTCTTCGGAGCCGGTTGCGCGCATTTTAAGGTAATACGCCTTTATTTCCTCTATCGCTTCATCTGAAAGCTCCGGCTTTAACTTCTGCTTTGCATATGCAATGTACTTTCTCAGGATGTTTGATTCGATTAAAGGCTTCACTGAATCCGGCCTCTGGTGGAGGCTCAGTATGTGCGTTGTTAGCTTCTCGTCGCGCTCTTTATTGGGAATGTCTTTTATTGGAAAAATCAAATCGAACCTGTTGATTAATGTCGGGGGCAGGTTTATCTGGTCTGCAATCATCTTGAACGGGTCAAACCTTCCATACTGGGGGTTTGCGGCAGCAAGCACAGTTGTTCTTGCGATTAATGTTGCCTGGATGTTGGCTTTGCTGATGCTTACGGTATTATGCAACACAAGTCCTTCACTGATAAACGTTCTTGTGGGCTCGACGGTGACATCGTAAACCCACTTTTCACCATTGTTTTTTATTTTTTCAACTTTTTTAATGTAAAGAAACCTGATTTCAGAGTCCAGCAATATCCTGATTTTTTTAGAGATAGATTTTGCCGATTCAACCTTCTTTTTAGCAAGATCTTTTGCAGCAGAGAGAAGGTTTGCGTAATCCCTGTGCGTTTTATTGCTTTCTATGTAGTAGACAGAACTAATTGAAACTTTCAGCAAGCCAGCAATATCCCTTGCATCTAAGGCTGCCAGCCGGATTGCCCTTGCATCGTCGTCAAGCACTTTTTCAGCTTCTCCAATTTTCTTATCTAATCTTGACAAGTATTTTTGCACTACTTCTCTGTGCGCGTTAAACCCCCTTTTGATGTTGTTGTAAAAGTATCCGTCACTTAGGTGGAAACTTTTTAGGAGGCGGTTTAATTCTGCGATGACTTTGTTTGGAATAACATCCCGCTCGTTTAGCTTGGACTTGCTTTTTTCACAAAATGAGGCTATCCTGCCAATCCTTTCGTCATCAAACTCAACAATTAACTCAGCGAATTTTTCCAACGAAGAGGGTCCAGAGACAGAGGTTTTGTAATACACCTTCCCCTTCCTATCTTCCAAGTTAATCCTGCTTAGAATCCCCAGTTGCAGCAACAAATCCTGATATCCTTTCGCAAGGCTTGGCGATGAGGTTGAAAAACCTACGCTGCCACTGTCGATAAATCCGTCCCCCTTAAACGCAGACCTAAGAAATTCAATTTTGTGCGGAGAAGTTCTAATTGTGTTGTTCACATACTTGTTTCTCGCACCGTTAATGCTGCCATTAAAATTGCTTTTAAAATAATTGTAAAAAGGAATCGAACACATCCTGATTATCATTAGCTCTTTTGTCGGCCGGTTAGTAATTGTGCGTATATTGGGGTAAGCATCAAACGTGTCCCTGAATAGGTAGTTAACATCCGAGATAATAGACAAATCTGTGTTTGAAACTCCTATCTCCGCATATCTGTTCTTCTGGCTGTAATGAGAATGGCCCTCTGTTGTTACATAACCGATAATCCTTGTAAGGTCCGGAGTCAAATATTCTGGAAAAAACAACTCCTTGTTGTTGAAATGGCTAAACTCTACCTCATTTAACCTGCTTTCTGTGTTTTTGGTCGGCAAGCTTCTTGGAGCAGGCGCAAGTTGCCCCTCTTTAACTAATCCAGCCGGGATTTCCTCAATTTTATCACCAAAAACAAAAACTGGGTGTTCGGGCGTTACAGTAATTGAGCGCCCGCTTGAGTAAGTTATCTTGATAAAGTAATCTGGCGCTTTATGCCTGCTAACGCATTTTGCCTTTATGGGGAATATTTTATTCAAATCAGTTGTCAAGAGCTCAACGTCGCTGACCGGCAAAATTTCACAATCTTTTCCTTTAATGACGCCGCTTTTATTGTTCTCGATGAGGTCGTCAACAAACTCTCCAATCTTTTCGACGCTCCCATCTGAAAACATTATCTCGAAATCGGGATGGTAGCTCTGATTTTCCAGTGCTTCATGCATCGCAGCCGTGTCTTCAACGCCCATCTTGTCCATCTCATCAATACAGCACAATCCATCTGAGGCCAGCACCATCGCTCCAGCTTCCAAAGACCAGCCCCTCAGGAATTCATCCTTCACTACCGATGCAGTCAAGCCGGCTGCACTAATACCCTTTCCAGAAATATACCTAGCTTTTGGAGAAATCCTGCTAACTGCTTTCAGAATTGCGGATTTGGCAGCTCCCGGGTCTCCGACGAGAAGGATGTGCATGTCGCCCCTGCTTACGACACCATCGCTTCTTGTCTTTTGGACTCCGCCGAGCATCTGCAGCACCAATGCCTGCTTTATCTTTTCGAATCCGAAAATTGACGGCGCGATGGAATTTGCAAGTTTGTCAACAACCCCCTTGTCATGGGAAAGCTCTATAATCTCTTTTTCCTCTTCGGGCGATACTTCAACCTGAATGAAGGTTTCCTCTATCGGGATTACATTGTTTGCCTCAATGTAAAGGTCGAATTTAACTGAACGGACTCCGGAGCGCTGGATGATCGGGGTTTCCTTTACATACCCTATAACTTTTATTTTTGAGCCGGGATTTGTTCTTCTTTCGGAAAGTGGGCTTACCAAGTCGTCTTTCAGGAAAACGTTCATCCTTTTCGGCTGCTCGCCGCCTTCAAGCGATTCGGGGGATTCCTCAAGCACCAGTCCCTGCGCATCAACGAGCTCCTTTCCGACAAGGTTGAATTTTCCCTTCCTGCCGCAGCTGCACCTTGAAGGCTCCCTGAAAGACTGGTCAAGCTGGAGGACGTTTATGACGTTGCCGCACGTGGGGCATTCAAACTTTGCAGATGTTACCTGGGGCCTTACGTCTGATTTCTGGCGCACAATGCCCTCCATGGAATAAAACTTCCCTATGTGCTCGCTTCTTATGTGGCGAACCATAATCTTCTGGGAATCAAGGAGGTTGTGGAACCTTACCTTGAATTTCTGGGCATTCTCAAAATCAAACTCGGCAATTGCAAGCTCCGCAGCCTTAATGACGTCCTCGGGATTTTCAAGGAGGTTGTCTGCAAGCTCAGGCTCAAACATCGAAAGGCTGACAAAGTCAATGTCCAGCCAGAATTTTCCGGACCTAAAATGCTCCATCATATTTTCGAGCATGTGCTGTTCGATAAATTCCCTGAATTTCCTTATCTGGTCTTTCGCTTCCATTTTGCATTTCCCAATCTACCTGGAATCCGTAGATTTTTCAGCCACCTCCGAGAAAAAATTATTTGACTTTCTTTAAATTCTCAATGAGCATGTCCAATGCCCGGTGAACTTCCGTCTCTGACTTTGTCCCTGTGCAGACGACCTTTCCGTTGCTGAACAGCAAAAATGTTGCCTTTGCTTCCTTTAATTTGTAAACCAGCCCCGGAAACTGCTCCGGCTCGTATTCTGTGTTCTCAAGTTTCATTGCAAGGACATTGAGGTTAAGGTCCATGCCTACGCTGCCTGAAGCAACAATGTTCTGAATCTTGATTACCGGCTTTATGGTAATCTTTATGTTTATCTTTTCAAGCGACTTGATTATCTTCTTGATTGCCTCTTCAACCTTGTCCATCGACCTTGCGCCGGTGCATACCACGTTTCCTGAAGAGAAGATAAGCGCAGAGGTCTTAGGCTCCTTTATGCGAAGCACAAGCCCCGGAAACTGCTCTGGGTTGTATTCTGTGTTCGAGAGCGTTGCTGCCATCTTTTCAAGCGGTATATCGTGCTCCAATGAAGTAGATACAACGATGTTGACCACTTCTATATCCCTTTTCTGTTCTTTCTTTGTCATTTTCGAATTCCTCGCTTAATTGGCCTTCGATTGTTTAAATAACCGTAAAATTGTCGCTGCTTTCCCCCACTGCACCTTCCTGAACTCAGAAAGGCGGTTATTATTTAAATAAAGATAATAGGCGCGTTATTTATAAATACTTCCATTTTTAAATAGAATCATTGCAGTTTATAAGGCCCCTTTGTTTCGGGTGGAGAATTGGAAATTAGGGAAAAATTTAAATATTTCTAATGAATTCATTAGCTCATGATAACTGCAATGAGCAAAGGATACCAGATTACAATTCCTGCGTCATGGAGAAAGGCTCTAAATATCGAACCCGGTACTAAAATGGAAATTGAGAAAAAGGGAAAGAAAATAGTTATTACGCCATTCGAACCGCTGAATTGGGACGAGTTGTGGAAAGAGGTCGACGCATCTCTGAAAAAGCACCAGAAAAGAAAGGTCAGCACAGAAGAAATCGTAAAAATGCGGGAGAGCTTCTATGATATTTATTGATGCGCCAGTTTTTATCAGCGCATTTACAATCAGCGATAATTGCGGAAAGTGCAGAAATCTGCTGGAGTCTGGTGGTTTTGTTACGAATACTTTGGTTATTGCAGAAAGTGCTAATGGCATAGGAAGGATAGCAAGCAAGGACGAAGCACTCCAATTTCTGAGATGGATATTCAGGGTGGGAAGTGTTAACATATTAGATGTGGACAAAAATCTGGTATTCTCGGCAATGAGGAGCCTAAAAAAATCCCACTTGAGCTTCTTAGATTGCATACATTACTCTACTGCTGAGACATATGAGTGTGATGCAATCTGCACCTATGACAAGGATTTTGACAAGCTGCCAATAAAGAGAATAGAGCCATAGTTCTTCTGTAGAAGAGAAAACCTTTTATTCCCGCCCAGCTTCCCAGGTGGAACAGGGGGTTGATATGGGCAGTGATATAGACCATTCTAAAGCGCTGGAGTATATGAGGCAGTTGGGAATTTTGGGGATGACAGATATAAGTTCGGAAATTGCGCCAAGCGCCAGGTCTTTTCTTGAATCCAATCCTTCATATTACGACGCACTTGAGATTTTGGCGACCAAGACAGAAAAACCAGAGTTGGAGAAGGCAAGGGGAATAATTGACAGAGTAAACCAGAACAGGGGCGAATCTGCATTAAGCAGGGAGAGGGAAAGTCTCGAGCAGAGGCTGAACAGCATAGAATCCCGGATTATGCAAACTCCTGATGACAAGAGGGAAACTGAGGAATACGGGTCTCTCTATTCGCAGCAAAATAAGCTGCTGAAAGAACTGAAAGGGGCAACAGAAAAAGAGCGTAGGTACAATGGGAGCGTGCAGATATTCCTGCACAGAACATTCGATGTCCTAGCCGAAAAGATTTCAAAGGAAAAAATACCTGAGGCACCTCCCGAGATTCCTGCGCTTCCGGGCAGGGAAAAAGAGCCGGGTCTGGAAAAAGTTGCGGCTGTACAAGAGACGCCACTTAAAGAAGCTGAGAGCGATGTACTGGAGATTTTTAAACCAGAGACTCCAACTTCACCAACATACAAACTTGCAGGGGAAGGAATATTTTCAAAAATAATCTCTAAAATGAACTATTCTTCAGGGGCTTTCAAATGGGTTGCTGCAGGGTTTTTGGCAGTTACTGTTGCGGCATATGGCTCAATTCTCTTCAGGTATAAAGGTGCAAATGAGGGTTACAATGCAAAACCAACCACAGTTGCTGCCTCTGCGCCATCTCCGGAGCAGTATACTGCACCAACCGCGGCAACTACTCCGATTCCAACGCCAGAGCCAACAGAATCTCCTGCTCTTGTGCCAAGCCCTTCTCCAACTCCCACACTAACTAAAGAAGACCTGGAAGGGATAATAATCAAAGAACTTGACTCAGCACCGAAAGAGGCGTCACAGATTTCAGAACAAATATACAAATATATGGACATAAGCCCGAAATCCGAGTATAATAGGCATGCTGAAACGAAAATTCCGTTTAAGGTGGAAAAATCATGGTTAACAACAAATAACTTTAGTGAGTCAGAAGTTAAGTTAACCAAAGTCATAGACGGCAAGTTGGTAGAGCTTCCGACAAATAAAACAGGCGAAGATTCTGAGCACATCTATTATGAAGCTGTAACGCCTGGGTTTTCAACATTTGCTATAACAGGCAAACCACAGCCTACTCCGATTCCAATGCCTTCGGAATCATATGCTGAGAAAGAAAAACAGCAGACAGAAACAATAAGAATCAGGGTCAAAAAAGGCGACCACTTCAGCAAGATTGCCAGGGTAATTTTAGGGTATGAAAATAAGGGGCAGTTTACGCATGAAGAATTAAAGTCATTGAATGGCTTGGTCACCACACTGCATAAGAATAATCCATACAACCGAACAAACATGAACTATGTGCCCGAAGGCGCAATAATGACCATTTCTCTTGAAGGTTATGCTGGAGTGGAAGCAAAGCTTGCATCGAGGCTGGTCGAAAGTCCTTCCCAAACTCTGGAAGCAAGGATGGAAGCAAAGCAGGAAACAGGCGCAAAAAAAACTATTGAGAGCAAAGTCAGGGAAAAGAAAGGCCAAAGGATAATCGATGAATGGAAAAAGGAAAGCGCAAACGAGCCTTGCTACAGCAACCGGAGCATTGAGGAAATCAGGAGAATGAAAATGAAGCCTTTGTGCTCTTATTTCAATGTCAATGATTACAAGAACATGAATGTGTACGGAAACTCAAACGAAAAAATCCAGGCTGGCTGGGACGCTTACAGGTCAAGTGGGGATGTTTCGGCGCTTCAAAACGCAATACAGGATTCGCTTGGCGTATTTTACAGGGGCAGAGACAGCAGGCTTAGGAGAAGAACCGAGATTGAGGGAAAGCCGGGAAAGTTTAAGGACGTTTATTTCAAGCAAGAGCAGGCAAGAGGAATAGCGGATGCGCTGGAAGCAAACATTAAATATTACTTTGAAACATCTGCAGAAGTCCGCGGTTCAACTTTAGTGCCGGGCCCAAAACAGGACGCAGGGCTTTTGTATGATGGAAATTCTGCCTTGTCAACATTGCACGTCTTAAGGGCACAGAAAGGCCTTTAGCCGTATTTGAGCAAAAAATACCTGAAACCCTTTTCCAGAATGTTTGTTGAAACTCCAACACAGCCCCACTCGTCTCCATTGCTCTTGAATTCGATGTAAACCCTAACTGACGATTCTGCGCCGGAGTCTTCAGCAATCATGACCTTGTAGTTTATTAGCTTTACATTTTCGATATTTTTGTAGCTTGTTGCAACCATTTTTCTTAGCGCAGTAAATGTAGCGTCAACAGGGCCGCCTTTTACAGGGGCAACTACCTGCCTGTCCTTGCCGTCAACAAATCCAGTTAAAACGCATTCTGACAATTCTCCGTTTCTCTGTTCGGACATGATTCGCCAGGTTGAGATTTTGAAGAAATCCTTGTACTTTCCAAAGTATTTTTTTGTTAAAAGATACTGCTCTGCTTCCAGCGAGCCAATATCATAGCCTTTTTTCTCCATTACTTCAACTTCCTTGAGCATTGCCAGGGCTTTGGGGTCTTTCTTGTCTAGACTTATGCCGAACTTTTTTGCAACTTCAACGATGTTTGCCCTTCCGGAAAGCTCGGATAGAATGATTTCCCTTTTGTTGCCGACCAGTTCAGGATTTATGTGCTCATACGAAGCTCCTTTCATGACAGCATCCACATGAACTCCGCCCTTGTGCGCAAAAGCGTTTTTTCCTACGTACGGCTGGTGGATGTTTTGTTTTCTGTTTGCAAGCGTAAATGCAATGGAGCTGATGTTTTCAAGCCGGCTTAATTTTATTTTAGGCAGCTTTACATTCATTTTCAGCACAAGGTCCGGAATGATTGAGCACAAATTGGCATTCCCGCATCTTTCTCCAAAGCCGTTTATTGTGCCCTGAACGTGGGTGCAGCCAAGAGAAACGGCTTTCAATGTGTTTGCAACTCCGCAGCCGGAATCATCATGGCAGTGGATGCCTAGTTCTGCGTTTATTTTATTTTTTTTCATGAAATCCTTGACTTCAGAAACAATTTTCCCAAGCTCGTCTGGCAAGGTGCCGCCATTCGTGTCGCACATTACTATTGCTTCTGCCCCTGCGTTTGCGGCAGTTTTAATGCATTTCAGGGCATAGCTTTTGTTGTCCTTAAATCCATCAAAGAAATGCTCCAAGTCATAGAAGACTTTCATGTTATTTTTTCTTAGAAACATTATGCTGTCTTCAATTGCAGCAAGGTTTTCTTCAGGAGTAATCTTAAGCTGTTTTTCTATATGGTCTATCCAGGTTTTGCCGAAAATGCAGGCAGTTTTTGCTTTCGAGCTTATGATTGCCCTCAGGTTTGCATCGTCCTCTGCCTTAATTCCGAATCTTTTTGTGGAGCCGAAGGCGACAACTTTTGCGTTTTTCAGCTTAAGTTTTGAAGCTTCGAGGAAAACCTCCATGTCTTTTTCATTTGAAGCAGGCCAGCCTAATTCAACATAATCAACCCCGAAATCGTCAAGCACTTTCAGCAGCTCAATTTTATCCCGAACTCCCAAATTTACGTCAGAGCTTTGTGCGCCGTCCCTCAGCGTTGTGTCGTAAACCGTTGCCGTTTTGTAGTTTTTTGTAATCATTGAAAGTTCTCCGCCCGCTAATTCAGCAGGCTTATCAAATAATGATGATAGCACGGCCTATTTCAGAATTTATTGTTTTGCCTGATGTTATGCCACTCATATGAAAATGAATATTTGTGAATTATTTAAAGTTTGGGGTTTAAAGCTTTGAATGTATGCTCCAAGAGCGCAAGACTGTTCCCTTTCACTGCAGCTTCGAGGTCTCTTGCTAGATAGGGTTTTGATAAGTACCACGCTCCAATTTCTTTTGTCTTTTCAAAGACACTCTTCATGTCGTATCCGGACGCTATAACCACCTTGCCATCGAATCCGCAGTCCCTTGCCTTTGCCGCAATCTCGGCGATGCCTTTCCCGCCTCCGCTCGACTCGAAGCCAAGAACAATTGCAGAGTATTCAGGCGCATGATGAAGAACCAAATCCAAAGCGTCCCTGAAGCTGGCCGTGGCGTGGGGCTCATAACCAAGGCGACTCAGGGCATCTTCGCAATACTTGCGCACATCCTGTTCGGTTTCCAGCACCAATACTTTCTCTTTGTCCGTCATTACAAAAGCTCCAATTCCGCTTTTGCTTAGAATTCTTCTAACGTGCTCAATTATTTCCCTGTCCCCAACCACATAGCTGGTCATTTTGAAAAGGGAAATTGAAACGAGTATAAATAGTTTATCTTTATTTGCTACCTGATAGTGGGAATTATACTATTAGATGAGCGCTTTCTGGTGCTCTTTTTGCTAGGGCTGCAAGAAGATAAGAATAATCACCATCTGTGGGCTTTGAAAATAATTCAACGCCGGGCAAAGATACCGCCTTTTTCCTAAGCTCTTCTATTCTCTTTGAATGAATGATTATCCTGCCGCCATCGACGCCAGATTTCATAGCTTTTTCAGCAATGTTTAGGCCTTCATTAGCATGGCCGCCTTTTGTGAGCTGTCCGTCCAGGACTAGTGCATCGTACCTTCCAATGTCTCCCGGGTTTCCAACCATAGATAAAACGTTATCGAGAGTAGCACCTCTATCCAGTAAGCCCCCATATTGACTTACACAAACAGGATTAACGATTATCCTATGAAAACCAAGTGCCTCTTCCACGGCGACAGCCAGTTTTTTATCATCAGTAACCATAAAAACCCTCTGGGGAAGGCTTAGGCCGATCAAATTGTAAAATTCTGTTAGTGTAATTATTGGTTCTTTTGGGCATTCCTTTGGCTCTTTTTCCATAATCTCCTTAATATGTGGTTTGTATGTTTCAGGCACGCAATTCTGAGAGAGGTACGAAGAGGTCAGAATAATCATTGGGTCCTTATTTGAAATCACAGGGAGGTCTTTGTCTTGAAGGCGAAAATAACGCGTACCTTTATTTAGGGTATCGCAAGTAGAACAGTGCCTTACCACTTCTGCATTTGCAAATCTTGGGATATATGTCATAAAACATATGTTTCTTAGTGTCTATTTAAACCTTTCGATTTTTATCACTTTAGAGTAATGATGAGATATATTTTCCATATTGAAATTAAATAAAAGGAGGCTTAAGAATGCAAAAATATGGTATTAGAGCCTTACATCAAGCCAATTCAGAATCATTCGGTCTGAAAGCTCTACAGGATGTTTTGGGAGGCAGGTAAAATTTGCTGCCATTTCGCTAAGCTCGGCATGGCGCTTTGACCATAATCCTACACGTTCTCTCGGAAAGCCTTCAATGACCACATGTTCAGCAAGGTAAATCCCTTCTCCCTTGTTTCCATTTGGGGTAAGCTGCCAGTCTATCAATTTTGCATATGCAGGGTTCCCTAAAGACGCCAAAACACCATCAAGTTCCTTTTGCGACTGAACATAAAGGGGGTCTACAATTATCCCCTTTGGCTCAAGAAGGCTTTGAACCCTTGAAATTTCAGCTTTACTATCGCTTACTACCTGAACTATAGGGGGCATGTTATGGTTGAAGATTGAGTACAACTCTGCCAGAGAAATTGATTCCGCAGGGCAGGGATTGCAATCTTTCTTATCTATCTTGTCGCTTTTTATTCTTGAATGGTCTCGTTTGACAATGCTTAAGTCTCTGTCAGACAATCTGTAAGGGCCAAGCTGCATCAACAAGACTTGTGATGGAGATTCAATTGGCCTGTAATGATAAGGAATGGTAATGGAATTACATCTATTGCATATATCTACAGTCCGGTTCTCTATAGCAGAATACCCTATCATAATGCTTAGGCTTTCAGGCCACTTTAAAAATCTTTTGGTCTTTAATCACTTAGTAGTAGTCACTATCTGCACTCCAATTTTCCAAACCTTTTTAATCTATATTTTCTCAACGTTATATTTCAGAATACCATTTTCATTACTCTCGAATAGCAAATCATAGAAACATTTATATAGAAACCTCCCATTATAAACCTCCTATGAATGGGGGCAATAATAGTCGAACATTTTGGTTATGGGACACTTTGAATGGTATTCGAAGCGTGATAAGGAGAAATATTATCGCCCTGTATTGAAGAAGCCAAAAAAAGAGCTATATCAGGCGAAATAAGGGTAATTAACGCCGATTTAGATAAAAAGGGCTTTGTCTGGCCAAGAAAGGGAGAAAAACATGATTGTCCAAAAGGAATTTTTAAGCAAGCTCAAGGATTTTGGGCTTAACACATATGAGTCAAAGTTGTGGACGGCGTTGCTGTCTCGTGGCGTATCAACAGCAGGGGAACTTTCCGACATTGCAAATGTTCCAAGGTCCCGTTCTTATGA
>Ga0209542_10007798_pt1 | contig 20221 bp, 19 predicted proteins | sample RifCSPhighO2_01_FD_184028 | JGI IMG/M metagenome (GOLD analysis project Ga0209542, IMG submission 184028) | Soil microbial communities from Rifle, Colorado - Rifle CSP2_plank highO2_0.1 (SPAdes) (version 2) | ecosystem: Environmental > Terrestrial > Deep subsurface > Rock core/Sediment ...
GAAATTCCAACTGCTTCGGCGGAGCAACAGGCCGGCACCTGATCGCGGCTGAAATTCTGGACCCCCAGGCAAGAGCGACGCCGCTAATACGCAGTGTCGACCGCGAATATTTCAAGTTTTCTTATGACTATTCGATATTGCAGGAAACAAAGGAAATCTTAATTCGGGCGACGTTTGATCTGCAAGCCAAAAACCCTGAAGAGATGCGCGGGATTCGTGAGAGCATAGCCAAGGTGGCGGCCGAACGTGCTGCAAGGCAGCCGTTAGGCAAGGCCTGCGCCGGGAGTACATTTAAGGCACTAATCCCGACTGATGAAGTCATCGCTAAATTGACTGCCCAATTGGAGAGAAGGCCTGCGCGATGGATACATCTCGGCAGGCTTCATCATCGATCGCGGTTTGGGGCTCAAAGGATATAGGCTTGGCAATATGCAAATTTCTGACTTGCACGCAAACTTTTTCATCAATCTGGGGGGGGCATCAGCAAAAAACGCTAAAGAGTTGATTGACTTTGTCAAAAACAAGTGCCAAAATACTTTTGACATAAGCCTCGAAGAGGAAATAAAGTATACCGGAAAATTTTAGCCTGGAGAATGCAGGAACGAAAGGGACACTTTCTGGAAAAAATTTCTCACAAGTTTACTCGGTGGATAGGAACACCGGCTTCGATAATCGTTCACACAATACTATTTGTTGGATTTTTCGGCTTAGAATGGCTGGGTTTTAGTTTTGACAATATCCTACTTTTTTTAACTACTCTCGTTTCGCTGGAAGCAATTTATTTGGCGATATTCATCCAGATGTCGGTGAACCGAAGTTTTACGAGCTTAAACGCTGTGGAAGCCGATATCGATAAAATTCAGGATGAGGTGAAAGATTTGGGCGTGGACGTAGAGGAAATATCTGTGGATATCGATAAGATTCAGGAAAGCGACGAATTGGAAGTCCTGAAGGACCAAAAGACAGTCCATAATCTGGAGACTATACAAGCGGGACTTCAGCGTCTCATGCGGGAGATCGAAATTATTAAAACAAAACCCTGACCGATGAACATTACTTTGAAGTGTACTAACTTAGATTTGACACCCGCGTTGAAACAATACGTTGAAGAAAAGGTGTCCGCACTCGTCCGCCACAACGGAGAGCTGGCAATCGCCAGAGTAGAGCTTGAGCGTCTCAAACGCCATCATAGTGGCCTTGTATTCCGGGCTGAGATCACGGTTGACGCTCCTGGTGTTAATTTTCGCGCGGAGTCGCTCTCTTCTGATATGTACGCTGCTATCGACTTGATGGTGCCCAAGCTTGTAGTGCAGCTGGAAAAGTCAAAAGACAAACGCACGGCAAAAGCTCGCATCACAAGACGCAAGCTGAAAGGGGACGAGATATAAACTAATAGTTACAGGAATCTCGGAAACTCTCACAAATGCCCAGAAAGCGACGTAGAATTCGAACGAGAAGAAAAAATTTCCAGCGCTTTTGGAAGCTGGGTTCACGCGAGTTTGCAACGAAACATTTCGACGTGAAAAATGGCAATCTTGTTGTACGAGAGGGAAACTACCAATATCAGATCCCCGAACTCATCAAAAGATTTGGCACAAGCTTGGAAATAGCCTTCCCTTTCATCATTGAAGAGCGCCTCAATGAGCTCTTGGACACCTTCGCTTATTATCAAAAAGTTAATCAGTACAAGGGCAAGTTTTATTTCCATTATCCGATGAAAGTCAATCAGAACAAAGAATTTGTCCTGCCCATCATCTCCGAAGGGGGCCACATAGAGGTTGGGAGTGCAAATGAGCTCTGGCTGATCAAGCGTTTATGGGAGCAAGAGCAATTCTCAAGCAAAATCCGGGTCATTTGCAACGGACCAAAAACCAATAAGTACTTGGGGCTCATCGAAGAATTAAAAGGTAAGAATCTCGATATTATTCCTATCATTGAAAATTCCGCAGAATTAGACTATTTAAGAGGGTATAGGGGCGATGTCGGAATCAGAGTAGATCCCGAATTGAAAATTAAGTCCCACTGGGACAAGCGGGTCGACCAGTTTGGCTTCGCGTTCAAGGACATTCTTGATTTGGGGAGAATACGCAACTTAAAGGTACTTCATTATCACGCATCTTCACAGATCATGCGTATTGAAGATCTCATTGGCAGCGCCAAAATGGCTATGAGCTACTATGTAAAATTGAAGAAAGTGAATCCCTCCCTGGATACGCTCGATATCGGAGGAGGGATGGCGATTCCATATGAGAAAAAGAAGATATATTCACTTGACGCGGTGGTCAAAAGGCTAATCCGTACAATCAAAATCCAAGCTGACAGAGCGGAAATTCCGCACCCCAACCTAGTCGTGGAGTGGGGGAGGTACATCGTTGCTCCCGCGCAAATCAGCGTTTTCCGAGTCCTGGCAGAAAAATCGATTATCAAATCAGCCGCTAAGAAATGGTACTTCATTGATGGCAGCTTCATGAACGACCTTCTCGATACTTGGGCCATACATCAGCGCTGGCATTGCGTCCCAGTCAATCATATGGATAGCAAGCTCTTAACCCGGGCCTGGCTGGCGGGTTCTTCCTGCGACAGTGACGATAAATATACCGCGGGCGGAAACTATGTTCTGCTTCCTAAGCTTGAACAATTTGAGAATGGAAATAGCCTGTATGTTGCTTTTTTGGATACAGGTGCGTACCAAGATGCGCTCGCTTCCCATCATTGTTTATTGTCGAATCCGGCGAAGCTAGTTGCTCAAAACGGAGTGATCACCGTCGCCCGTAAGAGAGAAACAGCCGAGGATATAGGAAAACTTTTCGGGTGGTAATATCTCCAATATAGCAATGTGCACAAAACAACCGCCTCAAGGCGGTTGTTTTATATTTATACCCAAAAAAGCAGGGGAGTGCTAGAGCTCATCCAAGGTCTTTTTGCAGCTTTTGAAGTCTTCTAGCGCTTGTCTTTTCTGAGATTCCATTAGTACTGCTGCGCTAAGGCGAATATTATTTTTTTCTATACGAGCCTGTTTCTGGGCTTGTTCAAAGGATTTTCGCAACGACCTCTTTTGTTCAGCGGCGAGAGACTCGTTTTTTTCGATTTGGAGTTTGTTCCTCAAAATTTCGATCTGTGATTTAAATTTTGATTCGGCGCCTCTTACAGCCGCGGTAAATGCTGCCTGTGATGATTTGATGCTTTCTCTGATTGAGTCCTTGCATGCCTTCAAGCCCATCTCTTTTCCCGCAGTCTGCAGGGGTTTTCTTTTCTCAAGCCGAATACGAACATCCGTAGGATTGAGCGTATTTGCGCTACTTTGTGCTTGACCCTGGTTTGCATACGCATTGAGTCCGATAAGCAGGGACCCCAGGGTAAGGACCCCAATCAGCGCCATTTCTAAGCCTCTATGAGTTTTCAGGGTTTTCACTTTTGTTTCCGATGGATGAGTGATCGCTTTAAGTATATCTTTAAGTACTCGTTCTGTAAATGCCGCCTAGGAACAAATATTTGAAAAAGTCCGGGGGAGGATTCAAGATTGGAAAGGGTTCTACAAATGTCGTATAAGATACATTGTGCGACGTTGCTAAACTCGCTCTTTTACTATTCTTTCCCGCTCCCCTATCGCTAATTGACTACGATAGAATTTTCTTATAATCTGAAGTGAACTATAAGGAGGTCAACGTGAAATCCGATCGTCAGTTGAAGGTTCTGCTTGGCTCCATTACGAAGTGGGCAAACACACTGCCTTTACTCAAGCTCCAGATGCGCTTTCACGGGTATCATTTCGATGAGTCACAAACGACTTTCGAACTCTGGAAGCGCGGGTTTGGCCCGGACGATAGCTTTGTGTGCGCACATTACACGCTCGTGAAGGTCGCTGGGGGCAGATTGAAAAAGTTTTCTCGCCAGGTCATTGTCTTTGTCTTGTCTGCACTCATCTCATACAGACATGGATATAAGATCAATTTTGACTTTGAATCCCTTGCAGAAGGGATCGGGGTTTGGAACTATTGTCCGATGTGCGAAGCTGCCATGGCAAACAACTGGAGGGAACAAACACCGGTCCTCAATTAAACCTGCGTTTTCGCGGGTTTTTTATTTAACAAAAGAAATTACTTTAAGAAATCCATTGGGTTATATGGATACCCATAAGGCACCTTATATGGCCCATAAATATTGGTGTACGCACCGTCTTGGATCCCGAATCCTTCTTCGTCAAAAATGGTGAAATGCAGGTGGTATCCCCTCTCTGGACCATACAGTAGGCGCGTGGTATTGCCGGTGTTGCCCTCAAGTCCGACGACATCTCCTTGGAGCACAGCTTTTCCGGTGCCGACCGAGATATTATTCAGATGGCCATATAAGGTGAAAATGTTAGTCTTTGTGCCGTCCTTCATAACAATCGTGTGCCTGAGAACCACCCAATTCCCATATGCGGCCTTGCCCGACCCTGTCGCGTAAACAATACCATCCCCTGCTGCGTGTACCGGCGTATTAGCCGGGGCGGCAACATCAATGCCATTATGAAATGTATACCCAAGCTTGGTGAAGCCGGTATTCCCAAAGCCCTGGGTCAGCACGCCTTCCATCGGCCACGCAAGAACACCTTGAATGGGCGGAAGTGATTTATCGCCGAGCTTCTGCCGAATACTCAAATCAAGCTCGTACACTTCACGGCTTACCTGTGCCTCTTCTTCGGAAACTGAAGTCAATAATTGCTTATAGCGATTTTCTTGCCCGCGAGTATATTTCAACAGGTTTTGCCTTGCTTCTTCTTGTTGCTGGAGGGAGTCATGTGTTGCTTCAGCTTGCACCTTTAACGTCTGCAAACCCTTCTTTTTCTCCTCAAGAGTTTTTTGTTTTAAATTTAATTCATTTTTTAATGACTGAAGCTCGACAAGCAACTCTTGGTTCTTATCCTGGTATGAAACAGTGTTTTGGATCTCGTTGAGCAAGTCCGAAAAATTGTCATGTTGTAAGAGCAACTCTAAGGGTGATGCTTGGTCATACTGGTAGATCTCCATCAAGAGATCTCTGAGGAGCGTCTTTTTGGTGGTAATCTTGGACTCGGCATTAGTGATATCGTGAATAGTCTCAATGATATCGCCGTTCGTCACATCTATCTCTGTATCGAGTGCGACGATTTGTTGCTCGGTTTGCTTAATCTGCAGGTCGTATAAGGCAACCTCGTTGGTCAACGAAGCCACCTTGCTGTGTTGCTGGTTGATCTGCTTCTGCAGGTCGGCTACCTGCTCCTGCAATTGTATAAGCTGCAAGCGTTTGGCCTCTTGCTGGGTTTTCAACTGGTCAATATCTCCAGGTGACTCTTGCGCTATCACTTGGCTGCCAGTAAAAAAGAAAACGGTGATAAAGGTGGCCAGGATGAGCAAAATGCTTTGGTTTTTTTTGTGTTTCAAGGTGTATTCCATGGGTATGTATATTTTACTCCAGGGCTGGAATTTTATCAATACTAAAAACGCTCAAGTCTGGGTGATTCTGGAAATTTAGCGTCTAAAGAGCTAGAAGCTCAGCCGAGTATCGCCAAAGCGCTGTCTATTCTTTTGACGATGACCTCGTTCTTTCGGAGGACTTTGCCGAAAGACTCCATGACTTCAAAAGGTCCAGGGGAATTTTTCTGACCAGTGAGAGCAACGCGCAATGGCCACAAGGCTTCGCCTAAGGGCACTCCCCTACTTTGAAGGAGTTTTTTTATCTTTTGCTCAAGAATTCTGGCTTCAAAATCAGCGGGTTGAAGAGTGGAAATGTACTCTCGAAGTAAGGTTAATCTCGCTTTAACCGAGTCTGGGGATTGCTTTTTCCAAGGCAGAAGGGAAATCTCAACCTGGGGCTCGCGGAAATAGAACAAGAATTCTTCTAGGTCTTTCTCGAGTGCGTATGGATCATTCGCTCTTTGGAGTATTTGCGGCCATACCGCTACTAAAGTGTTTTCATCAATCTGCCCTAAGCGCTCTTGCAGTATTTGAACCGCCCGGACGTAGAGCGGGTCCTGGCGGCCGAGGTTAAGCTTTTGTTGCCATTTACGGTTGATAAAATTCAATTTTGCTGGGTCAAAGATCGCCCCCGACTTGTTGGCGTGATCTAAGGAAAATTCGGCTACCAATTCTTGCAGTGAAAAAATTTCCTCTTTTGATTTTGGGTTCCAGCCCAGAAGTGAGATGAAATTAAGAAGAGCTTCCTTCAAGTACCCTTTCAAAAGGTATTCTTCTACCGCGACGTCACCGGATCGCTTGGAAAGTTTCTTGCGGTGTTGGTCAAGAAGCAAAGGTAGGTGAGCAAATTGCGGCAGTCCCCATCCGAACGATTGATACAAAAGCACGTGTTTCGGGGTAGAAGAAATAAACTCTTCTCCACGGATTACGTGGCTGATTTCCATCAAATGATCGTCGATCACGTTTGCAAAATTATAAACCGGGTATCCGTCCGATTTGGTAAGTATCGTGTCATCAAGTAAATCATTCCTGAATTCTTTCCGTCCAAAAACCAAATCAGTAAATTCTGTCACCCCGGTTCTAGGAGTTCGAAAACGTACGACGAAAGGCGTGCCCGCCCGGAAATTCTTTTCTCGTTCTTTTTGTGAAAGGTCCCGACAATTACCATCATACCGAGTTGGAAAATTATTTCTTTTCTGTTCTTCTCGAATTTTATCTAGGCGCGAAGGAGTACAAAAGCAATAGTAAGCAGAGCCTGTGGAAATTAAATCAGCGGCATATTTCTGATATTGAGGTAACCGTTCTGATTGGATGTAAGGGCCGAATCCCCCGTCCTTATCCGGGCCCTCGTCATATCCTAGACCTACTTCTTTGAGGGTTTGAAGAATCTTCTCCACAGCCCCTGCCACATATCTTTCCCGGTCGGTATCCTCAATTCTCAATACGAAAACCCCTTCGTTATGGCGGGCAAATAGATAATTGAACAAAGCTGTCCGAAGCCCTCCCACGTGCAGATACCCGGTAGGCGAAGGGGCAAAACGGGTTCTAACTTTGGGATTTTTTGAAGCATGCTTCATTTTTTCGATGTAATGTATGTATCGAAATTATCCTGAACTATCTTGATCAATCCATGTCTGACAGGGTGTATTGTCGATAAGAGATCTCTTTTGTCGATCCAGCGATAATCTACGAATTCTCGATTATCGAGTACGACCCTAGCCTCGTTGGGCACACGAAGATATACTATCGATTGCTCCTGGCCGCGGAACTTTCCGCCATTAGCAGTATAAACGATCTCGGGTGGAAAATCATATCGGAATACCCGGGGAAGAACTCCTTTTATTTTAGCATTTAAAATTCCCGTCTCCTCAAGGATTTCTCTCGTCATACCCTGCTCATACGACTCCCCTGCTTCAAGCCCGCCTTGTGGTAACTGCCAAACCGGCTCGGCGTGCAGAGGGTGAGCAGCGTCTGTAAAATGTCTTTTGCAAGTCAATACCTTGCCGTCGTCATTAACTATACAGGCTACGATGTTTTGCCTATAAGGCTTGGTCAGCTGCACTTTGTACCGGGCGCAGAATGATGGGAATATTATGACTGCCTCTACAATCCTTCTTAACCTATGGGGTTGCGTGAATAAGCGCCAAGCCCACTCAAGCCCCATATAACGCAAGAATTTGGGCGCAGGGGGCCTTATCCCAGCCATATAGTCAAATGTACCGCCTACCCCAATAGCCACTTTTACACGCAAATTTTGCAGGTTCGAACTAATCCATTTTTCTTGAACGATTTGGCCGTATGCCACAAGGAGGCAGTCCGGGTGAGCCAGCGCCACGCGGCGCACCGAATCTGGATCATCTGGGCCCCCTGTATAATATCCTACTATTTTTAGCTTGGGATATTTTTCCAGAAGTTTGTCTGAGACCTTGCGCGGAGTATCTCCAAAGCCCCCTAGCAAAAAAAGTGTCTTTCCCATTCTGGATAGTTCCTCCGCTATGTTCCAAATTAGCTCTGAACCGGAAAGTTTCTCAGCAATCACAGTTCGAATATAGCGTGGGTAAAAAAGAATCAGGAAGCCAATGGAAATAATTTGAAATATAGTTTGTGCCCAGACAAGACCAGGTATCCGGTAAACTTTTATCGAAAAAAATTTGGCTGCCCAAAGCACCCCTATACCATCGGCGAGATTCAAGGCCGTTTTTCTAAGCATGCTCCGAAATTCTGCGTCCCGCTGAGTCGTGGCCAGAAATTCCGCATTTACCGTAGCGATTTGATGAGAGCCGTGGGTTGTAAGAAGCTTTTCAAAACTCGCCAAAAAATCGCTTATGGAGAGATTGTCGATATCGGTGCTTAAAATACGTATGCGTCCCATTGAAATGCGAGCGCGCTTCGAAGTTAAATATCAAATTTATCCTATGATGGGTTGCTCGACAAATTACTACCACCAAACGCAAAAACCGAGAGATCAGATGTTGCCGCTACTGTTATGGTAGCAGTTTTTCTGCTAAAATTAAACGATGAAAACACGCTCTCTCATTGCGGATATTATTCCTGCAACGCGCACGAATCGGGGTGCGTCAACGTTTAGTTACAGAGTGCCCGATTCTATATCTTCAGAGATCAACGTAGGAAACGTTGTTGAAATCCCTCTCAAAGAAAAAAAAATCTTAGGGGTTGTTCAATCTTTGTACCAGCGCGAGAGCGAACAGCAGCTGAAAGATATATATCGTGTTGCTGTAGAGCACCCGGCCTTCAACGAGAGAAGCATTCGTTTATTTATGTCACTTTCGAAACGCTTCGCTGCGCCGCCCGGCCTTTTCGTGAAGTCGGCTTTAATCAAGATTTCACCGAAGGCGAGAAAAATTGAAGAGTTGCAGAAAGGCATTCCCAAAATATTCAATCTGACCGAAGACCAGAAGAATGCAATCCGAGCCATCCTAGGATCGTTGCTTCAAGCCTCGGCGTGGTTATTGCATGGGGTTACGGGTTCGGGAAAAACTGAAGTATATCTCCAAGTCGCAAGCGAGGTGGTAGCCTCGGGCGGACAGGTGTTAATCTTGGTTCCCGAGATTGCGCTCACACCGCAGACCCTAGCTAGATTTGCAGAACGATTCAATCCGAAAATTTTGGGAGTGATTCATTCAAAAATTTCTTATGGCCAAAAAAATTTACTCTGGCATGCAATTGCCGAAGGATCTTGTCAAATTCTTATTGGCCCTCGTTCAGCGATTTTCGCACCCTTTTCTAATTTGAAACTTCTCGTGATGGACGAGGAACACGACAGCTCTTATAAGCAAGACGAGCAGAATCCCAGATTCCATGCCCGAGCGGCGGTGTTAGAATTATCCAGGCTGTGGGATTGCCCGGTGATATTCGGAGACGCCACACCTTCTGTGGAATTGTACCACGCTGCGACTTGTGGCGAAGTCAAACTTCTCAAGCTGCCAACACGACCTTCACAACGCCTCCCCCAAGTCTCACTTGTCGATATGCGCGAGGAAGCGCGGGCGGGCAACTTTACAAATTTTTCTTCAATATTATTAGACAGGATGTCGGCTGCTTTGCAAAAAAAAAGGCAAATTATTTTATTTCTAAACCGTCGAGGCACCGCCACGGGTCTCCAGTGCCGTGACTGCGGCGAGTTTGTGATGTGCAAATACTGCAGCGTTACAGTCGTCTATCATCGTGAAGCCCGCGCGCTAGTATGCCATCATTGTGGGCGACATTATGGGATACCAGCGACGTGTGGTATATGCAAAAGCGTGAGGCTCAGATTTGTCGGGAGCGGCACCGAAAAAATTGAAAAGCAGGTTCAAGAATTATTTCCTCAGGCCCATGTTCGGAGAGCGGATCGAGACAGTGTCAATAAGCGATCGGATTTTGCAACGCTGTATAATGACTTTTCTTCCGAAAAGTTCGACATATTGGTAGGAACCCAAATCCTCGCCCGCGGCTGGGATCTTCATCGCGTTGAATTGATAGGCGTCATCAATGCCGATACTGCCCTTGCTTTCCCCGATTTTCGCTCAAACGAAAGAACATTTGATCTTGCCACACAAGTGTCAGGAAGAGCTGGACGTGGCGATTTTCCTGGCAGCGTGGTCTTGCAGACATATAGTCCGGACAACCCGGCAATACAAGCCGCCATTTCACACGATTATCTGTCTTTTTTCAACAGGGAAATTCAGGACCGCCAAGAGTACGGCTACCCCCCGTTCGTCGAGCTTATTGAGTTGAGCACCCGATCAAGTCGGCAGGAGACTGCCCTGATGCGCGCAAATTTGCTTGCTACAGAATTCAAAGAATTACCGATTAAGGACCTTCAAATCATTGGGCCCGCGCCAGCATTTATTTCAAGAGAACGCGGTGCATACAAAATGCGTGTTATACTAAAATTGCCAAAATCTCAACTAGAGGAAAACCTAAATCCTCTCCTCTGGCGAAGGCTTATTGAGCTCCCAGCCTGGTGGGATGTGAATATAGATCCGAACAGCTTGCTTTGAAAATATCGCTATGGCCAGACTAAAACTTGTTCGTTACCCCAACCCGACACTGCGAGCCCCGAATTTCGAGGTTGCTTTTCCGCTTTCGCGCGAAACGAGGGAACTCGTTGATCAGATGATGTATTCATGCAAGCGATTTCATGGAATTGGTTTGGCTGCCCCACAGATCGGATACAATCTTAATCTGGCTGTCATAAACCTCGAGGAATACCAAATCCCGCCCTTCGCAATACTGAATCCCAAGATAATCTCCAGCAGTTCCAAGTCCCACACAATGGAAGAAGGATGTTTGTCAATTCCAGGCAAATTCGGCTCGCTAAAACGCCCCGAGAAGGTCACGGTTAAATTCATCACCATTGAGGGCAAAGAAATGAAATTATCAGTAGACGGTTTGCTCGCCGTAGTCTTCCAGCATGAAATAGATCATCTTGGCGGGGTACTGATTTGCGACAAGTGGGATATCAATACCGTTCATACCCTGGATGAAAGCGAGCTGGCACGTGCGCGGAAAAAAAGAAAAAAACAAACAACACGCTGATGGAATTATCACATCTTAAGACAATCTACTTTGGAAGTTCGGAATTTGCTTTGCCAATTTTCGAGGCACTGCTTAATGAACGGATAAAGATTCTTGCTGTTGTGACCCAACCCGATCGCCCCACGGGTCGGGACCTGAGGCTTACGCCCACTCCCATGAAGGTCGCGGCAAGGAGTCATAAATTCGATGTGCTGCAGTTTCCATCCTTGAGTGAAAGCGATGCGGTAGGCGCACTCAAAGTACTCGACGCTGACCTTGCCATAGTAGCCTCATACGGGCAAATCATACCCAAACCGGTGTTGAGCTCCTCCCGGCTTGGATTTGTAAATGTGCACCCGTCCCTTCTCCCTAAGTATCGCGGCCCCTCCCCTATTCAAACCGTCATCCTCAACGGCGAGCGTACAACGGGCGTTACTATCATGCTTTTGGACGATAAGATGGATCATGGACCCCTGCTTGCCCAGAGCGAAATTGCCATAAAGGCTGATGACACATACTTGTCTTTGCACGACCGGCTGGCGTCGGAGGGAGCGAGACTATTAGTTGCTACGCTCTCTCTCTGGCTCAGTGAGAAGATCCGTCCCCAAGCGCAAGACGACAAGTCCGCTACGTTCACAACCTTATTAACGCGCGAGACTGGTCGTATAAATTGGCGCGCCTCGGCTGAACAGATCAATAGGCACGTCCGTGCCTTTACTCCTTGGCCAGGCAGCTGGTCCATGCTGGATGAAGAAAGATATAAAATCATAGAGGCGGCTCCCGCACAGTCTAAACCGCTCCCCCTGCCAGGCCAACTACTGTTCCTAGGCAACAGACTCTACGTGGGTTGTGGAAGCATGACCTCTCTTGAAATAATCAAGATCCAGCCTGCAGGGCGCTCGGTTTTAACCGCTGAACAATTCATCAGAGGATACCGGGGACAGTCAGGAAAAATATTTAATTAAAGCTTCAAATTGAAAGAAAAAAATAAAATCGTCTTTTACGTAGCGGAATCGCTCTATACGGGTTCGGGAACCCAAGAGTGGCTGGAGCGGGCGGTCCATGCGCTCGAAAAGAAAAGCGAAATTACAATCATCCACGGGACAATTTCTGATCACCGGCGTTGGACGGAACGCGATGTCGCTGATCGCTTCCCCTCTTCGATATCAATCGTAGAGGTCCCTTATTTTTCATTTTTCGGCATTGTTTTTTTTCCACATATTTTGTATTGGAAAAGCATAATCAGATCATTTAGATCGGCAAGGCTTGTTTATATGCGATATTCTGTTCGTTTGGCAGATCCCATCGCACAATTTTCCGCTCTGCTTTTTTCTAAAAACGTCATATTTGGCTTTCATGGTTATTTTCAGTATCCTTTCTGGAAACGTATCTATTTCTGGTTAACGGCACCTATAATATTGTACTGGGCTTCCGGTTGTCATACCATCAACACGGCAACAGGCCCAGAATTGTTGTCTCGCGGAGCACGGCGTATATTCTTGATACCTAATTTTGTACTCGACTCTTTTTTACCGAAAAAAAACGAGGCTTCTTACACCGGTGATTTGATATTTGTGGGCCGAAATGAGTATCAAAAAGGTGTCGACCTTCTCGCAGGAGCCTTAAAAAAGATCCAACCCGGGCACCCCAAGATAAAAGTGAATTTTTTCGGAACGGGTAAACAAAGACCGATAATTGCACGGCTACAAAAAAGATTTCCCAACAATATCTTTGACCATGGTTATGAGAGAGACAAAAGAAAAATCTTTTCCAACCGCAAATTTCTTCTGCTCACGTCGAGGGAAGAACCATTCGGGCTAGCAGTAATCGAGGCAATGAGCTACGGCGTGCCCGTCATCGCAACAAAAACAAAAGGCCCCATGGATATATTAGAAAATGGCAAGGACGGAATCCTCGTTGCCGACACGACACAAGAATCCATTGCCAAAGCAATTGAATACGCTGAGGGCCTTTCCAACTCTGCATGGCTTGAGATGAGCCGTCACGCATACAATAAAAGCCGCATGCGCTACACGCAGCGGCAATTTGAGGAAAAATTCGAGCAAATGCTAGAGAGCCTGCAGGCTTAAGACTTTTTCCCGTCTAAATCATCCGTGTTTTTTTCAGGGAGTGGATCTTCTTCACTACTTGGGATAGCTTCATACAAAACGCCGGCGGCTACCGAACAGAACACGAAAAAAATAAGACCAAGCCACCAGCTGACAAAACCCGGGAGTAAGCCCAAAAGCAGAAACGCAAGCCCGATACCAAAAACTATCTTGGCTCCTTTCTTTTTCTTTTTGGGATGTAACTCTATCATTTGCTTATAATCTATAGCGCGAGATGCTCAGGAGTATACCTATTGAAGTAAGCAAGGCGATTATAGCAGATCCCCCGTAGCTTAAAAAGGGTAAGGGAATTCCAGTGAGAGGAAAAAGGTTCAACATTGAGCCAATATTGACACTGGTTTGTATCACTACCCACATTGTAACTCCGACAGCCACGAGCTTTCCGAACATGTCGGGAGCTCTCCGGGCTACTTGAAAGCCGCAATAGGCGAACACTGCGTAGAGCATGAGAATTAAGATTATGCGTAAGAAACCAAGCTCTTCGGCAGCAACGGCGAAGACAGAATCACCAATGGGCTCAGGTAGGAAATTAAACTTCTGTCTTGATTCTCCGAAACCATATCCCCATACTCCACCTGAACCAATCGCGAGCAGCGCTTGATTGATTTGATAAGCTGCCCCCAAGGGGTCAGACGAAGAATTAAGAAAGGTCATTACGCGCTCCATCCGGTAAGGTGCCGCCTGGATCGCAATCCAGCCTGCCGCCGCCGCCACCGCCAATAGGCCGATCAAGTGACTTATCTTTGCCCCGCCCGCAAAAATAATACTCACTGCTATCAGGAGAAGCGCGGTCATGCTGCCGAAATCTGGTTCAATGATAATAAGCATTGACGCCGCCCCGACCACGACCAGAGGCCCGAGTAAGCCGCTGAAAAATGAGCGCATAGCTTCAGGACGCGAATCTATCCAAGCCGCAAGATACAATATCACGGCAAGCTTAGTAAATTCAGAAGGCTGGAAGAAAAAGTTGCCCAAATCTATCCAGCGACGGGCGTTACCCACTTTGAACCCCAAGGGAGTAACAAGTATAAGCCCGAGCAAGATTAGGCAAATCATCATAATTATCGGCGAGTACCTTTTGAAAAGCCGATAATCAATCCGGGAAACTACGAACATTATCACGAGACCTACGCAAACTGCAAATAACTGGCGCTTCAGATAATACGTGTTATTCCCAAAGCGTTGATAAGACAAAACAGTCGAGGCTGAGGAAATAATGGCTAATCCTAGCGCGGATAGGAATAGGGTCGCAGTCAATAATCCTTTGTGTATTCCTTTTAGTCGCGGTTTCATTTCAGCGCTAAAACTTCTTTAACGAATTGGTCCCCTCGATCTTTGTAGTCTCGAAACATTCCGAAACTAGCTGAAGCGGGCGAGAGTATTACCACGTCTCCTGGTTTTGCTAAGCTGCATGCAGCATCAACCATCTCTTTCATAGATTCTGCATCGTGCGACACCAAACCTAAATAACCAGCCTTTTGCAACTCTGCCCAGATTCGAGGACCCGTCTCCCCCACCAAGACCACTCCGCGCACATTTGCGTTCACTATTCTACGAGCGAGTTCAGCGAAGCTTGATTTTTTTTCAGAGCCACCAAGTATGAGGACTTTTGGTGTTTCAAATGATTCAAGCGCAATCATTGCTGTCTCCGGAATAGTACCGAACGAGTCGTCATAGTAGTCTACTCCGCGGAACTTCCCTATGAATTTCAGTCGGTGAGGCAACGTTTCAAATGAAGATATAACTGAACGTATAGCACCTATGTTCGCTCCAGCAAGCCTGGCCGCTATAGAGGCTGCCAAAATATTTCCCACATTGTGAATTCCGCGAAGTTTAATCTCGCTTATGTCACAAATCTTAATTTCTTCGCCATCCAAAGATTGGAAAAGTGAACCATCGATCGCATATGCACCTGGTTCAGTTATTGCTTGCGTTGAAAACCAATACTTCTTCGAACGCATCCCGGCAGCCGACAACTTCAACACCTCGTCATCAGCGTTCAATATTGCACAACCAAGACTATCCTGGTAGCGAAGAATGTTTAATTTTGCTTCCCTGTATTCCTCAGCAGTACGATGATGGTCCAAGTGTTCACTAGCCAAGTTTGTAATTAAGGCGATACTCGGACTAATGTCCAGGTCTTGCAACTGGAAGCTTGAAAGCTCCAGCACTACTATCGAGTTTTCTGACAGTGATTTTAGAAAATCCAGCGGTGGAGTGCCAATATTACCGCCTAAAAACGCCTGTTTCGAAGATGCGAGAATCATCTCATGCACAAGAGAGGCTGTCGTTCCTTTTCCCTTGGTACCTGTGACGCCTATTATGAGAGATGGACAAAGCTCAAAAAAAAGTTTCGTATGCGAACTAATGGTCACGCCCGCTTTCTCTGCGGCAACCAGCGCGGGATGCAACCTGGGCAAACCGGGGCTGCGAAAAACAACATCATAAGATTGGATGTCTTCCAGGTAATCTTCGCCTAGTTTAATTGAGAAAATTCGTGCCCCTTCTGGGGCTGCTATATTATTAAGTCGGTCGTGCACCGAAGGTACAGCTCCCTGTTCGTTGAGAAACTTCAAAAGCGACCTGCCTTCAGCGCCAAGTCCTAAGATTGCTATTTTCTTACCTTTAAGCTCACCAACTACTGTCCTTTTCATGGGATTACTCCGCTCTCGTACTGAAAATCGAATATGATATAGTTGATGAAAAGTATCCCATAAAGCAAACACTGGCGGCTACTCAGCCCTCAAAACGCGACCGAAGGCCCCTCCTGTCAATTCCCCTTCCGCTAAAGCCAGTTTTCCGCCAATGATCACCCAGCGAATCCCTAAGGGAGACTGATAAGGGTTTTCAAATGTCGCCAGATCACGCAGGGATTCATAGTCAAAGATTACCAAATCAGCCTTCATGCGTGATTTGAGCAGACCGCGGTCAGCCAGACCCAAAATTTCTGCAGGGCGACCAGTGACTTTGTGTATCGCTTGCTCCAGAGTTAAGATTTTTTTGTTCCGCGCTAGTGACAAAAATTGAGCTGTGCTGCCAAAACATCGAGGGTGTACGAGATTCCTTGTGTGCTGACTGATATTGGCTGGAAAGCCAGCACCATTTGACGCAATCATTGAGAGCGGGTGGGTAAGCAAGGCATGAAGGTGTTCTTCAGAGGTGTTATTGTCGAAAACCACCACCTCCGATTCCGTTGACAGCAGTATGTTCAATTTTTGTTCTTCCGGGCTGACTCCCTGATCAGCAGCGATGTCAAGAAGTGTGCGTCCAATCAAGTGCGGTGCTTCGGTTGTCGTGGCTATTTTGACCGATGAAAGGTCTTTACGGGATTCTAAGAGCGCTTGGAGAATCCGATTTCGGTGATAGGGTTCGCTTAGCCGCTTGATAAGCTGCTCTCTCCCCCCCTCATAAGCCCACTTGGGTAAATACGTGTAAAGAACGGTCCATGAAGTCGTGTAGGGGTATACATCGAAGGAAACGGCTAAGCCTTTCTGATATGCCTGCTCGAGGCGACTGAGTAATTCGGGAAAGAGCGGCCAATTATTGGCGCCCTGAAGTTTAAAATGCGAAATCTTCATTCTCACCCTTGTCGCTTCAGCGAGATGCAGCACTTCATCAAGCGCGTCTAGAATATGAGCCCCCTCACTACGCAAATGCACGCTCAACAATCGATCCCTTTCTTTCAATAGGGTTGCTGCCGAATCTAACTCGGAGATCGATGAGTTATATTCATGCGCATATGCTAAGCCCATAGACATGCCCCACGCTCCGGAGCGAAGTGATTGAGTCGTCAACTTTTCCAGCATCTTAACTTCCTGAGGGGTGAGTGCTCGAACGGTATCGCCAATGAGTCCTCGCCTGAGAGTAGAATGCCCGACGAGACTTGCGACATTGACGCCCAATTCTTGTCTTTCAATCTGGACGAGCAGCTCTTCGAAGTGCTGCCAGTTGATATTCACTCCTGAAAGCGAGTGCCATTTCTGAACAGACTTTATAGCGTCAATTGAAGGCAGGGGGGCTAGCGACGCGCCACATTGCCCGACGGTGATCGTTGTAATCCCCTGCGCGATCATGCTGTCTTGTTTGGGATAGTCGAACAGCGTCCAGTATGAATCCGAGTGGTTCTGAATATCTATAAAACCGGGACAAACGTATAACCCTTGGGCATTGATCGTGACGCGAGCTTCATAGGAACGCAGTTTCCCTAACTCCACGATTTCCCCGTTCTTGACGGCGAGATCAGTTAGGACCCCCTGCGATCCAGTGCCGTCTACGATTGTTCCATTCTTGATAACTAGGTCGAGCATAATTTTTATTTTTCGAAAATACTATTTCAATACGTTCAAAACTACTCCGACGACTGCAACCACCACGCCGACTACCCAAAATCTCATCGTGACCTTGGTCTCCGGCCAACCAAGTGCTTCTAGATGATGGTGAAGAGGCGCCGAGATAAAAAGCTTTTTACGAAAAAAATGCTTGGAAAAACGTTGTAAGAGACTCGAGGCCGCTTCAAGAAAAAAAATGAATCCGATGACAGGTAGCAACAAAACGGTATTTGTAAGAAAAGCGACGACGCCCAACGTGGCTCCCAGAGCAAACGAACCAGTATCCCCCATGAAAAACCTGGCCGGATAGATATTGAACCACAGAAAAGCCAAAAGCGAACCAACGATTGTCCCACAAAAAGCCGCCAGCCCGAACTGTCCCTGCAACCATGCGATGGACATGTATGCCCCGAAGCATATGGCCGCAATCCCTCCAGCCAAGCCATCCAAGCCGTCTGTTATATTGACGGCATTAGTGATAAAGACAACGACCAGCATGAATGTAGGGATATACCACCAACCGATGTCAAACTGAGCCGGAAGGTGCAGAATGCTTGCCCCCGGTATTCCAACTACTGAAAATCCTAACTTGACATAAAACCACCACGCACCTGCCCCAGCTATAAGAAATTGGAACAAAAATTTTAACTTTATCGAAAGACCTTTCACTGCACTAATTCCCTTCACATTTAGAAGGTCATCGATTAAACCCAAGAAACCTGTTGCAATCAGCGCAAATAAAGGAAGCCATGTCTGCGATCGGGAGAGATTAAAGAATACCGTCAGGATTGCCGCCGTGACCCAAACAAGCAGCCCTCCCATAGAAGGCGTCCCCTCTTTTTTCTTGTGTAATGAAAGGTACACATCGGCAGAGGTTCCGTCCCACGCCTGCGTACGCATTCTCTGGGATAGTTGGTACTTATAGAGATAATGAGTTAAAACCGGTGTCAGGGCCATGGCAAAAGCGAACGACATTGCCGTAAGTAAAAAAATTTTGATTAGCTCTTCTGCCAATGGCATAGATCTTTGCTATATTTTAACATTTTTTGTCACTGCTTGTCGAAAAGTAGTTTCAGTCGAATTCGTACGAATCGAGAATCCACTTCATGAGTTTTTCGCTTTCTGCCTCTCTATTTTCGCTTCCTAAAACAACGGTGAGCAACAAGTGGCCGGGGGGTCCCGCAATCAGAAGTATAAGATTTCCTCGTGCCTGGTCAGTGAATCCTGTCTTCATCCCTTCCACCCGGGGGTCCTCAAGCAACCGATTGCTGTTTCTCAGATAGTGAATAATCGTCCCGTCTGACGAAGTGACCGTGTCACTCTTCAAACGAACTATCTTAGAAATCTTTTCATAACGGAGAGATTCTTCCGCAAGCAATGACAAATCGTCAGCAGTAGAGAACTCCCCTTCTTCATCTAGACCAGTGGGGTTTTTGAAAACCGTATCGCGCAAACCCATGGCTCCTGCCATCAAATTCATCAGCTCTACGAAACGTTCTTGGCTGCCCGCGGTGGTTCGCGCTAAGACCGAAGCAGCATCATTAGCTGACTCAACGAGCATGCCCCGCATCAGAGACTCAATGGAGATTTTCTCCCCAACGACCAGTCCCATAACCGGGGTCGGCACTCCGTTCAAGTCTTCTTGCAAGACCTGCACGACCGAGGCGAGGTCCGCGATGCTCTCTACAACTATAGCAGTCATCAGTTTGGCCAAGGACGCTGTCGCCCGTTTTTCCGTGGGTGATTTTTCGTATAATCGTCGATGGGCGGTGATATCGATCGCAAGCGCCGAGGCTGCCTCCAGGGTGAGGGGGGTTGAGAAGTCGCGAAGATAGGGAGGCGCTTCTTTGGCCATGGGCAATGTACTTATACTCAATCCGCTCACACCCCGATATGGCTGTGAAGAGTCCTGAATAGCAATAGGTACAAAAGACCCTGACAGGGCAACAAGTAAAGCTGATGCTATGGAAAGGGTTTGCTGCTTTCGGTGCATATCCTATGTTCTACCTTTTCAAGATATTATACGCAAATTAATTTGGGTTCAATTGACTTTTCCTCATTTAGAGTGTAAACTTTGTAAAGAAACATTTAAGTTTTGCTCATGAAATCAGTTACAATCACCGATGACACTTTCAATGCCGAAGTATTACGCTCTCCAATACCGGTCATCGTAGATTTCTGGGCAGAGTGGTGCGGGCCCTGCAAAATAATCGCCCCTTATTTGGAAGAGTTGGCAGACGAATACTCGGGTAAAATAAAATTTGCCAAGCTGAACGTTGATGAGCACCCGACCACGGCTAGACAATATCAGATCTTATCAATACCCAATTTGAAAGTGTTTAAGGGCGGTACGATAGTAGATGAGATCTTCGGAGCGGCCCCCAAAGACCAAATCAAGAAAGTACTCGAAAAAATCATCTAAACCCAAAGCCCCCACTTAGGGGGTCTTATTTTATCTTAACCAGCAGCCTATCGAGCAAGGTTCCGTAGCCCCACAACCAAACCAACAACTGAAATATTTCTCCCAGCACCGGGACGAAACCGACTAAAACTGCTATGACAATTCCAACTAGCAGGGCCCTCAGTGGGAAAACTCCGCCGGAATCGCCTCGGTGCGCATACTCAAGGACAGAAGCACCTAAAAATAGAAACCCTGTTATGCTGCCGAAGTAAAGCATTATCCCCCAAATCAAAAAACCAAGAATTGAAAGTGGAAGCCCGATGATCGTGATTGCAAGAATCCCCAAGCCTACAGGTACCACCAGCAATGAAATCGCTCCTGACAAGAGAGCCTGGCGATACCTGTCCT
>Ga0209542_10007799_pt1 | contig 20216 bp, 19 predicted proteins | sample RifCSPhighO2_01_FD_184028 | JGI IMG/M metagenome (GOLD analysis project Ga0209542, IMG submission 184028) | Soil microbial communities from Rifle, Colorado - Rifle CSP2_plank highO2_0.1 (SPAdes) (version 2) | ecosystem: Environmental > Terrestrial > Deep subsurface > Rock core/Sediment ...
TGGGCAAAAGATGGACGGGACGGAAAATTATATATTGTGCAGGCCAGACCCGAAACAGTCCAAAGTAAAAAAAATCTCAAGGTTTTGGAAGACTATGTTTTAGACCCCGTTAGAAAGCCTTCGGCTTCAAACGGGGCAAGTAAATCAACTCTTAAAATATTACTCCATGGAATGAGCGTGGGGAGTAAAATTGGTTCGGGCAAGGCAAACAAGATAATGAGCACGAAAGATATAGGAGAATTTAAAAAGGGCGAGGTCTTGGTTACAAAAGCAACAGACCCAGATTGGGTTCCGGCAATGAAATTGGCTTCGGCAATTGTTACAGATTCTGGCGGACGGACTTGCCACGCGGCAATTGTGGGAAGGGAATTGGGAGTACCCGTTATTGTGGGTTCTGGAACTGGAACAAAAGTTATAAAACAGGGGCAGGAGATTACAATTGATTGCTCGCAGGGTGAAGAGGGAAAAGTTTATGAAGGAATAATCCCTTTCACAATTAAAAAGACAGACATTTCTAATATCGCCCCGACAAAAACGAAAATTTTAATGAATGTGGGCGAGCCGTCAAACGCTTTTAACTTGAGTTTTATTCCAAACGATGGAGTTGGTTTGGCTCGCGAAGAATTTATAATAATAAATTCTATAAAAATACACCCGAACGCCTTGATAAATTATAAAAATTTAAAGCCGGCGTTAAGGAAAAAAATTGACGCGTTAACTTTGGGATATGACGATAAAATCCAGTTTTATATCGATAAATTGGCCGAAGGAATTGGACTAATTGGCGCTGCTTTTTATCCAAAACCGGTAATTGTGCGATTTTCTGACTTTAAAACCAATGAATATCGCTCGTTGGTTGGAGGGGAACTTTATGAGCCCGAAGAAGAGAACCCGATGATTGGATTTAGGGGCGCTTCCAGATATTACGACAAAAAGTTTAAAGATGCTTTTATTTTAGAGTGCAAGGCAATGAATAAAGTTCGCGGAGAATTTGGTTTAGACAACGTAATTCCAATGGTTCCGTTTTGCAGAACACTGGACGAAGGCAAAAAAGTTGTGCAAATTATCAGAGAAAACGGTATTAAGGGAAAAATCTACGTCATGTGCGAAATTCCTGCCAACGTAATTTTGGCGGAAAAGTTTTTGGAAATTTTTGACGGGTTTTCAATCGGCTCAAACGATCTTACCCAACTAACTCTTGGGCTGGACAGGGATAACGGCAATTTGTCGGCAATCGGCAACGAGAAAAATGAGGCGGTAAAAGAGATTATTATTGAAGAAGCCATAAAAGTATGCCAAAATAACAATAAATATATCGGTATTTGTGGCCAAGGTCCAAGCGATTTTCCGGATTTCGCCCAATTTTTGGTTGAGCTCGGCATTGAGTCAATTTCTCTAAACCCAGATTCTGTCTTAAAAACCAAAATCGCTATCGCCGACCTGCCTGCCGGCAGGCAGGAACCGAAAAAAAATTAAGTCAGAGCAACTCTCGCCCTTAATCTAATATTAGTGCTACTATGCACCTATGCATAGGAGCAACAAAATGTAAAAGATAAGAGATTTAATAAAAAATATGCTTAAATTCATCCAATTAAAACTTTTAAAAATAAAATATAGCGGTAATTCTATCGGAGACGCGGTAATTCTATCGGAGACGATATTCGTGTTGAAATTCAGGCACTTGGTAAATTTTTGAGGGTTGACAAAATAATTAAAGTCGGCACAACCGTAGAAATTAATCGCGAGGTAGGTGGGTTTGAAACAGACCAAAAATCATTGAAATTTAACACGCAAATTGTTGTTATTGAAAAAGATTTGCTTTTTAACGATGTTGGTCAAACAAACTTAGAAATAAAAATTGACGCAACTATTGACGAGCGCCAGGAATTTTCTCGGGAAATAGAGATAAAAGAAACGCGTTCAATTTTTGGAAAAATTTGGGGCAATCGGACAGCTGTTTTTGAAATAATTTTGGAAGCGAAAGTATTTGATGCGTTAATGTGTGTGCCGATGACGGACGACGGTTGGTTTCAGGTTGTATTAGAAAAAAACAATAAAACCGTAAGCTTGCCGTCTTTTCTTCAAATAAAGCCAGAAGGCATTGTTAGAGGGAGAGAGCGCCTTGTGGTATTGGAAGGCGCATATAGGGGTGAAAAAGCTACCGCCAAACTTTTGCCCAATGATTCTTCGTATTTTATACCCATTATAAAGTATGAACCAGTTGCCATCGCTAAATATTCCATATCACAAAAAATTTTTACATTTAACGGAAAGGAACATAAGGCAACTGACCATCCGAATACACTTTGGAAAAAAGGAATCTATGATATTGAAATTCCTAGCTCTCCGCATCAAGTATCGCCAAACTATTTACATAAGGCAAAACTTGCAAAAGTATGGTTCCTTGTAGGTCATGCAGGCGAACGTTTTTTGCATACAGGCACAAGATCACTTGGTTGTATGACTATTATTGAATTAGAAATCTGGGATAAACTTTGTGAAACTTTATTAAAATCGCGCAGGGGTGATTTTATAAGCGTGGGAATAATAGAAGTAATCGATTAAATATGCGATTGTTTTTTTATTTTAAAAAATACTGGAAGTTATTTTTAGTAATTTTTGTATCAAATACCATAATCATCGCAGTTGTTATTATTTTACTAAACTATAAACCCTTACCATGGGGAAGCGTTAGAAAAATAAATAGGGATCATGATTTTTATTCAGAGCATATTAAGATTGGAGGCAGTATGCTGTCGGGGCCGGGCGGATCAACATTTGGGCCAATTTTAGATATACCAAATAACCAAAAATTTTATGTTGATGTGGCACAGCAAGATCTTTGGTGTTCAAATGAGAGCTGCGGGCTTGATGGATCTATTGTTCAAACAATAGGCGGATGGATTGAGGTTGAAAATATAAACCAACCTGCTGTGGTTGAGGGGGCGTTTGGCTTAGATCTTCCGGAAAATAAAAATATCAAATCAGTTGTTATTATTGGTGATAAAAATGGTAAAATCGTTGGGATCTATTTGAATAAAGACTATAAAGACGTTCTGTCAATCCTTAAAAAAAACCATACAGATTTGGCAGATTTTGATTTTTTAAACGGAGTTAATGAATTTATAGGTTTAAAAATTGGAGAATATGCCCCGTTAAGACAAGGAGATGATATTTCATATTTATTTAGCGACAGAGCAAGAACCACAGAAAACAAAATACCAAATGGAAAAAAGTTTTATTTGTATAGCATAGAAAAAAGAAAAAACATCGTTTTAGGCATTGATAAATTAGAAAAAGCCAGATATATTTGTTTTTTAGGAGGTTGCAGGTATCCTGAACCAGATGATCCACATGATTTTCTATTTGCCGATATAGATGAATTAGGGGGGTGGTTTTTAGCCAGCGATAATGATAACACAAAGATGATGGAATTGTTTGGAGTTAAACAAGACGATATTTTGAGCGGCAAATCGTCTCTTGTAGTTTTAACTGATTCGAAAGGAATCATAATCGCTATTCACCCCAACAAAACTCTTAGCGATGCGATAACAATTTTGAGCCAGCACCCAGATATAGTTAATTCAAAAGAAATGTATTAACGCTACTATGCACCTATGCATAGTAGCAAAGTAGTATATGGTTACTTTTCATTTAAACAGTTTACCGAAGGAAAAGAGAATACAAATGATTGGCGAATTTTACGATGTTTTTGATTCTCTAAAAAATAGAGATGAAATTAGGTTTTTCCTAAAAAGCCTGCTTACAGCCGATGAAATTGCCACGTTAATGAGAAGAATAGAAATTGCAGTTTTATTGGAGGGGGGATATAATTATAGGAGAATTAACGAAGTCTTGGGAGCAGGGAGTGATAAAATTTCCAGGGTTCAAAAAAGCATAGACCAAGACGACAGCGGATATAAAATTATCGTCAAAAGATTAATTGAAAATCGGAAGAAAAGATTAATGAAAATTAAAAAAGCGGATAGGGAAGCGGTTCGGAGCCTGTCTCCATTGAGCGCAATTAAAAGCCACAGCCCGGCAAGTAAAATTCTGCCGAATTTGTTGGACGCGGTTATAGAAAAATTGGAAGACGATAAAGAATTAGAAAAAGAAGCATTACTTTTTACGCCATCAAGAGTTCCATTCGGCAACAACAAAGTAAAGAAGAAATAATAACCCCCGCTCCTATGCACCTATGCATAGGAGCAGAAAGTAAAATATATTCTATAAGTAATTAAAAAAATAAATTTATGGAAAATTTGCAAAATCAGGAAATTCAACCAGTCAATCAGCAAGTAAAAAAGTCGGGAATTTCAACTTTAATTGGAATCATAATTATTGTCGCTGTATCCGTAATTTTATTCGGCGGAGTTTTCGCTTATCAATATTTTTTCGTAAAGCCACAGCCAGCCGTCCAAACTCAAAACCAAACCAACCAAACCGCAGGGTGGAAAATATATACAAATAATAAATATGGTTTTGAGATAAAGTACCCCGATTTTATAGAAGTTAAAGAAGGATTTTGTGCTTCAATGTGCGCGAGCGATGATGAGGTTGGTTTTTTAGATAAAACAAATACATTTTTAAAAATCGAAACAGTCGCTGCACAGGTGAAACTTTGGGATGCCGGAAATGTAGTTGGCTCAATAACATTAGAGGAATTTACGAACGGTTTTTGGGAAGCCACAAAAAATGATAAAAACACTCTCATCCCTACATTACTTGGCGAAATTAAAGAAACTAGTATTGGTAAGCAAAAAGCATATATATTCAGCTCGGAAAATGGAATAGTAATGCCATCTCGTTCTGAAGCGTTGGAAGCCAAGACTAATTTTTTGTTCTTTTCCAATACAGATGGCTCTAAGGGAATATTAAGTTTTAAAGATGAAAATTCAAAAGTAGCAAATCAAATGCTTTCCACTTTTAAATTCATACCCCAAGTTCCCGTGGTTAATCAAAACCCCAAAGATTCTAAGCATATTAGCACACATATCGAAAGCATAGACAATGAAACGATTTGTGGAAATATGATATGGCCAGTAGTTAGGAATATGTCTGATAAAAATGTTTTAAATAAAATAGAGCAGGTGTTAAGTTTTAGGAATATAACAGGCATTACAAAACAGGAAAACTGTGCGGGCTTCACGGGTAGTGACTATCAAATAAATTACGATAAAAGTAATGTTTTAAGTATTTCTTTTTTTACATCTTGGATGGGTGCTTATCCTTCTGAAGCTACGATAAATTATGTAATAAACCTCGCAAATGGTGAAATTGTTAAACTCTCCGATATTTTTTATCAAAATAAAATAAGCGATTTAGTGAATCTTTTAAATACAAAACTACAAGAAAATATTAACAAGCAAATAGATTTTGTAGCGGAACAAAATCCAACCGGAAAAGAGGGGCTGTGCTCCAAGGAAGATGTTGTGAATTGGGGTTTAAAAACTGGCAAAGAATATGACCCTAATTATGGTAAATTTACAGAACAAAATTTAATAGCGTCTAATAATTTGAATGGACAAACTCCACAGTACTCAAGTTTAAAAATTACTTCAAGCGGAATAGAATTTATATATAACTTTGGCTTTGCTCATGCGATACAAGCATGTGAACCCAACGGCGTGGTGGTTTTAGATTACAGTCAATTAAAGGGTTATATCCGTTTAGATGGTCTATTAAGTAATGAAATAAAATAAAATTATGGAAAATTTTTCAGAACAAAACATTGGACAAGCTAATAATAGCCAACCGGCGCCGAAACAAAGCAGGAAAATTCCGAGTTGGATTGGTTTTGTGATTATTGTTGCCGTTGCCTTAATTTTATTTGGTGGAGTTTTCGCCTACCAATATCTTTTTGTAAAACCGCAGCAAGGGATAGCAACCTCTCCATTGCTCATACTGTCTGAAAGTAAGGCAACCGATTTAGCCGTTGATGCATTGATAGACACAAAACGTACGAGCTTATCTAAGGATTGTCTGTCGACACTTATCGATAGTAGGAATGGAAACACATTAAGCATCGGCGTTCTTGAGAAGCATGGCGGCGAGTGCGGGGGAGACCCAGCTTCTGCCCCGAGGGTAGCCACTGTCGAAGTTAATCTTCAAAATGGACAGGTCTCCATGTGGGATTATTTTGAGGATAGGTTTATAGTTATTTCCGGTGAACCAGAGCAAGCCGACCAAATCGCCGGCTGGAAAACATATACAAATACAGAATATGGTTTTGAAATAAAATATCCGGCAAAATGGGGCTTTTCTAATAATGTTTCACAGCTTACGCCAAGCTTGGCATTCTGTCCGCCCGGATTAATAAATAGTGCCAGCATGGAAAACAATTGTAGTATTGCCCGTTATGAAAATGGGCACCTAAAATTTGAAGGCGAGAAATTTGCTTATTTTTTTGGAGTGGATGCTATACAAAATTTTGGCGATAATCGATATAATTATCTCGGGTTTAATAATTCTTTATACTATTATCTTTATTTTGACACTGAAAATTTCCCAGTATATAAGTTTATGGTGAGTCAAGTTATCTCGACTTTTAAATTTACAAATCCGTCAACTTCTAATTTGACTTCAGGGCAAATATTTCAGGAGGTTTCCGCGTGGCAAGGTTTTCACATCAAACTAAGTTATTTTAGAATATTTGGACAAGATAAAGTCCAATATAGTTTTGGTTCTGGTGCAACTTTTGCGTATAAGGCCGGCGGAAGGTGGTATATGGCAGACAAGGGAGGTTATCAAGATTTAGCCGAATGTTCTGAATACGCGACTGTTCCTGCGCAGTATAACCCAGGTTGCGTTGATGTAGCTACGGGGAAAACTAAATATATAGATAGTAACGGGCAAAGTATAAATTATCCGCCATCACAAATGGTTTCATATATTGGCGAATAATAAATTTAAAATAATAGAAAATTAAATAATTATAAATGAGTTACGATATTATAACCTTTGGGTCGGCGGCGCAGGATATACATTTAAAATCCAAGTCGTTTAAAATTCTGAAAAATGAGGATGACTTTCAAACGGGAGAGGGAATTTGCCTTGCTTTAGGTTCCAAGATTAATGTTGAGGACGTAATTTTCTTGTCGGGTGGAGGGGGAACAAACACTGCGGCAACCTTTGCAAAACAGGGCTTTAAAACGGCATTCTGTGGTGGAATAGGGGCCGATATTTCTGGGCTTGAAATTATTCGGGAGCTAAGGCATTTGCGAGTAGATACACGATTTGTTGTTAAGAAAAAAGAAAAACATACTAACACTTCGGTTATAATTTCAAGCATAGGAGATGACCGTACAATATTGGTTTACAGGGGGGCTTCTGACGCAATTAGTATTAAGGATGAGTATTAAGGATATAAATCTGAAAAAAATAAAAAAAGCGAAATGGTTTTATTTGGCCCCTTTAAGTGGTTCATTGTGCGACTCATTTGGCGAGATTATTGATTTCGCCAAAGCAAATAATATAAAGGTGGCGATTAATCCTTCTATGCAACAACTGTCATTGCCACACGAACAATTGAAAAACATTTTGCAGAAAGTTGATATTCTATTTTTAAACCAGGAAGAAGCATCCCACCTAACAGGAATTCCATTTCAGCAAGAGTCAGAAATTTTTAAAAAGATTGATGAGATTTGTCCCGGCGTGGCAGTTATGACAAAAGGTGGAGAGGGGACAGTGGTTTCGGACGGGAAATATTTGTATTCAGCTCTACCTCGTGCTGATAGAAAAATAGTTGATACAACGGGAGCAGGAGATTCATTCGCGGCAGGTTTTCTATCAGAATATATTAGACAAAACGGAGATATTGAAAAGGCGATACAATTGGGTCTTGCTAATTCCGAAGCAAACCTTACAGAAGTGGGCGCTAAAACTGGGCTTTTAGACAAAAACTCGGAATTTCAAAGGGCAAAGGTCTCAAAGGAGGAGTGTGGAGAAAATAATTTATGCATTCAAAAATAGTATGTAAGGCAGCGAAGCCACAGCTGAGCGGCACCTAAGCCAGACATTAAAAAATATAAATAATATGGCTAAAAATATAAAATATTATCTCGAAAAAGCGCGGAAGGAGAGGTGGGCAATCGGGCAATTCAATTTTTCTGATTTTACCCAGATGAAAGCAATTTTGGCGGCCGCTGAGAGAATGAAGTCGCCGGTAATTTTGGGAACATCAGAGGGTGAAAGCAAGTTTTTTGGCTTGCAGGAAGCAGTGGCGTTAAGAGATGTTTTGAGGGGCAAGACAGGCGTGCCGGTTTTTCTGAATTTAGACCACGGCAAGTCATTTGAATATTTGAAAGAAGCAATAGACGCAGGTTATGACGCGGTGCATTTTGATGGATCAAAATTGCCCTTGGAGGAAAATATAAAAATTACGAAGGAAGTTATAAAATACGCAAAAAAGAAAGGAGTTTTAGTTGAGGGTGAAGTTGGCAGAATTGGGACAGATTCCTCAAAACTTTATTCAGAAAAGTGGAAAATTTGAGATAAAGGAGGAGGATTTGACCAATCCCGAACAGGCCAGAGAATATATTGAAAAAACGGGAGTTAATTTGCTGGCGGTTTCAATAGGAAATTTTCATGGCATTGAAATTTCCGGGATAGATCCTAATTTGAGGCTGGATTTATTAAAGGAAATTTCCGATAAAATAGGCGATACAGCGATTGTTTTGCACGGAGGATCCGGCACTCCGGAGGATGATATAAGGGGCGCCATAAGGCTGGGAATTGTAAAAATAAACATAAATACAGAGTTGAGGCTGGCGTTTGCCGGAAACCTTAGAAGATTTTTAGATAATAATATTGACGAAATTGTTCCGTATAAATTTTTAGCAGAGGCAAAGAATTCGGTTGAAAAAGTGGCGGAAAGAAAAATTGAGCTGTTTGGAAGCGTAAATAAGGCATAAGGGCTTTACTATTTTAAATAAACAACTATTTTAAATAAACATAGTAATATCTTATATATTAGCGATGGCAAAATTTGGGCGAGCCTGCTCAAATTTTGTTTATCGGCGGTAAATAAATATGGTAAAAATAAAATTAGAGAGAGAAAAATGCATTGGTTGCGGGTCGTGCCAGGCATTGTGTCCTAAATATTTTGAATCAAAGGACGATGGAAAGTTTCACATCAAGGGCGCAACACTACAAGACATTGAGGAGCTCGAAGTAGAAAAGGTTGAATGTGCAGAATCTGCTTCCGAGGCCTGTCCGGTACAGTGTATACAGGTTATAAAAAATTAGTTTATTACAAATGGTTAAGTTATCAGCAAAAATAAGAAAGGAAAAAGGCAAGAATACAAGGATATTGAAGGATTCGGGTAGAATTCCGGCTGTTGTCTATGGGCACAAAATAAAAAATATTTTGATTGACGTAGACTATAAGGATTTTCAGAAGGTTTTAAGAGAATCCGGGGAAAGCTCCCTATTAGAACTTGAAGTAGAAGGGGATAAGGAAAAAAGACTGGTTTTGGTGCACGACCTGCAAAAAGACGCGGTCACGGATAAATTTATACATATTGATTTTTTTGAGACATCCGCGACAGAAGAAGTCGAGGTTGAAGTTCCTCTGGTCTTTGAAGGGGTGTCGCTGGCGATTAAAGAGCTGGGCGGGACTCTGGTAAAAAACATTTCCGAGATTGAAGTGAAGGCGTTTCCGCAAAATCTTCCACACGAAATCAAGGTTTCTATCGATGGTTTGAACACTTTTGAGGACCGTATTTTAGTAAAAGACCTAATATTGCCCAAGGATGTAAGGGTTTTGGAAAAGCCGGACGAAATTATAGCTTCTGTTTCGGCTCCGGAAAACGTTGAGGAAGAGCTGGCGAAAGAAATTGAAGAGAAAGTTGAAGACGTAGAGAAGGTAGTAAAAGAAAAGAAGGAGGAAGAAGTTGTTGATGATGAACCGGGCGCCAAAACGGAGGCTAAAAAATAATAAGTCTGTAATTCAAGTCCCGCGGAGCGCGGGACTTTTGCTTGGTTGTGGAAAACAGCCCTTTCATATTTTCTAAAAAAAGAGATAATAGAGAAGTATCTGATGAAATTGATTGGCATGAAATTTAGTCGCAGAAAAATTTTCTTATTGGCAGTTTTTTCGGGATTAATCATTCCCGGTTTTGGTTTTACCGCCGACTTGTCAACACAATGCGAAACGATCGCAGAGTCAAGTACCGGTTGCCCAAATATGAGCGCTTCCGACTGCAAGTTGCTTCTTCAGAAGTGTGCCGATTATTATGACGAACAATCAGGCCTAATAACGCAAGACCTTACAAAAACTTCTCAACAAAAAAATACGCTTCAGAATCAAATAGGTTTGCTGAAGAAAAAAATACAAGGCTTAACTGCCGACATAAACCAGGGAAAAATCATGGTGAAGGATTTGAATATTCAGATAACCGACACACAAGAATCAATAAGTAAGACTTCTGCGGATATTCAGGATTCTCAAAATCAAATTGCGACCATTTTAAAATCGGTTTACGAAGAAGATAAAAAGCCATCATTCATAATTCTGTTAGAGGGGAGCCTTTCTGATTTTTTTAGTAATTTAACTTATCTAGACGGCTTAAATTCAAAAGTGAGCAACCTTTTAAACAGTACAATAAATCTTAAATCATATCTGCAGGGACAGCAGGAAAAAATGAGCGATAATGTGGATCGGCTTCAAAAAACTATTGCGCTACAAGCATTGCAGGTGCAACAGAACGAGAGCAACAAGGCTGAGCAAGATAAATATCTGAAACTAACGGAAGCGCAATACCAACAGCAATTACGGGATAAGAAGGAAGTTGAACAAAAGGCGGCAAAAATTAATGCAATGCTTTTTCAAATGGTAGGCGTTTCAAAGGTTCCAACCTTTGGCGAGGCTTTAAGTGTGGCGCAGACCGTAGCTCAATTAGTATCAATTCGTCCCGCTTTTTTACTCGCCATAATAAGCCAAGAATCAGCGATTGGGAGAAATGTGGGGCAGTGTAAATTAACCGATCCAACCACGGGAAGTGGCGTAAAGATTTCTACCGGAGCCACATTGATGCGCATCATGAAGCCGACAAGAGACGTTCAGCCGTTTATTAAGATTACAACGGCCCTTGGACGCGACCCATACGACACCCCTATATCCTGTTGGATACCCGCTTACGTTGGAGGATCGCCTACCGGATGGGGCGGAGCTATGGGACCGGCTCAATTTATTCCTTCAACGTGGATGATTTTTCAAGACAGACTAACGGCGGCTATTGGCAGGGCTCCAGATCCGTGGGCCATAAAAGATTCGTTTACCGCTTCAGCTATGTATCTTTCTGATTTGGGCGCATCGGCGCAAACAGAGAGTAAAGAAAAAAACGCCGCCTCGCGTTATTATGGCGGTTCATCTTCCTACGCCAACTCCGTTTTTAGAAGAGCTACCTGTATTCAAACTTTTATTGACGATGGTACGATGTCCTCTAGTTGCCAAAATTTAATATTTTAGTATTTAAAGTCAAATAAAAACCACCTGCGATTAATTGGTGGTTTTATCTTCTTATTTTTTAGTTTATGGGTTTGCGAAAAGCTTTGATTATGGGTTCCAGGTCACCGTCGACAATTATTTCCAGATTATGCCAAGATTTTTCTATACGGTGGTCTGTAATTCTGTTTTGTGGATAATTATAGGTTCTAATTTTCTCAGATCTTTTTGCCCACCCTATTTGGTCTCTTCTTTCGGTTGTTAGCGCGGATAAATCTGATTCTTCTTGCCTTTGCAAAAGACGCGCAGCCAAAAGAGTCATTGCTGTTTCTCTGTTTTGTAGTTGGTTTCTTTCTGATTGGCAAGTTACAATAAGTCCCGACGGCTTGTGCGTAATTCTAATTGCCGACTCGGTTTTGTTGACGTATTGTCCGCCAGGCCCAGATGATTTATATGTGTCTATTTGTAAATCAGCCGGATTTATATTTATTTCTGTTTTTTTGGGTTTTAGTAAAACCGCTACAGTTGCGGTTGAGGTGTGGACTCGGCCTTGTTTTTCTGTTGCAGGAATTCTTTGGACTCTGTGCACTCCGCCTTCGTTTTGCAATTCGTCGTAAACTCCCGCGCCTGATAATTCAAAAACTATTTCTTTGTATCCGCCGATTGTGGATCTGTTTGAATCTAAAACTCTTTCCTTCCAGCCCTTTGTCTGGCCGTATCGTGAGTACATTCTGTGTAAATCACGCGCAAAAAGCCCTGCTTCATCTCCGCCTTGTCCCGCGCGTATCTCAAGAATCGCCGCCTGCTTTTCAGTTTTTTCTTCCTCCTCTGGAATTTCCGGTTTGTAATTTTTCCAGTCTTCCGCGGTAAAATTTGAGAAATCCGGTTGCTCGTTCATATGTGTATTTTAAAATAATACCATAAATTTTTGATATTGGACAGATTTCTGGTATAAATAAGTAGGATTGGAGATTAGAACCTTAACAAGAGGAGCAAATATGACGCGGCCAAATTTTGATGAATGGGGTGGTATAGTCGTCGTAGTGTTTACTGTTTTTTCCACAACAACACTCGGGGCGACTTTTGCGCAGGCTACTTGCGAGAGTCTTTACGTACACATGTATTGCCGCGCGGTTCTTGCGTTTGGATTCAGCCTTTTATTTATTTTCCCGTTGTTATACGTTGTCGGGAGGACTGCCCAAACGCGTGATTGGCCGTCCATATAATTCGAAATTGAATATTCGGCGAATGCATAGCGTTCGCCATTTTTTTTGCGTAAAATCTTTTTTTTAAACACTCTTACGTTTACACAAGCTTGTATGGTTGTAAGTATGGATTATTACAGAGCACGTGCGGGACTTGATATTATCAGAAAAGTTTGTTATTATATCTGATATACCTTATTATATCTGATATACCAAGGAATGATATTCATCTCCCGATGCCGACTTCGTCGTGCATCGAGGATCCTCGTCCACGACAAAGTCGAAGCTTTGTCGGGACGGGACAAAATATTATCCAAATTATTATGAAACAAAATATTCACCCCAAGTACTACCCAAAGGCAAGCGTCCGTTGCGCGTGCGGTAATACTTTTAATGTGGGCTCAGCAAAAGAATTTATAGAGACTGAAGTTTGCGCAAACTGTCATCCTTTTTATACAAAACAAGAGAAGGTTATGGACACCATGGGAAGGGTTCAGAAATTTAAAGAAAGACTATCAAAAAAAAGCCAAGCTAAGAAAAAAACTAAGACTAAACAGAAGTAAAGTTCCGCTAAGCGGAATTTGTATAATTACGGCGTTCATATCGTGGCATCGATACGGTCGATACGAGATTAGCCCGCGGTAATTATATTCAAACTTCTATAAAAAATGGCAAAAGATATTTCCGCCCAAGGCGGACCAGCCTCAGGCTGGAAGTTAAACATAGAGGAGATGGAAGCTGCCGGTGTCGTTTTTGGACACAAGGCTTCAAAGCTGCATCCAAAAATGAAGCAATACGTTTCGGGCGTGAGGAACAAAACTCACCTTTTTGATCTAGAAAAAACATCAAAAGAATTTACAAAATCCCTGGATTTTATATCTAAAATGGTAGCAGAGGGTAAATCAGTAGTTTTTATAGGTACTAAAATTCAAATGAGGGCAATTGTTCAAAAAACTGCCGAAGAGTGTGGTTTTCCGTATATTACCGAGAGATGGCTTGGGGGAACTTTTACAAACTTTGAAACAATTCAAAAGAGAGTCAGTTATTTTAAAGACCTTGAAAAGAAAAAGGAGTCAGGAGAACTTATTAAGTACACAAAAAAAGAGCGTTTGCTTTTTGATAGAGAACTTGCCATATTAAAGACAAAATTTGAAGGCATTAGAAATATGTCAAAGTTGCCTGACGCAGTAGTTATTTTTGGTCTTGATAAAGATTTTACATGCGCCAGAGAGGCAAAAAGAAAAGGAATCAAAATAGTTGCGATAGTCGACACTAATGTCGATCCTGATATGGCAGATTATCTCATTCCTGCTAACGATGACGCAATTATGTCTGTGCGATATATTTTGGAAAAAATAAAAGAGGTTGTATTAAATTCTAAATCTGCGGTAAAATAAACTATCGTCACGGGCTACCAATCTACTAATCTTTTACTAATATACTAATCATTGTGATTTGTAATCTACTAATCTTTTACTAATATACTAATCATTGTGATTTGTAATTTGTATATTTGTAGCAGATTTGTAAATTTGTAGCCTATAATTATGGTAAACATTGATCAAATCAAACAACTTCGCGAGGAGACTGGAAGCTCTCCCGTGGATATAAAAAAGGCGTTAGAAGAAACTAACGGAGACGTGGAAAGGGCCAAAGAGATTCTAAGAGTGAAAGGAAAAGCGGTGCTAAACAAAAAAGCTTCCAGGGAGACAAAGGCCGGTTTAATAGAAATTTATTCGCACCAAAATACAAAATTAGGTGTAATGCTGGATATACGATGCGAAACAGATTTCGTTGCTAAGAATCCTCAATTTAAAGAGCTGGCGCACGAGATTTGCTTGCAAATTGCCGCAATGAAACCGATATTTGTTTCAGAAACAGATATTCCTGAAGAATTTTTGGATGGCGAAACAAAAATATACAAGGAGCAAGCAACAAACTCCGGAAAGCCGGAAAAAATTGTTATTCTAATGATAGAAGGGAAACTTAAAAAATATAAGGAGGAAATATCGCTTCTTTCCCAACCTTGGATAAAGGACGATACAAAAACGATAAAGAATATTATAGAAGATACCGTCGGGAAGGTAGGGGAGAACATAGAAATTAAACGTTTTGCAAGATACGAAATTTGAGCGTAGCGAAAACCCAGCACTAATTTTAGAAGAATATAATATTGAGCTTCAGCATAAATCTTAAAAATTAGTGCTGGGTGCTCACCTTGTTTGCATGTTTGAAGTTGTTGTTTCAATTATTTTCGTAATAAGTCTTGGTGGATTGCTATTTATGTTGGCACGCAAGATCCCTATTTTAGTCACTCTTTCGAAAAATGGAGGCGGCAAGGGCGCTAAACATAGATATATTTTAAGCATAGAGGGTAAAATAAAAAAGGTTTCTATTTTTTTTGAAAAACAGATCTTTTTACATAGGTTTCTTTTATGGATAAAAATAATGGTAGTTAAGATTGAGGCTAAAATAGACTCCCTTTTGCATAAAATAAGAAAAAAAGCTCAGCAGAGAGATAAAGATATTAACGACAAAAAGTAACCTGCCACTCTAGCTCAACAGCAGAGCAACAGTTTTGTAAACTGTAGGTTCTGGATGCAACTTCCAGGAGTGGCTCATTTCTCGAAAAGACTATGTAAAATGGTCTTTTTTGTTAACTTTTGTGGTATAATTAATTAATAATGTCACAAGATTTTTATAACGATACAGAATATAAGGAAAGACAAAGTGTAATAATGAAAGAAAATTGGAGAAAAGGTCTTTTTGATTCGATTCGCAAAAGAGAGAAAAGAACATGTAAGGGATGTGGCAAAATTTTTGAGGTCATTCCAAGTGATCCTAAAATTTATTGTGGTCATAAGTGTTCGGCAATCGTGGCTAATTTTGGGAGAATTCAATCGGCGGATACGAAATTGAAAATAGGCAAGGCGTTGCTTGGCACAAAGAGTTTGTACAAGGGAATCGTCAAAACGCCTAGGGTTGAGGTCGTTTGTGGAAATCCGAAGTGTAAGAGGGTATTTATAGCAGAAAAATTCAGAAATAGAAAATATTGCAGTAATCAATGCACGATGGCGGTTGTGGGTGGAAACCCAACTTCGCCAAAAGCATCTCGCGGGAAAGCCGGAATTAGAAAAGATATAAGCGATAAGATTTATTTTTATAGTCGATGGGAGGCAAATTATGCCCGTTTGCAGAATTATTTAGGTATTAAATGGGAATACGAACTAAAAACCTTTGATTTAGGCTCACAAAATTACACGCCGGATTTTTATCTACCAAGAACCAATACGTATATTGAAGTTAAAAATTTTCTGTGGAAATATTCAAAAATACGAGACCAAAAATTCAGAAAATTATATCCAAATATAAAATTACATTTGTTGCTGAAAGATGATTATCTAAAATTAGAAAACAAATATTCAAAATTAATTCCCAACTGGGAATTTAAAAATAGCCCGTTTAATGTAAATTAAATTTTATGCCAGAAAATTACGCATGAGCGGGACGAGAGGCGGTTGGGTTATTGACAAGGATATAACTGTTGTATATACTATAGATATGAAGACTATTTTAAACGTTAAAGTTGATAAAGAGGAAAAAGAGAAAGCCAAGCAAATAGCTTTGCAAATGGGGGTTCCTCTTTCTACTATTATAAATGCTCATTTACGCGAGTTTATTAGAACTCGTGAATTTTCGGTTAGATTGGACCCCGTCTTAAAGCCAGAAGTTGAAAAAGAATTAATAAGGATGAGCAAGGAATATCATAAAAATCCTAAATCTGCTTACAGCTTTAATTCTGCTACTGAAGCTATCAAATTTCTGCGTAAAAAATAGAGATGATAATTGACTTACGCAAAGATTTTAAAAAGGATTTATACAAATTATCTCAAAAACAGCGAGAACAATTTTATGAGCGATTGCTTATTTTTTCTGAAAATCCATTTCATCCGATTCTAAATAATCACGAATTACACGGAAAATTAAAAGGACAACACAGTATAAATATAACAGGCGATATCCGAGCAATATATGAACAAATAGACGAGAATAAAGTTTTATTTTTAACAATCGCCAGCCATAGTAAATTATACGATTAGTTTTTAATAAAAAAACCCCATTTAGTATAAACTAAATTTTATGCCAAGAAGAATAGAATTTGGCCATCAAGACATAGAGAAAGAGCCGAGCGTAGAAGTAGAATCTGATAAAACGTTTATAGAAGCGCTTTACACGACTGCTGTTTCTGTTAAGGATTTAATTCCTGGTATTAATATGGAGGGTTTAACGGCTAAAAGCAGTTTGCCCGTGCAAACAGCCGAAAGAGGAGTTGTCCATTACTGTGATGAAGACGAAGACCGCAAGCTTTATCATTTACCTCATGAGTTGGCGACAGTTTTTGCAGGATTATTATACTTAGAAGAATTAACCGATGCAGAAAAAAAGGAATTGGAAAATCCAGAAAAAGAAAAGGCGTTAGCAAAATTAAGAAAAGAAATAAAGCACGCATTTGAGGGACAGATAGTTGTTGATATGGCTGCGGGAGAAAACACTTTTGGTTATCGGATAGTCGATCAGGCGAAGGCTAAGTCATATGTTGCCCTAGAGCCAGCTTTTGGGTTTGATCTTTCAGAAGAATTAACATATCTGCTTAACCCCGGAACAGAAGACAAGCGAGGCTGCGCCAAACCTCAACAGGAAAGGGATAGGATGTTTCAAAAACTTAATAAAATTCCTGTAGCCGTTGTTGAAGAAGATATGCTTAGTTTTTTAAAACGATTACCTCCAAATTCTGTAAGTATTTGGTGTTCTGGTATAGATATTAATATCCTTCCCGACCCAAACTACAGGGAAGCGGTATCTAAAGAAATTGTTCGTGTTTTACACCCTCGGGGAGCGTATGTCGGACAGTCAAAAATGTCAATTCCAATTCCAGAATCTTTTCCAGGAGTTCGGGTGAGTTTTGCTGGCGAAAAGAAAAAAGATTCTTTCTCGGGAAAAGAAGAAGCAACTCATTCCTCTGTGAATATCTACAGGAAGGCTAAATGATTTAGGTCTGCCTATTGACAATGGTTTATTTCTGAGTAAGATGGATATTACAGAGTGAAATATAAGTTAATTTAAAAGAGTTTATTCCGAGTAAGATGGATATTACAGAGTGAAATATAAGTTAATTTAAAAATAAAACTAAATTAATTTCAACAATTTAAAGTTCTGTAAATTTTTATACAGAATGTAAGAATATCCGCGTCCCGATACAATAAATTGCATCGAGGACGCGGGTGTTTTTTTCACTCGGCGTATTAAAAATAGTCCGCTGAAAACGAACATTAATAATTTAATACTGAGTTGGATTTTAAAACCATTTTAAAATTCAACAAACCCGCCAAAAGCGCAACACGCATTTAGGCGGGTAAACAACCAAAAATTCGAGCGAAGCGAGAACCCAGCACTTATTTATTTTAGCCCAGCACTTATTTATTTTAGAAGTCTGGAATAAATAAGTGCTGGGTAAATTCGCAAGCTCATTTAGTTTTTTAAAGTTGTTTCGAATTAGATTGCGATTTATTTCGCAGTCACAAGTAGTTTATTCTAAAGTTAGAGTAATCAACTTTCATTTTGAGAGTTTGATCCTAGCTCAGGGTGAACGCTGGTAACGTGGATACCGGCATGCAAGTCACGGGGGTCCCGACGCAAGTCGTGGACAACCGGCGAACGGCTTAGTAACACGTGGGTACATACCCCAAACTGGAGCACAGCTCGTCGAAAGACGGGGTAATTCTCCATAGTCTCCTCTTTCGCTTTTTATTTCACAAAAGCTTCAAAGGACAAAGCCACAAGGCAAATATGCTTTGCAAAGCAAGGCTTGTCCGTCCGAAGCTCAGGTGGAACGCAGAGCGAAGGAGGAGTAAAGCTGAGCATTCCACTGCACATAGCAACATTAATTTAACGGCGCGAATTTTTAGAAATATTCGCGGCGCGAGGAACGAACTGATGCCATAGCGCATCGTGAGCGACGAAGCAACAAAGAAGATTTCAAAAATTCGCCCGCCCTTCGGGAAGCGAAAAATTGATTAGTCCCTTTGTTACTCCTCCTCAACGTGCCCTGCGGGCACAATTTCGTCGTCGTGTCGCGGGCTTAATTCAATTTTTCGCTTTCAAATTTAATGTTATATGTGGAGTGGAGTGCTTATGCGGTTTGGGAATGGCCTGCGGCCTATCAGATAGTTGGCGAGGTAATAGCTCACCAAGTCTATGACGGGTAGGGGGCGTGAGAGCGCGACCCCCAAGAATGGCACTGCGATACGGGCCATACTCCTACGGGAGGCTGCAGTCGAGAATCTTCCGCAATGGGCGAAAGCCTGACGGAGCGACGTTACGTGAATGATGAAGCCCTTCGGGGTGTAAAGTTCTTTTCTCTGGGAGGAAGTCCCGACGCAAGTCGCGGACAGACAGTACCAGAGGAATAAGGGGGTCCTAATTCTGTGCCAGCAGGAGCGGTAATACAGAATCCCCAAGCGTTACCCGGATTTATTGGGCGTAAAGGGTCCGTAGGTGGTAAAGTAAGTTGAATGTTAAAGCTCATCGGCTCAACCTTTGAAATGCATTCAATACTGCTATACTAGAGGGCGTTAGGGGTTAGCGGAACCGACGGAGTAGGGGTGAAATCCGTTGATATCGTCGGGAACACCAAAAGCGAAGGCAGCTAACTAGGACGACCCTGACACTGAGGGACGAAAGCGTGGGTAGCAAAAAGGATTAGATACCCTTGTAGTCCACGCTGTAAACGATGGATACTGGCTATGTGAAGTGTCGACCCTTCACGTGGCGAAGCTAACGCGTTAAGTATCCCGCCTGGGAAGTACGGTCGCAAGACTAAAACTCAAAGGAATAGACGGGGACTCACACAAGCGGTGGACCATGTGGCTTAATTCGACAACAAGCGAAGAACCTTACCAGGTCTAGAAATCTGCATGCAAGCCCTAAGAAACTAGGGCCCTCGCAAGACATGCAGACAGGTGCTGCATGGTTGTCGTCAGTTCGTGTCTTGAGACGTACCGTTAATTCGGGTAACGAACGCAACCCTTGCCCTGTGTTTTAAATGTCACAGGGGACTGCCCGAGATAATTGGGAGGAAGGCGAGGATGACGCCAAATCAGCATGGCCCTTGATGACCTGGGCCGCACACGTGGTACAATGGCCGGTACAATGGGTTACAAAACCGCAAGGCGAAGTTAATCCCACCAAAACCGGTCTCAGTTCGGATTGAGGTCTGAAACCCGACCTCATGAAGTTGGAATCGCTAGTAATCGCCGATCCAGATGACCTTCACCGGGCGGTTGAAGGGAAGTCAAGAAAAATGGTAAAATACGATAAGAAAATGGGAATGTTAGAAAAAGTTAATTAAGTGACCCAGAGAGATCCTAAAAGGATAAAGGTTATTGCCTTTTAGGAAGTCAGCTATAGTCATAGTACCCGTTCGTTTTTAAAACGAATAGGGGAAGGACATAACCTAAATTTATGTTATCAGCAGATTATATCGTTGGTTTAACCGACGGCGAAGG
>Ga0209542_10007801_pt1 | contig 20215 bp, 18 predicted proteins | sample RifCSPhighO2_01_FD_184028 | JGI IMG/M metagenome (GOLD analysis project Ga0209542, IMG submission 184028) | Soil microbial communities from Rifle, Colorado - Rifle CSP2_plank highO2_0.1 (SPAdes) (version 2) | ecosystem: Environmental > Terrestrial > Deep subsurface > Rock core/Sediment ...
CGCCATGGCGCCGGAATACGGCCGCTGGCCGTGGCCGCGCAACATCATGGGCGAACTGGTGGAAGGCATCGCAGCGCAGCAGCCGCGGGCGATCGTGTTCGACATCACCTTCAGCGACCCGGACGTGTTCAACATCGAGGGCGATAAATATTTCCGCGCGGCCATCGCGCGCACACCGAACACTTTCTTCCCCATGATCCGTCTGAACGAGGAAAACGACCATCTCAGCGAGCTGAAGGTTCGGCAGTTGCCGGGCGTGACGAAACTGGAAGAGACGGCCTCCGACAGCGCCACCCTCGCGGTAATTCTGCCATTCTTCTTCGACGCGCTGACGGATCATCGTCTGGGCACCAATAATATTTACACCGATCAAGACGGCATCGTCCGGACTTATGAAGTTTATGCCGACGAATATGGCTGGCATGTCGGTTCCCTGCCGGCCAACGTGGTGTCGGCGCTGGGCGGACCGCTGCCGGATCGAACAGATATCCTGCTCAACTGGCGCGGCAAGCCGCCGTCCTACCGGCATGTGTCGTTCCATGAAATCTATTTCGACCTGCTCAAGCAGAAACGGACGCGCGCCCCGGACGAGTTCGCCGGCAAGATCGTCATCATCGGTTCGACCGCCCCGTCGCTCTTTGACCTGAAAACCACCCCCGTGGCGAAGGCGTACCCGGGCGTGGAAATCCTGGCATCCGCCATCGACAACCTGAAAAAAGGCGATTTCCTGACGGAGCTGCCGCCGTGGATTTATATTCTGGTCACGCTGGTATCGGTCGCACTGCTCACGGTCGCGTTCGTGTACAACATCGACCAGCGCGTGGTGAACCTGACGTTCACCGTCCTGCAATCCGGCTTCCTCGCGGTGTCATACCTGACGCTCAATTTCTCCACGATCTTCGTGGACCTCACGGCGCCGTTTGCCTTCAGCCTCGCCTACTTTACGGTCGCGCGGTTCAACAGCATGGTTTCCGGATTTCGCCGCAGCGGCCAGCCGTTCTTTTCCACGGCGCTCGATGAGGGCAATGCCTGCCGCGTGTTGCTGGTCCAATGCCATGTCCACCTTCAGAACCGCCGCGCCCGTCTCGCGCTCGGCGCCTCGCTCAAGAAACAGGTCGGCCTGTCGCGCTACGGCCTCGTCACCGCGCCGTTTTTCAAGGGCCTGCCGCTGCTGCACGCCTTCTTCCGCGACACCGCCGTTTTTTACTGGCTCGTGCCGGCGGAGAAGTCGGCAGAGGTATTGCAGGACGTGGTATCGGTGATGGAGCGCGCCCTGCCGGCGGTCAAAAAGTCCGCCCGCCGCCGCAGCACGGAGAATCAACCCACCATGACGTGGCTGCTGCACAGCTTCGACTTTATGGTGGATGCGGGGGAGGCGTGGCGGTTGCAGGGAGAGGAGGGCATGGCGAAGTTGTTCGCCTTGGCGCCCAAGACCAGCAAGGGCGGGAATGGCGGAGTGGCCCGCATCGTGGCGACGAAAGAGTTTATGGATGCGTGCCGGAGTGCGGAGGGTTTGAAAGTTTCAAGTGAATTGGAAAGCGCGGGGTTGAAGTGCGGGATGTAGGGCGCGTACCACGCGCCAGTCAATTATGATTGCGGTATATCGAATTATTGGCACGCTCGTATAAACGGTGAAACGTCAAGCGATGAGGGCGATTTTGCCGGGTGAAATAAGAATCCGGCGCGTAATACGCGCCCTATGCTTGCTGCCGTAGCGCGGAGGGCTTGAAAGTTTCGGAGGAATTGGAGAAGGCGGGATTGAAGTTGTAGCGTGCGCGGAGCGCACGCTACCTGAAAATCACGTCGCCCAGTTTTGCAGCCGTAGATTGGGAACGCGCGAGAATTCTTTGGTGTTGTTTGAAACCAGAACCGCACTCAGGCTGAGCGCATGAGCGGCGATCAGGGTGTCCATGGGGCCGATCTGTTTTCCCCGGCGCTCAAGGAAGGCGCGCACGTCGCCGTATCGTTTGGCCACGGGTTCATCGAGTGGTGCGACCTCCAGACGGGCAATGAAATGCTCGACGCGGTGGCGGTTATGGTCCTGGCGCGCGCTTTTTGCGATCCCGGCTTCCAGTTCGCACAGCGTCACGATCGATATCAGCACCTGGCCGTAAAGAAGGCCGTCCATGCGCGCCAAGACCCGCTCATAGCCGGGGCGGCGGTTGATGGCAAAAATGCAGGTGTCGGTGTCGATCAGATAGCGGATCATCGAGCGCGAAGCGAGCGGCGCTTTTGCTGGCGTTTCGGTTGATCGCGCACGATCTGGAAATCGGGATCGAGGCTGTCGAGAATACTTTTCAACTCCCTGGCGCTATAGCGCGCTGGAAACAGCAGAACGGCGTTCCCCAAGCGTTTCACCACAACCTCGTTTCCCTCAAAACGGAACTCTTTCGGCAGCCGCACGGCCTGGCTCTTGCCGTTGGCGAACAGTTTGGCAGTTTGCATGATGTGGATGTCCCGGCTGTTAATATATACCTAGTATATATGCTTGGAGACTTCTGGCAAACGTCGCCCGTTTAGCCGGGATTTCCCCTACACAAGTACTCCTGCATGGGGAGAAGATATGTCGATCGGTGCGGCCGCTCTTGCGCATCCATGCGCTCGCGGCATTAGTGCATCCGTGCACAGCACAGGCGCACATATAAGAAAAAGACTATTACAAGATTTTCTGATCGAGCAACAAATTCAGCGTAAACCTCACTCCAAACCCCGTCGTATCCGTCGGAATGTGCGCCAACCCACCCTTGTGATTCCCCGCCGATAAATCCACGTGCACCCAGTCCGGGTCGTTCACTAGAAACTTTTTCAAAAACGTCGCAGCAAGGATATGGTCGGCGTCGTTGTCGAGCGTGCATTGCTTGATGTCGGCGATATCGCTCTTGAGCGCGTCTTCGTAGTCCTTCGGCAGCGGGAAGGGCCAGACGCGTTCGCCGGAGGCGTTGCCGGCTTCGATCAACACCGGGACCAGTTTTTCGCGGTTGGTCAGCGTGCCGCTCATGCGCGTGCTGAGCGCGCCGACGCAGGCGCCGGTCAACGTCGCGAAATCCACGATCAGTTTCGGCTTTTCGCGCGAGGCGAAGTAAAGCGTGTCGGCCAGAACCATCCGGCCTTCCGCGTCGGTGTGCATGACCTCAATCGTTTTGCCGTTGGCGGCCTTCACCACGTCATTCTGTTTATAAGCCTTGGGGCCGATGTGGTTCTGCGCCAGCGCCAGCCAGGCATCCACCGGAAAATCGGCTTTCAATTCGGTGAGCGCGAGCAGGGTGCCGAGGGCGACGGCGCTGCCTTCCATGTCCTCGTGCATGCCGTGCATGTACTTGGCCGGTTTCAGGTTGGTGCCGCCGGTGTCGAAACAGATGCCCTTGCCGATGAGGGCGAGCGCAGATTTCGACGATTTTCTTTTTGGCGTGTAACGCAGGCGCAGGATGCCGGCGTCCGGTTCCGGGCTGCCTTGGGCCACGGCGAGGAAGGCGCCGGCGCCACGTGCCTTCAGTTTCCGGATATCGAGGAATTCTGTTTTCCATCCGTATTCGCGCGCCAGCTTCTCGATACGCTTGCGGTAATTTCCCGGCGTCAGTTCATTCGGCGGCAAGGCGGTGAGGTAGCGTGCGAGATTGTTGCCTTTGGCTTCCGCGATGGTGCGGGTATAGCCGTTGGCCGATGCGTGACCATATATATGTACCTCGCGCAGCCTGGCCGGTTTTTCCGGTTTGCTTTTGTAATCCGGCAGGGAGAAATGCGCGGCCAGAATTGCCGCCAGCACGGCTTCGCAGGCGCGTTCCGCGTCCTTCGGTTTGAGCCCGAAGCATGCGATCAAAATCTGTCCGGGCTTCTGGGATTTATGCGCCGCCACCAGGCCGCGCGCCAGCGTCAGAAGCTCAAAGGCCGGGCTATCCGGATCAACGCCGCCAATGCTGACGCGCGTCCCGGTTCTATTGGGAATCTCGGTGGCGAAGGGCTTGCCGCTGTCGAGTTTGTGCCCGGCGCGTTTGAGGCGCCGGGCGATTTCCTTTCCGTAAGGGAGCGCATTCAGATCGGCATCCTTGGCCGGCGCCAGAAAAATGGCATTTGCATGGATATCGAGTGCTTTTGCCGGTAAACGGTGGGCTTCTTGCTTGATCTTCGGAATGACGGAATGCATGGATGCCTCGAATGGAAATTTTTATTGATATGGAATCGAAATTGGGCCTAAAACGCTGTTTGTCTTGACCTGTTTGGGCAAAAAAACGATCATACCGCGCGCCAGTTTAGGATTATACCGGCCCAAATCACGCCGTCCGTTCAAGGCACCGCGGCACGACCCGGCCCGCTTCCCACCCGAATTCAGGGAGATTCATGGACAAAGCTGACCAGAAACGCCTGTTACGCGAAATGATTTTCTTCCGCCGCTTCGAGGAACGCTGCTTCGAGGCTTACATGGAGCACAAGATCGGCGGGTTCCTGCACCTGTATGCGGGTCAGGAGGCGGTGGCGACCGGCGTGCTCGAGATGGCCAGGCCCGGCCACGACTACGTCATCACCGGCTACCGCGACCACATCCATGCCATCAAGGCCGGCGCGCCGGCGCGCGAGGTGATGGCTGAACTCTACGGCAAGGAGACCGGCAGCTCGCGCGGGCGCGGCGGCTCCATGCACATCTTCGATCCGACCGTGAACTTCATGGGTGGCTACGCCCTTGTCGGCCAGCCGTTCCCGCTGGCCGCCGGGCTGGCGCTGGCCTGCAAGCACAAGAAGACCGACCAGATCGCCATCTGCTTCCTCGGCGACGGCGCCAACAACCAGGGCACGTTCCACGAAACCATGAACATGGCCTCGGTGTGGAAACTGCCGGTGCTGTTCGTGTGCGAGAACAACCAGTATGCCATCGGCACGCGCATCGACCGCTCCACGGCGGTGCTCGACCAGTACAAGCGCGTATGCGGCTATAACATTCCCTCGAGCCAGCACGACGGCCAGGACATCGAGCAGGTGATGGAGGCCGCGAAGAAGGCGGTCGATCACGTGCGTTCCGGCAAGGGGCCGTATTTCATCGAGTACATGACTTACCGCACGCGTGGCCATTCCATGTCCGACAAGACCGCCGTCTACCGCCCCAAGGAAGAGGAGGCGAAATGGGCCGAGCGCGACCCGATCCGGATTTACGGCGCCAAGCTCAAGAAGGCCGGCGTCGTCACCGACGAGGACATCAAGAAGCTGAAGAAAGACGTCCAGGACGAGATTGAGAACGACATCATCAAGTTCGCCGAGGAAAGCCCGGCGCCGCGCGTCGAGGACCTGAACCGCTACGTGCTCGACGACAACCCCGACCCGCGCTGGATCGGGCCGTTGCAGAATACTTATTAATATACTGGAACCGCAGATTAACGCAGATGAACGCTGATAAAAGCATGATTGGTTTTTTCCATCTGCGTTTATCTGCGTCCATCTGCGGTTACAAAAATATTATTCAAGCAAGGATTTAACACATGGCAGAAATTACTTACTGGGAAGCGATCCGCCGGGCCCACGACGAGGAACTGGCGAACGATCCCAACGTGATCGTGATGGGCGAGGATGTCGGGCTTATCGGCGGTACCTACAAGGCGACCTCCGGCTTGTTCCAGAAATACGGTGAGCAGCGCGTCATCGATACGCCGATCTCCGAGAACTCCTACACCGGCATCGGTATCGGCGCCTCCATGGCCGGGATGCGTCCGATCATTGAGATCATGTCCATCAATTTCGCGCTGCTGGCGCTGGACACGCTTATCAATGCCGGCGCCAAGATCCGCTACATGTCCGGCGGCCGCGCCACCTGCCCGTTCGTGATGCGCACGCCCGGCGGCACGGCGCACCAGCTGGCGGCGCAGCATTCGGCGCGCCTGGCGCGCGTGTTCATGAGCACCTCGGGCCTGCGCGTGGTCACCCCGCGTGGCCCGCTCGACGCCTGCGGCATGCTGAAATCCGCGGTGCGCTGCAACGATCCGGTGATCGTGATCGAGCACGAGCGCATGTACAACATGAAGGAAAACATTCCGGATCACGAGTTTTTCCGCCCGCTGGAAGGCGCGGAGATCGTGCGCCGCGGCACCGACATCACCCTGATCGGTTACAACTACAGCGTGTATCTGTGTCTCGAGGCGGCGAAGCGCCTGGAGAAGGACGGCATCAGCGCCGAGGTCATTGACCTGCGTGCGCTCAAGCCCATCGACCGTGAAACCATCCGCCGCTCGGTGGAGAAGACGCATCGTGTGCTGGTGGCCGAGGAAGACGAGGCCGCCGTCGGCGTGGGCTCCGAGATCATCTCGACGGTGATCGAGGACTGCTTCTTCGCGCTCGACGCCCAGCCGGTGCGTATTCACGCCGCCGACGTGCCGGTGCCGTACGCGGAGAATCTTGAGAAGGCCGCCATCCCGAACGCCGAGGACGTCTACAAGGGCGCCCTGAAAGTGATGGGCCGTATTTAATATACGCACCGCAGATGAACGCGGATGATTAAGAAGATGGACGCGGATATGGATGGAATTATTGAGACTCATCTGCGTTCATCATCAATAAATAATCTGCGTTAATCTGCGTTCTAAAATTATTTGGAGCATTAATGGCTGAACCCTTCGTAATCAAAATGCCCAAGCTCTCGGACACCATGACCGAGGGCACGCTCGTGACATGGGAGAAGAAGGTGGGCGAGCGCATCGAGCGTGGCACCGTCATTGCCACGGTTGAGACCGACAAGGCGATCATGGACGTCGAGGTGTTCCGCGAGGGATATCTCTCCGGACCGACCGCGCCGGTGGGCGCGGTGGTGCCGGTCGGCAACGCCATCGCCTATCTTGTGGCGAACGTGAAAGAAGTGAAGGGCGGTGAAGCTGTCGCCGCCCCAGCAGAGAGAAGGAAGGTGGCGCGCACCGCTGAATCCGAGGCGCATAAATTCGAGCCGTCGGGCACGCCCAAAGCCAAGACCCATATTCCCGCCATGCCGCATGGCGCCACGCCCGCGCCGCGCCCGCGTGAAAGCCAGGCCACGCCTTACGCGCGCCAACTCGCCGGCGCGCACGGCATCGATATCAACAGCCTGCTGGGTACGGGTCCGAACAAGATCATCCTGGCGCGCGACGTGACCGCGCCGCAGGCCCCGCCCGGCATGGCCAAGCGCATCTACCAGGTGCCCGGCATCGGACGGTCGATGGACGCCATGGAAAAGGCGGTGGCGCACAGCATGGAGTACTCGCTGTCCATGCCGTTGTTCCGCGTGACAGTGGACATCAAGCCCGAACGGATGGCGGCCGCGGCGAAGAAGGAAGGCCACTCGCTCACCGTGGCACTGGCCAAAGCGGCCGCGTTGACGATCCAGAAATTCCCGCGCGTGAACGCGGTGTATCAGCATGAAGATCGCATCGTCGAGCGCCAACAGATCGACGTGGGCCTCGCGGTCGAGACCGAAGGCATGGGCCTGGTGGTGCCGGTGCTGCGCGACGTAATGAGCAAGAGCATGAAACAGCTCAACGACGAGTGGAAGGATCTTGTGGCACGCGCCCGCATCAAGCGCCTCAAGCCGCAGGAATATTCCAACCCCACGTTTACGATTTCCAATATGGGTATGTTGGGTGTGGCGCTCTTCGACGCCATTCCCTCGCCCGGAACCTCGGCGATCTTCGCCATTGCCACCGCCGGCCCGCAGGGCATGCCGGTCACGATGACGGCGGATCACCGCATTGTGAACGGTGCGGATGCAGCTAAATTTTTGAACACCTTCAAACAGCTTGTCGAGGCTCCGGAATCCTGGATCAGCGGTGGTACACCGCAGATGGTTTCCGCGGGCAAGGAGGCAATCGTGTCAGGTAAATGGGATTATGACGTGGTCGTCATTGGCGGCGGTCCGGGCGGCGAAGACTGCGCGCGCGACCTGGCCGATCACGGCAAAAAGGTATTAATGGTCAACGACGCGCCCTTCCCCGGCGGTGAATGCCTGTGGCGCGGCTGCATCCCGTCCAAGGCCTGGCGCGCCGGCGCCGACCGCATGCGCGACCGCGCGCATGACGTGCATTTGGGCGTGCTCAATACGACGAAACCGAAACTCGACTGGAAGCTGCTGGAAAAGACGCGTCGCGGGATATTAGAAGTACGCGGCGAGATGGCGCTTAAGACCGACAAGGGCGTGAAGATCGAGGTGAGGCAGGGGTTCGCGTATTTCGATTCGCCCAACAGCGTGGCGATCGATACCTCCGGGAACCTGAAAGATCCGCATGCGCGGGCCATGCCCGGCAAAGGCAGGAAGACGGAACGTGTAACTTTCGGCGCCTGCGTGATCGCGACCGGCGCGCCACCGTGGGTGCCGCCGATTCCGGGCGCCGACTCGAAGGGCGTGCTCACCTCGGACACGGTGTGGAATCTCAAAGCGCCGCCCAAGAAACTCGGCGTCATCGGCGCCGGAGCCATTGGCCTCGAGATGGCACAGATCTTTGCCGATTTCGGGTCGCAGGTCGTGATACTCGAGGCCAGGGATCGCCCGCTGGCCGAGGTTGAACCCGAGATCGCGAAAAATCTTTCCGAACTGCTCGACAAGAAGCAGAAGAATCTGAAGCTCCTCGTTTCGGCAAAGATTGAAAAGATCAGCGGCAAGCCCGGCGCCATGACGCTGGCCTACAGCGACGCCGCCGGCAAAAAAGCGAGCTTCAAGTGCGACTACGTGCTCGTGGCCACCGGCAAGCGCCCGGTGCTGGAGCCGCTCGCGCTCGACAAGGCCGGAGTGAAGTCCGACAAGGGCGTGGTCAGCGTGGATGCCCAGTGCCGCACCAATATTCCGCATGTTTTTGCGGTGGGTGACGTGAATGGCGGCTTCATGCTGGCGCATACGGCGGGCCATCAGGGACGCGTCGCGGCCATGACGATCCTGGGCGAAAAGGCGGCCTACAACCAGGATAAGGACTGCGGCGTTATATTTACTCGTCCGCAGGCCGCGTTCGTGGGCATCTCAGCCGAGCAAGCCAGGGTCAAGGGCATCGATGCGATCGAAGTAAAAATGCCGATGAACATTGACGCCAAGGCCATGATCACAGACGAGACCGACGGCCTGATCAAGCTCGTGGCCGACAAGGCGACGCGCCGCATTGTCGGCGTGCATTTCCTCGCGGACCACGCCGATACGCTGATCGGCGAGGCGGTGATGATGGTGTCAGGCGACATGACGCTCGAGCAGGTGGCCGGCGCGATCCATCCACACCCGACTCAGACCGAGATGTTCGGCGAAATGGCGCGCCGGCTGTTGTCACGCCTGCGCCGTACCCAGAAAGTCGCTAAATAATTCGCAACCGCAGATGAACGCGGATTTATTAGACGATCAACGCAGATTTTCTGATGTAATCCGGTTTTATCTGCGTTAATACATTAATCATCTGCGTCTATCTGCGTTCCGAAATCATATGCCAAAAATCAAAAAAGTCGTTCTGGCGTATTCCGGCGGTCTCGACACCTCCGTCATCCTCAGATGGCTGGAGGAAACCTATGGCTGCGAGGTCGTGACCTTCACCGCCGACATCGGCCAGGGCGAAGAGCTGGAACCCGCGCGCGTCAAGGCCAGGAAGATGGGCGTGAAAGAAATCTTCATCGACGACCTGAAAGAAGAGTTCGTGCGCGATTTCGTGTTCCCTATGTTCCGCGCCAACACGCTTTACGAAGGCGAATACCTGCTCGGCACTTCCATCGCGCGGCCGCTGATTGCAAAGCGCCAGATCGAGATCGCCAACAAGATCGGTGCCGATGCCGTGGCTCACGGCGCGACCGGCAAGGGCAACGATCAGGTGCGTTTCGAGCTCGGCTATTACGCGCTGCGTCCCGACATCAGAATCATCGCGCCGTGGCGCGAGTGGGACCTGACCTCGCGCGAGAAGCTCATGGCCTATTCCGCAAAGCGCGACATTCCGGTCGAGATGAAGCGCGGCAAGAAATCGCCATATTCGATGGACGCCAACCTGCTGCACATCTCCTACGAAGGCGGCATTCTCGAAGACCCGTGGAAAGAGCCGGAAGCATCCATGTGGCGCTGGTCGGTGTCGCCCGAAAAAGCGCCGAACAAGCCGACCTATATCGAACTGACCTATAAAGGGGGCGATATCGTTGCGATCAACGGCAAGGCCATGTCGCCGGCCACGATGCTCGCGACGCTCAATAAAATCGGCGGTGCCAACGGTATCGGCCGCACCGACATCGTCGAGAACCGCTATGTCGGCATGAAATCGCGCGGCGCCTACGAAACGCCGGGCGGGACGATCATGTTGAAGGCGCACCGCGCGATCGAGTCGATCACGCTCGACCGGGAAGTGGCACATCTTAAAGATGACCTCATGCCGCGCTACGCCGCGCTCATTTACAACGGCTACTGGTGGAGCCCCGAGCGCCGGATGCTGCAGCAGATGATTGACGCTTCGCAGGCAACGGTGAACGGCGTAGTGCGTCTCAAGCTTTATAAGGGCAACGTGACCGTCGTCGGCCGGAAATCGGACTCCGACAGCCTGTTCGATGCCACGATCGCCACCTTCGAGGAAGACAAGGGCGCCTACGACCAGAAAGACGCCGAGGGCTTTATCAAGCTGAATGCCCTGCGCCTGCGCATCGCCGCCAAGCGGCGGAAGAAGAAGTAGTGTTGTAGGGTGGGTTAGGCGGTGTTTGCCGTAACCCACCAAAAGGTTCCGGCGGGTTACGCGCCAAGGACAGGCGCTAACCCGCCCTACATTCAAACCTTGATTACGGGTTTTCCTATGAGTTTTAAGAACGTCGAAGTCAAAAAACAAGCCAACGTCTATCACGACGGCCGTGTCACCAGCCGCACGGTCATCACGCCGGAAGGCGAGATGAAGACGCTGGGCGTGATGTTGCCCGGCACCTATCGGTTCAGCACCCAGGCACCGGAGAAAATTGACGTCACCCAGGGACATTGCCGCGTGAAGCTGGCCGACCAGCAGTCCTGGAGCGATTACCAGGCAGGGCAGAGCTTTTCGGTGCCTGCCAATTCCCACTTCGAAATCGAAGTTACCGATCTGCTCGATTACGTCTGTCATTTCGGTTGATTATTGAGACTTACATAATTACTTTACGCATTTTTGTAGCCCGGATGCAGGCCCGCAGGGCCGGAATCCGGGGTTTCACCGGGTTTCCCGGATTTGTGGAGTCCATCCATGGACTCCACCCTGCGGGCCAGCCTGCGGCTGTCCAAAATCGCTCCTGGCGATTTTGTCGCTGCGCTCCATCCGGGCTACTCGTTGTAAAGGATTTCCGTAAACCTCAATAATGAATTCAAACCACGGGGGGACACGGGGAAAGACTCGTAAGAGCAAGAATAGCTTTCCTGTTTTTCTGGAATTTTTCACTCCCCGTATTCCCCGTGGTTTATGGCTTTGGTTTTAATTATGCTAGGGACTCTTACACAACAGGGCACGCAGGGCGCGAAATAGTCATGCACTGGCTGGATAAGATTCCGCTCACCGCGCTCGTGATCGCCGCGCTGGCGCTGGGTCTCGCGCCGCTCACGCCGGAACCGCATCTGTGGGAGAAGCTCAAGATGCTGGCGAACGGCACGCTCTCGCGGCCCATCGACATATTCGATCTGATCATGCATGCGTCCATGCCACTGTTGCTGGCCGTCAAGCTGATTCGGATGGCGCGTTCCGGAAAGAAACCAGGCCATTCCGCCTGAGCCGCGCCGCGTCGTGGTTCCTCCGTCACCCTCTCCTGTACCTGCGCCCAAAGCAGTAGCCCTACTACGCTGCGCTTCGTTCGTCTTGTCATGAGAATTGCCGTCATTCTGCCGGTCTTCAATGAAGCGGCGCATCTGGAGGGGACCCTTTCGGCGCTGATCGAGGATCAGCATTTCGACAAAATCATCGTGGTGGATGGCGGCAGCACTGACGCGAGCGTGGAGGTCGTCTGCAAATTCATGTCATCCGATGCGCCGGACTCGCAGCCGGTACCGATCCTGATCCAGAGTCCGCGCGGACGGGCGCAGCAGATGCATGCTGGTGCAGAGGTGGCCGAGACGGATGTGCTGCTGTTCCTGCACGCGGACAGCACGCTGCCACCCGGCGCTGCCGATGATATCCGCGAAACCATCGGCCACGGCAGATTATGGGGCCGCTTCGACGTGCGTCTGTCGGGGCATCATTTCCTGTTTCGCATCATCGAACGCCTGATGAACTGGCGCTCGCGCCTCACGGGGATCGCTTCTGGCGATCAGGCCATTTTTGTGCAGCGCGATGTCTATCGCATGCTCGGTGGATATGCTCCGCTTGCGCTGATGGAGGACATCGAGTTTTCCACCCGTCTCAAATGGGTCGGCAAGCCGGCGTGCCTGCCCGGCCCGGTGCTCGCTTCCTCGCGGCGCTGGGAGAAAAACGGAATCGTCCGCACGTTCCTGCTGATGTGGACCTTGCGCTTCCTGTACTGGTTGGGTGTTTCACCCGCGCGCTTGGCGCGCTGGTACTATCGGTCCTTATGAACCGCTTTAGCGAACCGACTCCCCCTCTCCCAGGAAAAAAGGATGCGCGCGCAGCGCGCGACGGCTCCGATCTTACGGAACTCCCATCTCCCGCTTGCGGGAGAGGGGTCGGGGTGAGGGTCCCTTCTCCCCTTGAGGGAGAAGGGATGGGGATGAGGGGGAGATCCCCTCACCCTTTGCCCTCTCCCGGAGGGAGAGGGGAAGTAGGTGAGCATCTTCATTTCGGCGGGGATGGGGTGAGGGGGTGCGAGAGACCGGGAGGAGCAGACTCAAGGTCAGCGCGTGTTTCGGTCGAAACTGGAAGCAATTCATGAGCCAACCTCAACTGATTCTTTTTGCCAGGCAGCCGATTCCGGGTCAGGTCAAAACTCGCCTGCAACCGGATTACAGTCCGGAAAAGGCAGCGGAGATTGCCGCGTTCATGATCCGCGCCACGGTCGAGCTTGCCGTTTCCGCCTGGCCGGGCGATGTCATGTTGTATGCCTGGCCCGGGACCGATCACCCGCTGTTTCACCAGCTCGCAGATGAATTTCACATCCAGCTCGCGCCGCAGTCGGACGGCGATCTCGGCGCCAAGATGCTGGATGCGTTGCGCGCGGGCATCGAGCGTGGGGAATGCACGGCGATTATGGGTTGCGATGTCCCGCATTGCGGATGGCACGTCATCGATCAGGCCAATGACTGGCTGGCGCGCGGACGGAACGTCCTCGGGCCCACCGAGGACGGCGGTTACTACTTTATCGGTTTGCAGGAAGCGCGGCCCGAACTCTTCGAGGCCATGCCCTGGGGCAGCAACCGGGTGCTGGAGATGACGCTCGCGCGCGCCGAAAAACTGGGCATGGAGTTTGATTTGCTGAAGACACTCCGGGATATCGATACGGCGGCCGACCTCTGGCTGGCGGCGCAGAAATACGAGCCGCTCAAAAAATTCCTGTGAGACAGGTAGGGGCGCGATTATGAATGACAAGACGAGCGAAGCAGGGCTACATTCTCCGCGCCCACGGGCGGGATAAATCCCGCCCCTACGCCAGCGCGCCGCCGCAACTGCTGCCGGCGCCGGCGGTACAGCCGAGACAGTGGGAGTCCACGGCGATCGGGGCGCCAGCCAGTTGTTTCACGGCGATGTCCCAGAGGTGACGCTGAGGTTTGTCGCCGAGCGGAAGATCGAGCATCTGGTTGAAGTCGCAGTCGTATACCCGTCCGAGCCAGTCCACGCTGATCAGGTGACGGCACATCAACCCCGGGACAGTGGCGGGATTGAAGTTTTCCTCCAGCAGTTGCATGTAGCTGTCGTACTGGCCGGTGCGCTCGAGGAAATGCGCGAAGCGGTTGATCGGCAGGTTGGTGATGGTCATGAGGCGCGAGAAGACAATGCCGAAGTCTTCCTTCAGTCGCTGCTTGTAATCGGCTTCCAGTTTTTCCTGCGCGCCCGGCAGGAACGCGCCGCCGGGGTTGTAAACCAGATCCAGCACCAGTGTTTCCCCGCGGCCGTATCCCGTGGCGTTCAGGCGTTTCAACGCCTCGATGCTTTTTTCAAACACCCCATCACCGCGCTGGGCATCGACATTTTTCTGCGTGTAGCAGGGCAGGGAGCAGACCAGACGGATTTTGCGCTGCGCATACCATGACGCCAGATCCTCCTGGCCGGTTTCGAGCAGCACCGTGAGGTTGCAGCGCGAGGTGACTTGCGCGCCGAGTGTCAGGAATTCATCCACGAAACGGCGAAAATGCGGATTGACTTCCGGTGCGCCACCGGTGATGTCCACCGCCGTAATGCCGCTGGCCTTGGCCCACTCGAGAATTTTCTCCATGGTATCCCATGTCATGATCTCGATGCGCTTGGGACCGGCATCCACGTGACAGTGATTGCAGGCCTGGTTGCACAGGCGGCCCACGTTGACTTGCAGCTCACGCAGACGGTCGCGGCGCAGCGGACCCAGGCCATGATGGTCGAGGCAACCGGCGAAGGACTGCTCCGGAACGGCTTTTATTTTTATCGCGGTTTGTGACATGCGCGGCGGATGGCCTCAATTCTTATGACAAGACGAACGAAGTAGGGCTACATTTATGCCTTCATCCATTGGCGACGGATGAAATGATCGATCGAAATTTTGCCCGATCCGTGTAACAAAGTCACCAGCAGCAGAATGCCCCAATAAATGTGGTCCTTGAGACCGACTTCACTGAGGCCGGGATAGGAAATGACCGCGACAATATTGAAGACAAATAACGTTGCGGCGCTGAAACGGGTGGCCAGCCCGATAACCAGCAACACCGGAAAGACGAGCTCCACGCCTGTGCCCAGTATCGCGGCGGCCTGCGGCGGCAGGAGCGGCACCTGGTATTCGTATCGAAACAGATCCACCGTGGTTTCCCAGTCGTGCAGAGAGGCCACGCCGGATTTCCAGAAGACATTGGCCACCCACAGGCGCACGCCAAGGTCAATCAATGGCCGGCCGGTCTCCAGTCCCCTGATGACGGGGGCCACCCATTGCGAGGCTCTTTCAACAAGAGTCATGACATTCTCCAGGCAGGTACGTTATGGGTATTCGGAAGCAACTCGTGATTCCATGGTGCTGGCCGGTTTCGGGTCGAAGTTGAGACCCGGGGCTGATGCAAAAGTTTCGAGAAAACCGGTCGAATCCATGACCGGATGTATCAGCGCTTCTCCGTCAGCCGGCGCAGGCAATCGAGATATACCGTGTCACTGGGGGCGGCGGCCTGGCGGTTAGCCTGCCAGAGCATTTCTCCGAGGCATTCCATCATGTGGTGCTGGACCGTGTGCTCATCCGGATACCGGCTCAGGAGCTTCTGATAATAACCGCGGATGCCCGGTGGCTGATCGATGGATAACTGTTCCTCAATGGCGATGTGCATGCCGAGATGCATAAACGGATTGGTTTCGCCTGACTCCGGAAAATAATCGCGCTCGCGTGTCGTCTCGGATTGTTCCAGTATCGGGTGATATTCCGGATGCCGCAGGGCAACCTGCACGATCAGTTTCTCCACGTCCTCGAGCGGCCGGCCCTGGCGATGCGCGCGCCAGGCACAAAAGAAAACCTCACGCGTCTGCCCGCGGTCCTGCCCGGTAAACATCGTCAGGCCGCATCATCGGCCTTGAACAGGCCCAGGACGGCGGAGTATTGGAACAGGTGATTGGCGCCGTCGAGGGGTCCGATCTCACCGTTGCCGTACATGCCGATGATTGGCAGTCCCGGAAAACGTGACCGCAACGCATCCAGATCGCGGTCGCGGTTGCCAAAGAAATTCGGGCCGCGCCCCATGCACGGAAACAGCAGGGCAAAATCGGGCTCGCCCTGAAGGCCCTGCGCACTGCGTGATATACAGGCGCGCATGTCGCGCTCGGCCACCAAAGCGTCGCGCATGGCCCAGAAGATACGTTCGCCACGCGCCGGACGCTCCGAAAGGGTGATGGACTGGTCGTTCGGATTGGCGGCGACAATGTGGTTGAGACGATAGCGTCCCTCGCGAATAGCAGTTTCGGGATCGCCGATGGTCACGCCGCCCATGATCAGGTGTAGTGGCACGCGTTCCATTTCACGCACGGCGGGAGGCAGCGACTGCACCAGCACGCTCAACGCCGGATAATTGCCGAGGCGCTTGATGTCGTAACCCTGCACCTCCGCCACCTCGATGGGCGAGGTCAGCGCGCGCACGCCCTGCGAGGCGCCGAGTACGCCATGCACGCCGGTCAGAATGGCATCGACTTGTTCCGACTCCGCCACACGCGCGCCGCTCCAGACCTTGAACGGGCCGTGACCAAAAATATCGCCCGACACCGCGCCGAAGCGGCGCGCCGGCACGTCGAGCCAGTCTGCCGTCAGTCCCGCGGGCGTGCACAGGCTCAGCACGATGTCCTCATCGTTGCGGTTCGTCTGGGGAGAAATTGTCAGCTGTATGTTGCCGCTCAACACCAGGGCCGCCGCGCCCGGGCTGTCCAATAGCCATTCCTCCTCCGTCAGGATACCGGCGCCGGTGCATCCCACCACTTGCAGGCAGCCGCCCGCCCGCGCCGCGGCGCGCAACGCGGGTTCGGGATTGGCGGCGTATTCCGGCGTGAGAAACAGCAGAACGGCATTGGCGCGCTCGCGTCCCGCCTTCGCCAGCGCGCGCTTGACGGCATTTTCGGCATGTTCCGAAAGGGCGCGATGGCCATGACTCAATCCGGAAGCGGCAGATTTCAAGTTCATGTCTTTATTACTTTAGCCCTGTACTCGCACAAATCATAGATGACGCAGTCCGGACAACGCGGCTTCCGGGCGAGGCAGGTATAACGCCCGTGCAGGATCAGCCAGTGATGGGCATCGTGGCGGTATGCTTCGGGGACCATCTTAAGCAACTTTTTCTCTACAATGAGTACGTTTTTCCCGGGCGCCAGCCCGGTGCGGTTGGCCACACGGAAGATGTGCGTATCCACGGCGATGGTCGGATGACCGAAGGCGGTATTGAGAATCACGTTGGCGGTCTTGCGGCCGACGCCCGGCAGGGCCTGGAGTTCTTCGCGCGTGTCAGGAACCTGGCCACGATGTTTCTCAACAAGGATGCGGCAGGTTTTGAGGATGTTCGCGGCCTTGGTGTTGTACAGGCCGATGGTCTTGATGTAGCGCTTGAGACCGCGCAGGCCGAGATCGATGATTTGCGGTGGCGTGTTCGCGACTTTAAAAAGCTCCGCCGTGGCCTTGTTGACGCTTTTGTCCGTCGCTTGCGCGGAGAAGATGACGGACACGAGCAACTCGAACGGCGTATGGTATTGAAGTTCCGTGGTCGGACGTGGATTCGCCTTTTTGAGCCGCTCGAATATTTTGTGTCGTTTGGCCAAGTTCATGATGGTTGATAGACAAGATTAAGGTTTTTTTAAATTTCAATAATCCTGTAAATCCTGTTAATCCTGTCTGTTCCGTTTTTTCGTCTTGACCCGCTCGACTGCGGCGCGGATTTCGGCGTGGATCCGTTCGCGGTCGTGTGGCAGGGGGGTTGCCGCCTCATTACCGCGCACGGCGTTATCGGATGATCTCGCTCGGCGCATGAGCTTGTTTTGTGCCAGGCGTTGCAGGCGTTTTTCGGTGCGCGCGCGCCAGCGTGCGGTTTCCGCGCGCGCGTATTCCGGCCAGGGCTCGTCGCTGCGTGCGCCCTCACCCTCATTCCCTCTCCCGCCTCGCGGGAGAGGGGAGTTTGTATGATCGGAGCCGGATGCGCTTCGCGCATGTCCGGTAAGACCGGGCACCATCGCGATGCAATCCACGGGGCAGGGCGGCAGGCACAGTTCGCAGCCGGTGCATTCGCGGGCGATCACCGTGTGCATCAGCTGGCGCGCGCCCACGATGGCATCCACCGGGCAGGCATCGATGCATTTGCGGCAACCGATACAGAGTGTTTCATCAATGACGGCGCGGGCGCGCGGTTTGTGCACGCCGTATCGTGGATTGAGTGGCTTGGGCGGGAGATGCAGCAAAGCGGCCAGCGCCTGCAGGGTGACATCGCCGCCTGGCGGACACTGATCGATGCCGGCGGCGCCGTCGGCGAGCGCTTCGGCATAGGCCCGACAGCGCGGATAACCGCATTGCGTGCACTGCGTCTGCGGCAGCCAGGCGTCGATCTGGTCAATGGTAATGGTCGTGCGCATGGCCGAAGAGTATGGCCGCGCTTTACGATCCAGGCAACAACAGCTACCGTGTGTTGGCAAACCGGAGCTGCAGCATGATGCAGGAGAAAAAATCGTTCGTTGTCCGTGGGGGAATATGGGTCCTGGCCCAAGTGCCCGTGATGCTGGCCGCGTTTACCCTTCCCCTCTGGTTCGGCGCAGGTCATTTCGCTCCGCGCCATCCACTGGCGATCGTCGGCGTGGCGGTGACCCTGTTCGGCGTATCGCTCGCCGTTTGGGGGCTGACGAGCCTCGGCGATGCACTGACACCGTTCCCCAAACCGCTTTACGATGCTTCGCTGCATCGGCAGGGCGCGTACCGGTTTATGCGCCATCTAATCTACGCCGGGTTGATACTCGCGAGTCTTGGCTGGGCCTTGTGGTGGTTGAGTGTCATTGGCCTCCTTTACGTGGTGGCAATGGCGATTTTTTTTGACCGCAAGGCGGTATACGAGGAAATCTGGCTGCGCAAAAAATATCGGAGCTATGCCGACTACGCGCGGCGGGTCAAAAAATTCATCCCCGGCGTGTATTGAGTCGGCGCAGAATTACTTTACCCGCATGCCGGGTTTGGCTCCGTCATCCGGTGAAAGAATCCATAAATCTTTTTTTCCGGGGCCGGCGGCCAGCACCATGCCCTCGGAGTTGCCGAACTTCATTTTGCGTGGAGCCAGATTTGCCACCACCACGGTGAGTCGGCCCTCAAGGTCTTCCGGTTTGTAGGCCTCCTTGATCCCGGCGAACACGGTGCGGGTGATGCCGCCGAGATCGACGGTCAGCTCCAGCAGCTTGTCCGCGCCTTCCACGTGGCTGGCCTTCACGATGCGCGCGATGCGCAGATCCACCTTGGCGAAATCGTCATAACTGATTTCGGGCAGGAGCGGGTGCCGCGCGAGGTCGCTGGTTTGGGCGATGGTTTCGGAGGTTTTCTCGGCCATGGTCTTCATGTCCTTTTGGGCTTCATCGAGCAGCGCGGGAATGCTCTTCGGGTCCACGCGCGTGGCCAGATGCTGGTACGGGTTGACGGTGTGCTCGGTGAGCAGCGTTTTTGCGTCCGCCCAGGTGAGCGGAGGTATATTAAGGAATGTGGCGACGTCTTCCGCGATCTTCGGCAGAATGGGTTTGAGATAAATCGTCAGCAGGCGGAACAGGTCAAGGCTCGTCGTGCAGACCTGTTGCAGATGCGCATTCTGCGCCGGGTCCTTGGTCATGAGCCACGGCTTGCGGTCGTCCACGAAGGCATTGGCCTTGTCCGCGAGCCCCATGATCAGACGCACCGCCTCGGCGTAATCGCGGTTCTCGTAGCATGCCGCTATGGCATCCGCCGCCTTCTGGGTTTCGTGCAGCAGTTCCTTGTTGACCGCTTCCTTGCTCAGCTTTCCGCCAAAACGCTCGGTAAGGAAACCCGCGGCGCGCGAGGCGATGTTGACGTACTTGCCGATCAGGTTGCTATTGATGCGCGCCGTGAAGTCATCGAAATTGAGATCAATGTCCTCCACCCGGCCGTTCAGCTTGGCCGCGAAGTAGTAACGCAGATAGTGCGGGTGAAGGTGATTGAGGTACGTGCGCGCGGTGATGAAGGTGCCGCGCGACTTGGACATCTTGGTGCCGTTGACGGTGAGGAAGCCGTGTGCGTACACGGATGTCGGGGTGCGGTAACCCGCACCGTGCAGCATGGCCGGCCAGAACAATGTATGAAAGTAGAGGATGTCCTTGCCAAGGAAATGGTACAGCTCGACGGTGCTGTCCTTGTCCCAGAAATCGTCGAACTTGAGGCCCTTTTTTGCACACAGATTCTTGAAGCTCGCCATGTAGCCGACCGGCGCGTCGAGCCAGACGTAGAAATATTTCCCCGGGGCATTCGGAATCTCGAAGCCGAAATAGGGAGCGTCACGCGAGATGTCCCAGTCCTTGAGGCCCGCGTCAAACCACTCGGAGAGCTTGTTTGCCACTTCCGGCTGTACATGGCGCACCTTGGTGATGTCCGGGTGCAGCCATTCGCGCAGCCAGGCCTCAAAATCGCCGAGCTTGAAGAAATAATGCTCCGAGTCTTTCTCCACCGGCGGCACGCCGGAGAGTACCGA
>Ga0209542_10007802_pt1 | contig 20215 bp, 19 predicted proteins | sample RifCSPhighO2_01_FD_184028 | JGI IMG/M metagenome (GOLD analysis project Ga0209542, IMG submission 184028) | Soil microbial communities from Rifle, Colorado - Rifle CSP2_plank highO2_0.1 (SPAdes) (version 2) | ecosystem: Environmental > Terrestrial > Deep subsurface > Rock core/Sediment ...
CTCCCGCCAGGTCCCATCAGCAATCCTGGCGTGCGGGCGATTGTGGCGGCCGTGAACCCGACGCCATCGGAGTACTACTACTACCTGTCGACCCCCGAGGGGCAAACCATTTTTTCCAAAACGCTCGACGAGCACAATCTCAACAAAGCCAAGTACCTGCGCTAGAAGTTGCATTTTTTTCTAGCCTGTGCGATAAAGACTTTGTCATCCCAAGACCCGTGGCTCATTAAGACCGCGGCAGGAGATAACCGAAGTTAACTGGTTTTCTTTGTCTGCGGATGGCCGCAGATTTTTTTGTTTTTCTCCGGAATGAGTGCGCCTGGCGAATGCCAGGCCACGAATTCCGAGAGAATAAACAACCCGCCGAAGCTCCGCCATTTGGCGGAAGCGTAGGCGGGTAAGGTGAAGATAATTGCATGCCTCTAACTCGACAACAAAAAGAAACCAGCGTCAAAGAAGTTGAAACGAGCCTGTCCGGAGCCACGGCGGTCGTGTTTGTTGCCTACGATGGTTTAACGATGAGCGATTTCAACACGCTGCGCACTGCACTCCACGCCACCGGTGGATCGATCCGGGTGGTGCCGAAGCGCTTGCTGAAAATCGCGTTGGCGAACGTGAATCTGCCATTTGACCCCCTCGCCGCCACGGGGCAAGTCGCCGTGGCGTGGGGTAGTGATACGGTTGCTCCCGCCAAAGCCATCCACGATTTTGCTAAAGACCACGCCGAGAACATTCAACTGCTCGCCGGCGCGCTCGAGGGCGAGCTGCTCACGCTCGAGCAAGTGATTAACCTGGCCAAACTGCCCAGCCGCGATCAGCTCCTGGGGCAATTGCTCAGCGTCATGGTTGGCCCGGTGCGGGGCCTGGCCACCGTGCTGTCCGGGGCGCAGCGCAGCTTGGTGCAAGTGCTGGCGGCAATTCAAGAGAAAAAAGCGTAATCCTTTATTATTAATTCTAACTACTCACTATGGCCGAGGAAAAAGCTGAAACAAAAACAGAGGACAAAAAAGAAGCAGAGGTTCCGAAGAAATTTAAAGACCTCGTGAAAACGATCGAGGAAATGTCGGTGCTCGAACTCTCCGAGCTGGTGAAAGTGCTCGAGGAGAAGTTTGGCGTCTCGGCTGCCTTGCCCGCCGTAGCTACGCTCGCCGCAGCGGGCGGAGCGCAGGAGGGCGCGCCAGCCGCTGAGAAAAGCTCGTTCACCGTTGAACTGACCGCTGCCGGTTCGCAGAAAATCGCTGTTATTAAAGCAGTCCGTGCTTTGACGCAATTAGGCCTGAAAGACGCGAAAGACCTCGTCGACAAAGCGCCGGCCACGATTAAAGAAAACGTTCCCAAGGAAGAGGCGGAGGAAATGAAGAAGCAAATCGAAACCGCCGGCGGGAAAGTAGAATTGAAGTAACGACGACCCCGCCAACCCCCCCCTAGCTCCCCTCCGCCAGCTGGCGGAGCAGGGGGAGCATTAATTTAGTGCTCTTGCGATCAACATCTTTGATCCATAGCTGCATGTCTAAGTGCCTCCCTTGACAAGGGGAGGTTAGGAGGGGTTAGGGGAGCCGGAGAGGGTCGTCGCATGTTATAGTAACAGCATGCTCGTTGATTACGTTTACTGGCAGTTCTTCCTCGCACCCCGCTGGCTCCTGCACGTCACCTGGAATCTGCAGCGCGCCCTAGTACGCTTATTTTCAGTACCGGTTATGCTGCGCACGCTGCTCGCACCCTGGCACCGCGACACGATTAGTTTCCACGGGGGCACACTAAGCCAGTTTGGTCTCACGATCCTGTGGAATCTACTTTCGCGCGGCATTGGCCTGCTGGTGCGCAGCAGTGCCCTGGTGCTCTGGCTCACTATTGAGCTGGTTTTTCTGGCGCTGGTTGCCATCCTCATCCCGGCGTTTATTGCCTGGCCGGCGCTGGTCATCGTTGGTGTGGCCACCGGCCTTGCTCTTTCCACCTATGTACCACTATAATCCGCGCTACCGCTACCACGTGATCCGGGATCATGCGCTGCTGGTCTCGCCGCTCACCCGCGGCCTTGCGGGAACGGCGGGCCTAGCCACAATTATAAGCTGGCTGATTATCATATTCTTTAGCACCGCTCCCTGGGCCATTGCCGTCGCCACGATATCCACCAGTTTGTGTACCGGTGTCCTGCTGGCCCTCATCTATGGTGCCACCTACTACCCCTACCTACCGCCCGATCGCACGGTGCACCAGCTGGTCTCACGAGTGCGCCCAGCCCAGCCGGTTAATGTTGCCGCCGCCGCTTCATTTACGTTACTTGCTTCCCTCGGACGCCAGAGCCGTGGCGACGAGGAAAAATCACTGCGCCTGTGCACGAATTCCCTCATCTATTCGCCGTATCTGAAGCACCTCCTGCGCCGCTTACAGCTCGATGCGCAGCAAACGGCCGTTGCCGTAAGCGAACACGCCATTCCCGAGCTCACCTGGGCTGATTTTGCGCAGGACATGCTGAGTGTCGCCTCCCACCTGCGTGCCGAATCTATTACCCCCGCCCATGCCTGGGGAGCGCTCATGCTCCGACCGCAGCTGCAGGCGTACCTGCGCCAACATAACCTCACCGAAAAAGATATTCACTTTGCCCTGTGGTGGGAAAGTGCTCGGATCGCTTCCGTGCGCGCCGCTCAGCGCTGGTGGGATGAAAACAACTTACTCGCCTTTAGCGGCATTGGCCTCTCCTGGGCGGCCGGCTATACACCCTTTGTTGATCGGTTTGCCCGCATTCCTCGCGGCAGCGTCTGGGATGACAGTATCTTTGGCCACGAAGAAAAACTAGAAACGTTAATTAATAGTCTCGCTCGCCAGCGACAGAGCAACGTGCTCGTAGCGGGCGACCCCGGCGCGGGCCAGCTCGGCATCATTCGCCATCTGGCCGCCCGCATTCAAGCCGGCACAGCCCACCGGGCACTGCGGGGCGAGCGCGTTATCTATATCAACGTAGGGGAGCTCGTGGCCCAAGCTTCCTCAGACGCCTCGCAATTGGCAGTTGTTTCGCACGCGCTGGGGGAAATGGAGCGCGCCGGCAACATTATCGCCGTCCTCGATGGCTTGAGTAGCGTACTGGGCCGCAGTGGGGAGGAGCGGCTCGATCTGACCGATATTCTCATTCCGTTTTTATCTTCCCGCACCGTTCGGGTGGTCGTTATGACCTCCCTGGCCGATTATCACCTGCGTCTCAAGAGCAATGATCAATTGAACCAATACTTTGAAGTGGTAGTCGTCCTCTCGCTCTCAGTTGAAGCAACGTTGCAGCGCCTGGCGCTGAGCCTGCCGGCGATTGAGCACGCGGCGCGACTCTTTATTCCGTATCAGACGATCCGCAGCGTCGTTGAAGACACTGCCTCGCTCCTGCCGCACGTGCCGTTTCCTGAGCGGGCGTTCGATTTCCTAGAAGAAGCCATTGTCACGGCGCAGGGCGCCAGTGCCCGCCAGTTGCTGCCCGAGCACGTTCATAAAGTCATTGCCCGCAAAGTAGGCGTAAATATTGGCAGCCTGAAAAAGCGGGAAAAAGAGCAGCTACTGAACTTAGAGGCGCTCATGCACGAGCGGTTAATTAATCAAGAGAAAGCGGTTAAAGCACTCGCTCGAGCGATGATCCGAGCACGGGCGGAAATCCGCCGCACCGATCGGCCCATCGGCACATTCCTCTTTTTGGGGCCCACCGGTGTCGGCAAAACAGAAACAGCTAAAACGCTGGCCTACGCCTACTTCGGCTCAGCCGACCACATGATTCGACTCGATATGTCGGAGTTCCAAGGCGCCGATGCGGTCAGTCGTCTGATTGGCAGCGCTGCCAACCCCGTGGGGCGCCTGACATCGCTGATTGCCGAACATCCGTTCACGGTGCTGCTGCTCGACGAATTCGAAAAAGCCGACGAGCGTGTGCACCAGCTCTTTTTGCAGGTACTAGACGAGGGCCACCTCACCGATGCCAGCGGCCGGCATTTTTCCTTTCAGCACGCCATTATTATTGCCACCAGCAATGCCGGTGCCGAGTTGATCCGGCGCCACACCAAGAATGGGCAGATACCGGAGGGTTTTGAAAATACGCTGAAAGATCACATTCTGGAACAAAACATTTTGCGACCGGAATTGCTGAACCGCTTTGATGCCGTGATCACGTATACGCCGCTAACACCAGACCATATTCGCCAGGTCGCGCGGCTCATGCTGCGCGCGCTCAACCAGCGCCTTGACGCGGAGCACGGTGTCACGGTTGCCGTGACCGACGAGGTGATCGATTATCTCGTGAGTATTGGCTACCACCCAGAGTTCGGTGCGCGGCCCATGGCGCGCGCCATTCAGGACACGATTGAGTTCGCCATTGCCCAGAAGATTCTCCGCAGCGAAACAGAGCCCGGCCGGGAAATTACGCTCTCAATCGCTGAGCTCAATGCCCTACAAAGCCAGTGACAAAGCGAGCACCCGCGATCCATCGAGGACGTAGAGAGTTGTTTCATCGGGGGTAATCGCAATATCGCGCGGTTCAACTGTTTCGTGCAGGTAAATCTGCCGACTCAAGTTACCCACCGTGTCGAAAATCACCACTCGCTTGCGCGGCGGATCAAAGAAGTAGAGGTGCTGCAATTCTTCAGAGATATACAGGCGGGATTCTGGCGAGAGTCCCTCCGCCAATTGTTCCAGTGTAAATTCTACCGGCTCTCCCTTAAGTAACTTACGGACACTGCCATCGCTGTGCAGCGTGTAGATATAGCCATCAACGCCCAAGTCGGTAATCGTTTCACGCGGAAAATCCTGCGCGGTCAGCCACACCTCGCCCCCGCTATACCCGCGGAGCGTCTTGGTATAGCCGTAGATGTTCTTGGTTGTTTGATCAAATACGTACACGCGGTTACCAAATGTCGCCACAGAGCTCACGCTGGAATTTGGTGCCGGGAGCTCCATTTCCTGCTTCTGGACTACCCGGGTTTTCGCGTCGTACAGCGCCGCTCCTGGTGCATCGGTCGTCAACACCAGGGACTTGTCGGCTTCGTGAGCCGCGCCACCCGTAAAAAAGCCAACGCCTTGCGTCGCGTGGCTCACCACCTCTGCTGCGCCACCGTTCACCGGCATCTTGGCCAGCGTATTATCAGCTGGGTTAAAGGTGTAGAGAGAGTCTTCCAGGTAAAAAAGGTGAGTCAGTGTTGCGCCGCCGAACACCGAAGAAAAATCACCGACTGTTTTGAGTGAAGCGGTGTCAGCCCGCGTTACTTTATCGAGGCGATCCTGTGCGGCGGTGATCTCACTAGCCAGCGTAGCCACCTCTTCCTGATACAGACCCGACTGCTCAATGCTTTCCGCCAGCACACCAGCCTCAGCCAGTAATCCCCGAGCCTGATCGCGATTATTGTAAATCAGGGCTGTTTCCGCAGCCTCTTTTTTCGTGCGGGCTTCGTGCAGGCGCTCGCTGGTTTGCTGAAACGATTCGTCGGCAATGCGTTTCTGCCGCAGCAACGCGAGGCTGATTAACAGCGCCCCGGCCAAGATCAGGACTAATAACGCAAACCATTTACTGCTGCGCGGCAGGCGGGAAAAAAATCTACGCAGGTGCTGCCAGTTAATTTTTCCCCGACCGGCGCGCACCAGTGGCTTCGCTGAGCGGGAGACCTGGTATAATGCTGCGCCTCCCCGTCGTGAGCCCGCTTTCAGCGCCGGCCAGAGCACCTGGCGGGCCTGCTGCCAGCCGTGCGAGAGGAGTCGCCCACTCAACATGACGAGGCGCTGCAGCAGCGAACGGTAAATCAACAGCGGCTGGCGTGGTGCCAGGCGCGTGTTGCGATCCAGCGGTGCACGAGCAGGGGTAGCCAGCTGCTCGCGGCTGCTCGTCGCGATATGCTCGGGCAGCAGCGCCACGACCACCACCGCCACCGGCGTCACCGCCCGCTGGTCTTCGTAGAGCTGTTTCAAGCGAAGCGCAATGGTATTGCTGGAGTAATCAATCACCAGCCGGGTGAGATCAGAGGCATGAAAAATATCGGTCAGGGCAGCGGTGCCAAAAAATAAAACATCACGCGTGCTTACCACGCCGCTCGCCACTTGCGAAAATGTGCGCAGCGGATCAGTAATAGGGGAGTGCGAAAGGCCGCTGGCAATGGAAGTGAGCCGGCTTTGCCGCGCCAGTAAAATTTTGCCCTCGCCGGCCGTACTCACATGCAGCGTTGTTTTTGACAGCACTCCCACGGCCGCATGCCATGACCGCATCCACTCCCGTTGGCCCTGCTCGGTGGCCTCGTGGAGCACCAGATTGGCCTGGTGCAGTGCCGACTCCAGGCCAGGCAGCATCCGGCGAGTCGGGTCGCGGTAATATTCCCGCTGCAGGGCATTAACAACTTTTTCAATCAGCTCACTGCCAGCGCTGGCGCGCTCTTCTGTCTCGATCGCCACAAAAAGGCGGCCCAGGTGACGCTCAGCGGCGGCTGGTTCAAAGATAAACGTATCGCCGCATACCCGCGCGTCTTCACCTAACACGATTTCGCTCACATCGGCGTGCATATGTTTGAGTATAATCGATTATCCTTTTTTTGCATTTTGTTACTCAGTAAGTATAAACTCTGGGGTATGCCTCCGCAGCCGTTCCCCCTGGAGAAAATCTTTGGTTCCCGGACCCGAGTAAAAATTATTTCTCTCTTTACCACAGGCATTTCCCGCCCGTATTATGTGCGGGAAATCGCTCGCGCCGTCGATGAGCGCCTGAACGCGGTGCGACGGGAACTGGGTATTTTACAAAAAATCGGCATGTTAACCACGTATGACAACAAGCGGCGAAAGTACTACACCGTTGATCCAAAGTTTGTCTTGCTGCAGGAGCTAACCTCGATTATGCGCAAAGCAGGCCCGCGCGTTGAGGATGGTTTGTTCAAGAACATCGACCGCATTGGCGATGTGCGCTATGTGGCTGCCTCGGGTATTTTTACTGGTGCCACTGCCTCGCCCACGGACCTGCTCATTATCGGCAGTGTCAACGAAGCCAAGCTGGAAAACTTTGCCAAACAGGTTGAACAGCAAATTGGGCGGGAGATAACCTACACACCCATCACGGAGAACGAATACCGCTACCGCCGCAACTTTAACGACATGTTTCTGCGGCAAATTTTTGCTGAACCGTACAAGGTGATTCTGAACAAGCTTGCCAGCCAAATCCAGCCCCAAGCTCCGACCAAGCAAGCCACGGCGTCGTTGGTGTGATAACTCGGGTGCATAGCTCAGTGGTAGAGCGCTTCGTTCACATCGAAGAGGTCGAAGGTTCGATCCCTTCTGCACCCACCCTGTTAGTACTGCCCACCCCCAAAACCCATGCGTGACCCGGCGGATATCTATACCAGGCAGGGCACCCCGCTGATTTTAATCATCAGTCGGCTATTGTTCGCCGCCTACTTCGTCTTTGCCGTGTTTAGTGTCGAGTCAAAACTATTCGCTCAATCGACCCAATCCTACATTTGGATCCTGTACCTGCTAGCTATTTATTACTTTATGGAACGAACGTACGTATTCTTTGGCAACAAAAATATCGATTTAACCTTTGCCTTTCCGCTCCTGCTGGCGATTTACGTCTTTAATCTGGTTTCAGTTTCCCTCGATGCGCAGGATCGGATTCCGCTCATTAATCGGGCTGAACATTTCATCAGCATGGTTATGTTGACCTATATTGTCTGGACGTTTTTCCTCGAGTATTTGCCCCAGCGAGTGTGGCGGCGGCACCCCTACTACACCGCCCTCATCGTTTTTTCCGTGACCTCCACCTTTGGCGTGGTGAATGAAATTGCCGAGCTTGTTTTTGATGCGCTCTTTAGCACCGGCCTCATTGGCCATGCTATGGATACCTCGCTCGACCTCCTCATGAACTCCCTAGGTACCGGACTCTTTTTATCTGTCCGCCTGATTTTAGGCACGCGTCAGTCCCATGTCACCTAAACGTGTCTGGCTGTGGCGACTCAGCTTCAGCAGCGCCCTCGTGTGTATGTTTGTGCTCGGACTGGCGGCCGGCGCGTACTACCATCGCGAAATTACAGTTGTCCTGAATCATTTGCGCGTTCAGCTTGGCTTCGCCCTCCAGACGGGGTCACCCACGCCCTCGCCACTACCCGAGAATGTCTCGACTATCTCGTTTACCCAACTGCATGCTCCCCTGCCACTTGTCTATAGCGAAACGCTGGACGAATCAAAGCTGCAAGAACACCTTAAGTCCGGCGCTGTCGTCTTACCCCTCGGGGTAGCCTTTGGTGAGGCCGGTAATGTCGTGGTCACCGCCCACAGCAGCGGTACCGCTGCTTTTGGCCCGTATCGATTTGCCTTTGCCAAGTTAGGCGAACTCACGACGGGGCAGGAGTTTCAGGTCAACACGCCCGCAGCCACCTACACGTATCGCGTCTACGGGACAGAAATAGTCTGGCCGCACGAAGTCGACAAGCTACCAAACGACGACCGCTCAACCGTGACGCTCGTCACCTGCTGGCCGCTGTGGACCAACTTCAAGCGCCTCTTAGTACATTCCGAACTCGTCAACGTCGAATATAAGATTTGAGGTATTAAAAAAGCCTGCGGTAAGAGAACGTCGGTTAGCGATTATTAGCTCCGGGATGCTTAGGGCTAAGAAAAGCTCGAACTCAAACCGCAGGCCAGGGCCGTTAGGGTAGATGATCAATGCGACGGGGAAACGGAATAAGTCTCTTGGGAGTACACGGGTCGTCAGTCGCCTCGCGCTCGGGCTGAGTTTCATCGGCAAATTTCAGTTTTGTGGCAAGTCCTTTATTGCGAACCGTTTGCAAGTCTTGTTGGTGGCTACTGTAACGGCGAAGAGGTGCAGAGTAGTAAGCAATGAGACCAGTAACTGCTACGACCAAAGCTAAAACAGTAATTGCCAACGCCACGAACTCGCGCCAAAACAAACTCACGCCTAACACAGGCAACACGAAAGCTAAAAGGAGTAGTCCGGCAACAGTCAGAAAGCCAGCAATCCAACAGATAAAGGGGGAAAGGGTGACAAGAAAATTGTTAAATGAACGAGGCATAGTAACACCTCCAGAAAAAGTAGGGAAAGCAACAGAACAGCTCCCTCTTGTATATGCCACTCACCATCACCCGTCAATGAACTGCCTGCAGTGAGCCTGTCGAACTGCCTGCAGTGAGCCTGTCGAACTGCCTGCAGTGAGCCTGTCGAACTGCCTGCAGTGAGCCTGTCGAACTGTTTACAGTGAGTTTATCGAACTGTGGATAAATCGCTTTCCCGAGTATTGCCGAGTGGGGGAGCGGCATAGTATTGTGTTGATGCGTGGAAAATTGTGGGGATAAGTGGGGCACCCCTGTGGAAAACGCACAATACACGTGATCTAGAGGGGTGCCCCACTTTTGTTTACGCTTATAACTCGGCTCTTTGCCAATTAACGAGCTACTATGTTCATCGGCGAGCATTCGCACACAATCGACACCAAGGGCAGACTCAGTATTCCTGTGAAATACCGGCAACAATTGACCGAGGGTGTTGTAGTAACCAGGGGGCTTGATCACTGTCTGTTCCTATATCCGAAAGCGGAGTGGGGCGAGATCGCCCGGAAGCTGGCCGCCCTGCCGCTCAGCCAGAAAAAGAGCCGGGCCTTTACACGGCTCATGCTGGCGGGTGCCTGGGATGCTGAGCTTGATAGTCAGGGTCGGGTGTTACTACCCGAATACCTGCGCGCGTTTGCAGGCCTAGTCAAGCAAGTAACCGTGGCCGGTGTCTACAGCCGGCTCGAGCTGTGGGATGAAGACACCTGGCATACCTATCGTCAAAACACCGAGGCAGCCAGTGAAGACATCGCCGAAAGCCTGGCGGAGCTCGGGATCTAGTGCTACCGTGCCCGGAGTGACGCCACACGTACCGGTTTTGGTAAAAGAAATCCTGGAAATTTTCCAGCCAAAAGCGGGTGATCGCCTCCTCGATCTCACGCTCGGAACCGGTGGCCACACGCGAGCATACCTCGCTGCCGCGGGGCCAAGTGCCACCGCAGTAGGCCTCGATGCTGATCCGGTGGCGATTGCCTCAGCCCAGCAGCGCCTGGTCAAGTATGCAGGGCAAGTAACCTACTATAATGCCAACTTTGCCCACCTTAACAATGCAGTCCTGGGGGGAGGTATTGTTACGGGGGAACGTTCATTTAAAAATCAACCTCCATTCACGCATATTCTCTTGGATCTGGGACTGGGCAGTCACCAGCTCGCACAACCCGAGCGGGGCTTCTCATTTCAAAGCAGTGGCCCGCTCACGATGCAGTACGGCCCACTCAGTGACTTACCGCCATCCCAACTGCCGGCGCTCGACCACCTAACGAAATATCTGGGTCGCTACCCAAATGCCGGAGATATCATTAACGAGATGGCCGAGGCCGACATAGAGAAACTCCTGCGGCTGTACGGTGAAGAGCGGTATGTAGGGCGGATTGCCCATGCCTTGAAGAAAAACCCGCGCCCGAGCACAACCGCGCAGGCCGCCGCTCGCATTGTAGCCGCGGTCCCCGCCAACTACGAGCAGGGCCGCATCCATCCGGCGACGCGCACCTTTCAGGCGCTGCGCCTGGCGGTGAATCGGGAGCTCGAGGCACTGGCAGCCGCCCTGCCGCAAGCGGTTGCCTGGCTTAGTCCCGCTGGCATTCTGGCCGTCATCAGTTTTCACAGCCTGGAAGATCGAATCGTGAAACACTTTCTGCGTCAGGAAAAGAAGCTCGAGGGTATTACCAAAAAACCCATTCGGGCATCAGGAGAGGAGATACGTAGTAATCCACGCGCCCGATCGGCCAAACTACGGGCCGCTCGGCGCCTGAGCGAACCATAGATCCGTAACAACAAACCAAAACAAACACATGACACCAACCATTACCCAACACGTTATTCCGCGCTCGCGCCGCGCTGTTGCACAGCGTGGGAGCATTAGTTCCGCCACCATGAGCATGACGCTTGGCATCGTCGTCATTCTCACTGTGGCGGCACTCAGTTTCTTTTACTTAGGTCAAGTGCAAAATACCGCCGGACAAGGTTCAGACATTCAACGCCTGGAAGAGCATCTCCTTGAATTGCGGGAGCGCCAAAAGGCGTTGGAGCTTGAGGGAGCGCGACTGCGCTCGCTGCAAACGATTGAGCAAAACATTCCGCAGCTGAATTTGGTTGCCAGCGACCAGGTGACGTACTTGCCCCAGCCTGGCGACCGCGTTGCCCGTGCCGACTAACGATTCCCGGCGGCTCTGGGCGCTGAACGTAGGCGCGATGGGGCTCATCGCGCTTCTGGGTTTGCGCTTAGTAGATTTACAGATCGTCCGCGGAAGTTACTTTGAAGCCGTCGCCGGCAATCAGCGTAAGCGTGCGTCTGAATTAATTCCGCACCGCGGCACCATCTATTTTCAAGAACAAAATGGTGAAGAACTCTTTCCGGTCGCCGTGAATGGCAAAGCATTTATTGCCTACGCTGTGCCGCGGGAGATGACCGATCCGCTCAGCGTGGCCCAAAGCCTTGCCCCTGCGCTGCTCGATTTCAAGGAGCGGCAGCAGCAACTCACGGCGGATATTTTAAGCGAAACGGGCCAGCCTCCGCGGCCTACGCCGAGCGCGGCACCTGATAAAAACACGCAGCTAGCTACCCTCACCGAAGAACTCTACCGCAAGTTCAACCAGCACACCGACCCCTATGAGCCATTTCTGCGGTTCTACGAAACGCTCGATGCCCTCTTGCAGCAGTTTCTGGAAGAGAAAAAATTACCCGGCCTGGTGCTCGAAGAAGTCGAGGTACGCACGTACCCCGAGAAAACGCTCGCCGCGCATGTGTTGGGCTACTTGGGCTGGCATGAAGATACCCAGCGCGGCCGCTACGGCGTCGAGGGATATTTTCAGGATCGCCTCACCGGAAAACTAGGGCTGTTCTCTGCCGAGCAGGATAACCGCGGCGCCGTGATCGGCGTTGGTGCCTCGGAGATTACCCCCGCCGAAGATGGCGCCGACGTTATCGTAACCATCGATCGAGTGGTGCAATCGATCATTGAAGAAGAATTGCGCGCCGGAGTCGAGCGCTACGGCGCCGCGCGCGGCAGCGTGCTAGTCATGGAGCCGAGCACGGGGGCGGTGCGCGGGATGGCCACGTTTCCGACGTATGATCCAAACCACTACTGGGCGATCGATGATGCCCGCGTCCAGCTCAATCCCATCATCTCCGACATCTTTGAACCAGGCTCAATTTTAAAGCCGATTATCATGGCGGCGGCGCTGGCCGAGCAGAAAGTAACGCCCGAAACAACCATGACTGACAATGGCCCCGTGCGCATCGACAAATACACCATCAATACGTTCGACGGCAAGCACCCCGGCGTGCAAACCATGACGCAAGTCCTCGAGCAATCGAATAACATCGGCATGGTTTGGGTTGGGCAGCAGCTGGGGGCTGAAGTGATGTACGACTACCTGCGCCGCTTCGGGGTGGGGGAGAAAACGGGCATTGAGCTCGAGGGCGAAACGCAAAGCAGCTTGAAAAAGCCCAGCGAGTGGAATATCGCGACTGTCGCCACGGTGGCATTCGGCCAGGGCGTGGCGGTTACTCCCCTGCAAGCGCTTAACGCCATCAACGCGCTGGCTAATGGCGGACTACTGCCCCAGCCGCACATTGTCGAGCGCATCCGCAGCAGTAATGGCGAGGAAGAAGTCTTCCCAGCCGGCAGCGTCCACCGCGTGGTGCCCAAAGAAGTAGCCGATACCACCACTGCTATGATGGTCAGCGTCATTGAGAATGGCGTGGCCACCCTCGCGCGCGTCCCTGGGTATTACCTGGCGGGGAAAACTGGTACTGCGCAAGTACCCGACGACAAAGGCGCCTATGATCCCGATCGAAAAATTATTTCATTCGTCGGCTTTGGCCCCGTCGACCAGCCGCGGTTTTCGATTCTCATTAAACTCGATGACCCCAGCGGTCTCTCATTTGCTTCCGGCACGGCCGCGCCAATGTTTCATAATATCGCCGAGAAGTTATTGAACTACTACCAAGTCGCGCCCGATTACGACCGCGAAACCCCACGCCGATTCTCAGCGCCAAGTGGCGACGAAGAACACGGCGCGTAACGTGCAGCCCCACGGGGAGTCGAACCCCGATTACATGCCTGAGAAGCATGTGTCCTAGCCGTTAGACGATAGGGCCAAGCTGTGGGGCCAAGCGTACGATTGAGCGCCACAAAAATCAAGCCGAGCTGAAAATAAAAATCCCCGCGGCGGCAAATGCCACCAGCGGGGGATTGGGTTACTTCATCAGCCTACTTGCGCTGTACCACAGCAGCTTCCAGCGCAAACCATAGCGCAAGCGCTGCTTCTTGTGCCACGGTGGCAGGCGGCGCCGAACGGTGTCGTAGTACCACCCCGTCAGCAAACGCGTCCTCAGGCGCCGCGCGAAGTCTCGCCAGAAACGGGCTTGCCGTTGTTCGCTCGTACCTTTATAGCGATCGTTGAAGAACGAACGCAGGAGCGTGGCAGCCAGGTCAGGCCGCACCGCATTGCACCACAGGCGGTGAAAGATGTACGTCAGGTGATCGACGTAATGGTAGAGGCCAGCGAATTCGTTATCCAGCGGGAACAACTGTCTTCCAGGACCAGAGAAGAAATTATGCACGTCGAACGCGCCGTTCCCAAGGATGTACTCGCTCGGATTGGCCAGAATGCGTTGTCGTGCTCGCTGCTCGCACCAGCGAGTGATGGCGTTCTTGAGCCTGGTCGGAGTCGGCAATCGGCGATTCCACCAATCCAGTCGACCACGACAGCCGTGAGGCAAGAAAGGCGGGAGTGGCTCAAGGCCCCACTCTCGAAGCGTTGCCGGAGTAATCAGCTCCAGCGCCATGAGTGAGCGCACCACCGCGCGAACAAAATCAGCAAAACGCTGCTTTTGCTCAGGCGTCCAGGGGTCGCGCGAAGAAAGGTTCCAGTTAATAATTGGCTGCCCTTTCACATATTCCGCAATCACCCACGCCACATCGTCTGGCGCCAAAGTCCCTTCCGTATTCGACTCGATCACGCGCGCCGAAGCGAAAGGAAAGACGATATTACGCTGTCGCACTTTCTCGATGCCGGTCGACCACCACACCTCACGCCGCAGCCCCTCGAGCATATCAGGCTCATCTAAGTCTCCCTCACCGGCAATAGCCGCCTTGGCGAAATATGACCTGCCTGCTCGCTCCAGACGAAAGCCCACGTGGCGCTGCAGCGGCGTGGTCCAATCCACCCCTTTCACAACAAAACCGCGTACCAGAAATTCTTCTTCGACAGGTTTAAAAAGATCTAGCTTGTTCATGTTTTTCCCCGTAACAGTGTTTGCTGTGCCAATTGACACAGACAAAAGATCATGCTACATTGCCTCATCTTCGTCAAGCGTAAATGGCGAAGTTCGCTCTCTTTCAAACCCGTAACGTAACTGGAGAACCCAAAATGTCCGAAAATCAAGGCAACGGCGCCGCCTCTAAGACTGTTGTCGTGCTTGTTCTACGGCGCGGTCCAGAAGATCTGTCCCCTGAAGAAAAGTCAGTTCTCGAATCGACCTTTCCGGGCAAGCAATGCAAGTATGTCCAGATGGACCCGGTCGATTACCTAGAACACGCGGCAGATTGTCGCACAATTCGGGATCAAGGTTGGGCTGCGGTGATTTGCTATCTGCCAAAAGAACGGCCCATCCCATCGCTCGCCATGGAGGAGGGAACTGCGCATGTGCTTGTCATCGACGCCAAGCTCCAGGAACTGTTGCCGCTGGTCCCACAGTTCAAAGTGTACACACCATCCGCCTAGGCTCCGACGCAAAGTCGCCGCCAGGCACCCCTCGGGAGATCATTGATTTTCTGGGGTATTTTTATGTACCAAAACAGCCATGAACCACGTAGGGTTTCATGGCTGTTTTTTTAACGACCGCTAACGACTAGCGGTGCTTCTGGTAGCAATCCCGGCAATATACCGGCCGCTCACCTGTGGGCTTGAATGGCACTTGCGTGGCATTCCCGCAATCAGCACACACGGCATCGTGCAGCTCACGCTGCGCGCCACCGCCACCGCCTCCACCGCCTGTTCCACGGCGCTTCGCAAAGCAGTCCCGGCAATATACTGGCCGGTCACCGCTTGGCTCAAAAGGCACCTTGGCTGGATTCCCGCATTCAGCGCACACCGCGTCGTGCATTGGGCGATCTTCACCTTGATTCATCTTGTATCAACTCCTTTCATTGGTATGGTACGAGTTATTCGCTGATAACCTCGTGACAACACCAAACCACACGCGATGATTCAAGGTTGCCTACTCCGTTCAGGAAACTCCTCGTTAAGGTCCAATATTACCCATTTGCCTATAATTGTCAACCGCGTCTGCTAAATAGCGGTTGCCCCGGGCAGCTTACTTTCGTATGCTAACAGTGAGCCTATGCCATTTGAATTACCCAAGTTGCCCTACGCGTACGATGCGCTCGAGCCGCACATTGATGCGCGGACGATGGAAATTCACCACACCAAACATCACCAGGTCTATATCGATAAACTCAATACTGCGCTCGAGAAATATCCGGATTTGCAGCAGAAATCTATTGAAGACATTCTGCAAAACCTCTCCGATGTACCAGAAGATATTCGCACCGCTGCGCGCAACAGCGGCGGCGGGCATGCCAATCACAGTTTATTTTGGACAGTTATGAGTCCAGACGGCGGGGAACCCGGGGGCGACCTCGGCAAAGCGATCGACACCGCCTTCGGCTCCTTTGCCGACTTCAAGCAGCAGCTCTCGGATGCCGCCGCTACCCAATTCGGCAGTGGCTGGGCGTGGCTAGTAGTCGATGCCGATCAGCAGGTAAAAATTCTCAGCACGGCCAATCAGGATACCCCGCTTTCAGATGGCCTAACTCCCATTCTTGGCCTAGATGTCTGGGAACATGCGTACTACTTGAAGTACCAAAACAAGCGGCAGAATTACATCGCGGCGTTCTGGAATATTGTTAACTGGGAAGAGGTCCAGCGGAGATACGCGGCTAGCTAAATAGCTACACTTTGGCTATCGTTAGCTCATGCCAAATCAGCAGCAGGGAGTAACACTGCGGCCAGAAGTACAAGCGATGCTGCCACACTTTGCGACAGCAGTTTCCCCCGCGCGTGAAAGCACCGAGCTCATTCAAGTCTCCTCGGCCACCAAGCGTATCGCCTTTGCCTACGAGCGCTTCCGCAATACGCTCGAACCCGACGAGCAGGAGATTCTGCGCCGGCGAGCGATTCTGCGCGTTCTCGAGCGCCGCCTGTTTGAAGACCGTCCCTTAACGGTCATCGCCACCACGCTGCTTCAAGAGCTCATTCGCGGCAACTATATTAAAGCCTGTCCCACCAGCTTAGCCGATTCTATTGCCCGCGAGCTCGCTAAAGCCAAGGCGCTCTACCTTAAGCTTGATCGTCCGAGCGCCCAGTGGTTGTTGAGCCTTGTGGCGGTCGGCGTTGACCAGCAACTGTTCCCCCCCAATCGACAAGAAGCGCTTGTGCACCTGATGTATCACGATACCTATCGGCGCCTAGTCTGGACCGACGATTTCGTAGCCGAAACTGACCGCGCCACTCAACTGTACCTGGCGTGTCATCGCACGCTCTACGCCGCAGACGACTATGAGCTGGCCTACCACTACTTTATTCGCTATTTCCCCAGCTGGCAGGAAGCAACACTGACGCCCGAAGAAATACTCCACCTTGTCCGGGAGTTGCCAGCGTTCAAAGACCGCATGACGCAGGATCTCAACCACTCTGCGCGCGATCGACTGACCCGCCTGCTGCGGCCCGTGGCGGTGCCGTATATCATCTTGCGTGATATCTTGATCTGGAGCCCAACCGCCGCCTTTGCCTCACTCGAGGCACTGCAAGCAGCCGGAAGCGACGCGTTCACAAAGCGCGTCCAGCTCACCCGCAGCCGCATGAGCCGCCGGGCCTGGCACAGCATTCTCTTTTTGTTCCTGACCAAAACAACCCTGGCACTGCTCTTTGAAGTGCCGTATGAACGCATCGTGCTTGGTGAAATCCACGTGCTGGCCCTGCTCAGCAATATTACGTTTCACCCTATCTTGCTCTTAACGCTGGCCACAACCGTGCGCTTGCCGGGGCAGGCTAATGCCGAACGAGTCGTCGAACACCTCGAGCGGATTGTCACCGGCGAGGGAGAATTACCCACCGTCGCTATTAGCAAACCGCGCCGCTACGGCGCAGCGACATGGTCTGTCTTCGCCCTCCTCTATGCCGTGCTCTTTATGCTCATTTTCTGGGGGCTGTTCTCGCTACTCGATTACCTGGGCTTCTCGCTCCTGGCCATGTTCTTCTTTGTCATCTTTCTCGGCCTGGTGAGTTTCCTCGCCACTCGCATTCGCCGCTCGGTCGATGATCTGCGCGTAATCCCGCGGCGCGAGGGCGCGATCTCGGTGTTTACCAGCTTCCTGGCCTTGCCAGTATTAGAGTTTGGCCGCTGGCTGGCTCAAAATATCCGCCAGCTTAATTTTCTCCTGTTTCTGATGGATCGGGTGCTAGAAGCTCCCTTTAAACTGCTCATCGACGTCACCGAGGAGTGGTTTGATTTCGTGCGCGATCGCCGGGAAGAGATTGTCAAATAACGCCCGGTTCAGTACGCTAAGAAGCTATGCGTAAACGTCTTTTGGTAGTAGGTGGCGTCATTCTCATGCTGATCCTTGCCGGACTGTGGTGGTGGCAGCGGCCAAGCCGAGTGGTCACCGCGGCCGTGGAGAAGCTGGGCGCCGCCCAGACCCAGCAATTTAAAGCCGATCTTCAGCTGGCCAACGCTCCGGCGGGCGAAGCGCTGCTTGGCCAGCCCTCGGAAGTCCAGCTGCTGCTGCAAGGCGCGTTTGAGCGCAAAGCCGACCAGCGCGATTCGCTGACCAGTGCAGTCCAGCTCATCACCGCCACCGAGGGGCTGACCCTGCGCGTTGAGGGAGAGACGCGCTTCATTGGGGACCAGGCGTACGTGCGTATTATCTCCTCGCCCCCAACGTTTCCGGTACTGGTGCAGCTCAAAGACACGTGGCTCTCGCTCCCGCGCGGCGCCGATAGCTCCGCAAGTGAGGCCAGGCTTCCCGAGCAACTCTTTACTGAGGTAGACCGAGTTGGTAGCGAGAAAGTGAACGATCGCCGCGCCACAAAATATTCTGCGCAAGCCACCTCAGAGGCGGTGGTGCAGCTGCTCGACAGCATCGCGGATCTGCTAGGCACGCGCCTAACCGATGAGCAAATTAATAACATCCGCCAGAGCGTTGCCGGCGGGAGCACCGTGCCCATTGATATCTGGGTCTCGCCCGTCTCACGCGAGCTTATTAAACTGGCCGCCACCCTGACCATTCCCGGTAGTAACACGATCGGCTTTACGTTTGAGCCCTCGGCGCGCAACGAACCGGTTGATATCTCCGTACCGGAAAATCCGGTCAGCCTTGAAACTGCTCTTCAGCAATAGGTGATATACTGGCAGGCATGCTGAGTGAAATACTCTACGTTGCGCTCGGCGGCTTGCTGGGCGCTGGCATTGCCTGGTGGCTTGTTCGCTCCCAGCAACCGGTGCACCAGGCGCTCTCCGAGCGAATCGATAAAATCTCCGAGCAGCTGGATCGGCGCCTGGCGGAAAACGTCGCCGCCATGAATGAATCAAAAGCTTTTCTCGCCGATCGGGTCAGCAGCAGCGAGCGCACGGCGCGAGAAGTTAGCCTTGGACTGGGTAAATTGGTCAGCGCGACCGCTGCCTTGAAAACCACGACCGACGAAATTTCCAGCTTTCAAAAGCTGCTCAAGAACCCCAAAGTGCGCGGCAGCTACGGCGAGGTGCTGCTGAATAGTTTACTAGCCGATATTTTACCGCACGACCGCTACGCTACCCAGTATACGTTTCCGGCGAGCGGCGAAATTGCCGATGCGGTGATTAGACTGCAGGATGGCCACATTGTGGCGATTGATTCCAAGTTTCCGCTGGCTAATTTCGAGCACTACGCCCGCGAGCAGGATCTCGCGCAAAAGAAAATCGCCCGCCGCCAGGTGGTGAACGACATTAAAAAGCACGTGCTGGACATTAGCCGTAAGTACATCGTTCCCCGCGACCACACCCTCGATTACGCCTTTATGTACATTCCCTTTGAGGGCGTTTACTATGAAGCGATTGTGCAGGATGAGGGTCGCGATGGCCTGTGGGAATTCTGCTTGCAGCACAAAGTGGTGCCCGTCTCGCCCAATAGTTTCCTGGCGTATCTACACACGATTCTGATTGGCCTGCGCGGCATGAAAATAGAGGAGCGAGCCAAAGAAATTTTGCAGCACTTAAGCCAAATCCAGCGCGAGTTTAAGCTGTTTACCGATGATTACAGCATGATCGGTAAGCACCTAAGCAACGCTAAAAACCGCTACGACGATTCCACCCGCCGCCTGGACAAATTTGAAAACCGCCTCAGTCAAATCGAGTCCGACGCACCCACCGCCCTCCCCGAACCGCCCACCACCCCGGAGGTGTAAGAATGGTATTCCGATGCCCTACACCAAAACATTCGCGGAAATAACCAAGGATGATGTTGCTTTGGCCGGCGGCAAAGGTGCTTCACTCGGCGAGATGACGGCGGCCGGGATCTCGGTGCCGCCCGGCTTTGTAGTAACCGCCCAGGCGTTTGAAGCTTTTCTGGCTGCGACGAACCTCAACGTCGAACTCGATACGATTTTAGACAACGTTGACCACGCCGTGATGGACCAGGTCAACGGGGCTTCGGAGACAATCAACGCATTGATTTTACAGGCGCAGATGCCGCCAGAGATCGCCGCTGAGATTACCGCCGCCTCTGCCGCACTTGGCGCTCATTTCGTTGCCGTGCGCTCCAGCGCCACGTCCGAAGACAGCAAAGATGCCGCCTGGGCCGGGCAGCTCGAGAGCTACTTAAATGTCACGGAGCCGGATCTGCTAACAAGTGTCCAAAAATGCTGGGCGTCGCTCTTTACCCCTCGCGCGATCTTTTATCGGTTCGAAACCCACCTCCGCCAAGGCTCCGGCGGGCAAGAAGGCTTAAGTCATCGCGATATGCCCGTATCCGTAGCAGTAGTGGTCCAGAAAATGGTCGACAGCGAAGTGTCGGGCATTGCGTTCTCTGTGCACCCCGTCACCCAGGACTACGACCAACTCATCATCGAAGCCGGCTTTGGCCTGGGCGAAGCAATCGTTTCCGGCTCA
>Ga0209542_10007803_pt1 | contig 20214 bp, 29 predicted proteins | sample RifCSPhighO2_01_FD_184028 | JGI IMG/M metagenome (GOLD analysis project Ga0209542, IMG submission 184028) | Soil microbial communities from Rifle, Colorado - Rifle CSP2_plank highO2_0.1 (SPAdes) (version 2) | ecosystem: Environmental > Terrestrial > Deep subsurface > Rock core/Sediment ...
CCGTTCCATTATTTTCTGGCTGACCATTTCGACAAAGTTTTCAGTTGTCGCAATCGACCCTTCAACGTTGAAAACTATGGTAGTCCCGCCCATCGTGTTATTAGTCTTCGAAGCCGTCAAACGAATGGTATCCTGAGAATTAAACGTGTGAACTTCACCGGTCTTGCTCACGAACAAAGAGGCGTCATTATGGGGGAAGCGTTGCTTTCCACTCTCGTCTTTCACTATTGAACTGCTCTTATTCGCGCCAAGAGCGGCCTTAGCAGCAGGCGAGTATCCAACGTCCATGAGCTTTCCCTTGCCCCCAATCGTGGTCGCGGCCAAGTTCATGTAAAAGTCTCTCAACGCGGCAGTCGCACTACGCATGGCGGGACTTGCCTTTTCCAATTCGACCCCTAATTTTTGCGTGTCAACCGCCAGCCGGACCGCGTCATCGGCGCTTCTGACCTTTCGTTTGCTAAGCTCTACAAGCGCTTGAGCGAGGCTCATGCTGGCTTGCGTTTCGCCCTCAGTCAAACTCGTCCGCGCCCGCAACTGCTCCTGAGCCGCGTATTCAACGAACGCCTGTTGGTGCGCGAGCTTCTCATTGCTCAAAAGCAACTGCGCTTCTTCCAGCAATCGCGCATTATGAAGTTTGGCAGCGTTCGCAGCTGCAAGCTCTGCTTCTGCCTGCGCGCGAGCAGTTTCGATCTGGGACTGGCTTGCCGCGTTGTACGCCCCGAATCCTTGTTTTTGAAGAATGGTTGATGTTCTTGTGGAAACGAAACTTTCGCTTCTTGCCCTTTCGACTTCTTGCAAGCTCCCCCTGCCCAGCAACTTGTCTAAGATTCCCACGCCAGCGCCTGCGTTCAGCGCTTTCGTCGCCTCCTCCAACGCTTTGATGCTGGCGGTGACTTTGTTCAACTCGTCGCTTTTGCGGGCCAATTCCCCGAATATTCCTGCGAACTCAAGTCCCGTCTCGCGGGCCGTTTTGCTCCAAGACAGGAGTGCATCGTTATTTTCTTTTATTTGCGAAATGCTTTTAGCAACGGCAAAACCCACGGCGCCAGCAATAAGACCGGCTCCAAGTGAAAAGTCTTCAGCTACGTTTCCGAAAAAACCTCCAAAGTTGGCGAATGATTTTACGGCTTTTTTGACAGCTTTATTAGAGTTAGTTTCGAACAAGTCTATTTCTTTGCTCATCTTCTGGGACGATTTCGCAACGCCCTCGCTCGTCTGCACTGCTGTTTTCTCGAAACCGCCCAAGCCTGCCTTGACTTGTTTAAGCTGTGCTGAAGCCTTGTCGATAGCCTCGACTATGATTGAAATTTTCTGCCCGCTTACTTCCGCCATTTTGCTTTCACCTTTGCCGTTCTCATCTCGCTTTCAATCCTTTTTTGCTTTCGATTCCACGCTTTAACCAGCATTTGGAAATGCTCGTAATCAACGTTCAAGGTTTGTTCAGGGGTGTATCCGAACTCGCTTGCCGCCCAGAGGAAGATGTCTGCGAGCCCGTCAGTTCCTTCTCTGGTTTCCGAAAAAAAACAGGGTTAACCTCCTGGAACCCCGCTATCAACTTCTGCATGACGCCCTCGCTGTTCTCGCCATCATAATCCAAACCGGCAATGTATTGCCTGTCCTCGTCGTCCAGCGAAGCCATGACTAGCTCCCCAAGACTTTGCCTTTTGCCCGCGCTTTCTAACAGCAGGACTTGCCCGAGTTTTAAAGTTCGAACTTTGACCATTCGCCCGCCGCCAACATCCATCAATTTCACCTGACCCATTGTTCAACCTCTTTGAATTTCACTATCCAGCTTTTAACCCCGCACTCGCACGTGTGAAACGTCCGCCCGCCTTCCAATTCAACGTTCAAAATGTAAGATGAAAGTTGGACGTCGTGGCCGCACTTTTCCAAGTGAAGAATCGCGTTGTCCAATATTTCGGGTGTTAAACCGATTGCCGCCATGCAAAGCATGACTGCGCGCTTGCACTCTGGGAACTCGATGAAGTTCTTAACGAACAGTTCAGGATTGTCCGCGCTGAAAGCTATCATTCACCCGCCCCGCAGTCCTTGCCGGTTTCGGCTATCAAAACACTCATCGCACAACGCTTTGAACTGCGCAACGCTTCGATGCCGTCCGAAGCTTTCATTTTTGCAACCTTCGCAGGAAAACTTCATTCCTCTGCCTCTTGGACGTTCAAACCGTATTTCTTAACCGCGATTTCAGCCTCGTCCGCGCCAGCTTCCAGAGCAACACCGCCAACTTTGCAAACCGGACATTTATACTCGATGTAAAACACTTGCTTTCGCGCTTTCGTTTTGAAATCGCCTTCTGGACTGCTCATCAAAACAGTACTATCGACATCTCTACCTCGGGAAATTCTGCACGGTTTCGCAATGATGAACTGTTGAAACTCCGAGTCTTTGAACAGCTTGTTGCAATCCAAAATTTCCGTTGCGAACATCCGACTGTACAGTCCTTTCAGGTTCTTCGCTTCGTCATTGCGAATTCTATTGTCGACCTCCGCCTGAAAACAAACGTTGCAAAACGCGCCTCGCGCTCTCGTTAGTTTTTTGCAGAAAACTTCAACGCGTTTGTTAAGCGCGGCTCTGGGACTCACAGGAATGTGGTCAGCCGCAAGGCTAACAATACCCGGTTCGGCGGGATGGTCAATCATTGGTCTTTGTCCTGATTGAATTGGCGCGATTGTCGTGTTCATCGGGACACCACCCTTTTAGCGAACGAAGAAACCAAAACCTCTCGCAATGTTGGCTCGGCGCGAACAGGTTTCTGTTCAACGACTGAATTTTTAGCTTGAATGCTTGCGTTGATGAAGAACTTCGTGTTCTCGCTTATAATGATGCGACCATGCTCGTCAAGCTTTTTAAACTTTGTTTTTAGCAATTTGCGACTCGCTTAAACTTTTCATTGTTATTCTCCTCCTCCTGTTTTTTTCTTTAACGAAAAGACATTAAAACGACTTGAAACCACGGGCTTGTTCGACTCGCGCATGCAGTTCGTACTGCAATATTTAAAACCGGTCGAAGTCGCGCCAGGTCGAACCTTGCAAACACTGCATAGCGGGCTTATTTTGTGAATGCAGTTCGCGCAAAACCGTTTCTTCGACATGGTCGAACAACCACACATTTCGCAATCCCGCCACGCGTCACCGATAAGGTCATCTTGAATTGGTTTGTGAACCGTGTTAATTTCTGAATTAAGATTAAACCATGACGCGACTTCTCTGGCAAGATTCAGAATCTTCATTAATCCCACCCTTCAGCGTAAGAATTTGCGTTTTTAGGAGGAGGGTTCGCGCAAGGCTGGCATAGCGATTCCTGTTTGTAAAGAGGACGAAAACGGTTTCCGCAACCCGCGCATTTTTTACTCGCCACGAGAAACCACCTTGACGCTTAAAACCTGAACGGGAAGCAAGTTATGAGTGATGCTTTTCAAACAGAAAACGAAACGGCCATCTGAAGACTTGCCGGCATAAACGGCGTTCGAACTGCACCGATAGCCCGCATTGGTTTTTCTGACGAGCCGAACGCGCGTCCCTTGTTTCAGTTCTGAAAGACAATCCCTGTTATTCATTTATCCCCCTCTTTTTCTGAGAAACACAGTTCCAACGAATCGTCTTCCTCGTTCGCGCTGAACTCTGATAGAACATAGCCTTTCAAGTCCGCGTATTTCTCATGCGCCCAAGTGTCAAGCTCTTGCGCGGTCAAGCTCAAAACGATGTTTCGTTTCACGTTTCAACCCCTATTTTGCTGGCCAGAAGGCGCGCTTGACCTGCGTTCATCTTTGCCGACTGAATCATCCATTGTGGGATGACAAAACCGCCTTTCGCGTTCTTCTTGCCGTAACTTTCCAGCCAGGCAATTCTCGCAAGAGCAACATTAGGGTGTTGCGGGGAAGGGTCGTGTAAGAATTGCAACGTGAAGCACAACGGGTCGAGAACGGGGTGGTTTTTCAAAAATATCGTTTTGGCGTACTCGTTATTGCTTTCGTGAACTGTAGCCCAAAGATTGAGCATTGTTCGCAAAATTCCCTGTGGGGTCGAGGTGGGTTTAGCGTCCATCGATGATGACCTCTTGATTGTTTGGTTGTTCCCCAAAAACTTCAACGAGAACGGCTTTCAGACCGTCTGGGCTGTTCTGGATGAGTTGAGGCGTGATGGGTTTGAGACCCCAACATTCCGCGAATTTCGTGTAAGAATCGCAAACCTTTGCCAGCGCCACTACCGCTTTAAGCTTGAGTTCTTTGTTCTCAGTAGTGACTAAGATTTTCTGGCATTCAGCGATTCCTCGGCTGAGCGCTAAGTGCATGTTTATACGCGCTGGTTGCAAGTCTTCAGGCTGTACGTCTGTGAGGATAAGCTTAACATCTTTGCTTATCTGTGCTTGTGACACGTTGAACTTTTTGGCGAGGAATGATTGGTTGACAGCGTAAACTCCCGCGTTTTCGATGAGGTCTTTAAGCTCCCTACGGCGTTGCCCTGCTGTTGGGCGTGGCGGTAAGAGTTCGCGTGTTTGCGTCACGTTTCGCCTCTTAGGATTGATTCTAATGCGCACCTGACTATGCTTGACTGGCTTTCCCCCGTTTTACGGCTTCGGTCTTCAAGGCGTTGGTTTGTTTCAATGTCCAACAGTATTGTTTTCGCAACGTTTGCCATGAATGTGAAAGAAGTCTCTTCGCCCGTTGTACGGAATGGTTTTCGAGGCGTGCACGCGGAGGTAAAAAAAAGCCATTCTTTGCGAGGTCATTAGAGACTCTTATGTGTGAATGATGGATTTTGTATGAGAACAACAACAACAATTAGTAACATACGTATGTCGTGGGGGTTAATATACTTTTCCACAACGCGCAAAGCATATTTTGCGAAATACATTTCGCGTTGCTTGTCTCTATGCTCGTTCCCGCCTTTGAACTGGTTATCCCGACAGCGGTTATTTGGGTTATTCCAAGGCCTTCCAAAAGTCAGGTCTGACCTCAAAGACATCCCCCTTGGACTTCAACCTGTCTAAAGATTGGAGGATTTGGTCAGGGCTCACCCTTTGGTTGTCTTTTAGATGTTCTGCTATCTGGTGGAGTGAGGGTGGTGTTTTATGAGTGTTTTCCAGCTGTTTTAGGATGTTTAAAACGTCAATATCCGTGATAGTTGGGATATTCACCGTTTTTTCACAACTCCCCCTAACGTGTAAGGAAGTTATTGGAAAACCATCAATATGCTGGATATGCTGAATATAATCACTGTTGGGATTCAAACCATACCCTCCCCATGAATTCCACTGTACTAATTTCCCTTCCTTATTTGTGAACTGTGGTTTCACAGTCTCATAAGATAGGGATATCATTTCCATGCTGATTTCCTTTTCACCCCATACTCTTTTGCCTGTTTTTCTCGTCCATCCATTGAAGAGTTCTGCAAACACCCATTTTGGTATTGCCAAGTCAGGAGCTGAAACAATGCATTCTTTGAGGAACTGTCTCAAAGGATTGCTGTAGTTTTCGTACTGCTCCTCTAGTTTTTCTATGCTTGGGTCTGTGGTGAACGCGAAGCCCTTTTCCACGAGCACTGGGAGCGTTTTGGCCAGCAAGTGTCCAAGCAGGTTTTGCAGGTCTTCTTTGGTTATGCCGTCAAGCAGGGTTCGGTTGGCGTTGGTTGTGAACTTTCGCGCGAATGGCATGGGGTAAAATCTTCGGTAGAATCCTTGTGTTCGGTCCGCGGTTCTCGGCACGTCATTAGTCAGTATCAGTTCCTTCGCGTAGTTTTTGAACTTGAAGGGCTGGGCGTATTTGCGTTCCGCCATGAACTCGTCTTCCCCGCAGAGTTGTTTGAGCCTGCTGGTGTGGTCGAGTTTTTCAACGTTGACCTCTGGGCTTATGTTCAACAATTTTCCGTGGAGGTCTGCGGGTGCGAACCTGTTGCTCACGAGGTCTTCCACGCTTCTGTGGCTGACGTTTTCTTCGCCTGTGAGCATGGTGAGGATTGCGGCGTACTTTGTTTTTCCGTTGGCGCCGCTTCCTATTGCGAAGAACAGTTTTTGGTACGGGTACGCGCGTATGAGGCAGTACGCTGCGAGTTCGTAGAGTGTCGTGGTGTCTTCTTGCCAGTCTGTGAAAAGTTTGTGGATTTTTTCAGGGTTGTCTTTTGCGGTGTTGTATTCGTGGGGGATTTGTTGGATGAAAAAGTGTTCGGGTGTGTGGGGTTGTATTTGTTTGGCGTCGATGTTCCAGATTCCGTTTTGTAGGCATATCAGTTTCCAATTTGGCTCTGCGGGTCTTGGCCTGTAGAGTAGTTCTTTTATGTCGGCTATGATTTCTTCGACGCAGTGTCTTTTGAGGATTTCTTCTCCCAATAATTCTTTTCGTAGGGTTTGGCGGATTTGCAGTTCTGCGGTTTCCCAGATTCCTTTTTTCGCGTTGTACGCCCATATCGTTTTTGTTTGGTCTGAGAATATGTTTCCTTTGTGTTCTGCAATGATTTGCTCGGCGCATTGTCTGGGGCTGAACTTGTTTACGACGACGATTTTTCTTCTTTCGTTTATTTCTTGCCACGGTGGTTTTTCGTCGGTCATTGTTGTTCCTCCGCTTGCGGGTATCTTTGTTTGTGCCAGATTTCGAGTTCTTGGTAGCAAGGTTGTGCGTTGTTTCGTCTTGCCCATTCGACCCATGTGGTGATGCTTTTGGCTGTGTGTTTGTTGTCTGTGCAGTTGGTCGTGATTTGTTGGGCGATTTGTTCGATTTCTTGGTCTGGTTTGTCTTTGAGGATGCTGGCGATGTTGCGGAATAGGACGCTTCGCCTGTTCCCGGGTTTTAACTCGTGGGTTAGCGCCCATTTGACCCACGGGTTTTCGTTCGGATTGACTTGTATGGTTTCGCCTGTGAAGGTTGGCTTGTATAGGTCTTCGTAATGTTTTTTGACTTCTCGCATGAGTGCCAGAATTACTGCTCCTTCTGTTGTGAACGGGAGTTTGAGGGTTTCCGTGCTGTGTTTGAGCGCGGTTATTGTCTCCTCGATGCGGAGTTGTGGGGTTCGGAATGTTTCGTCTATGGTTTGTTTTTTGAAATGGTTCAGGTGTTCGTAGTCCGCGAGGTCTTTGAACGCGTCTTCGATTAGGTTGACGGCTCGGCAGGTCAGTCTTGCGGTTTTCATTTCTGTGCTGTCTTTGCGGAATGGCTTGTCGGCTCGGCAGGAGGGGCAGTTTTTGCTTGTGGGCGGGATTTTTTCAGCGCAATTGTTGCAGTGATAATTCATCTTGCCTGTCCTCCGCAACTGCAACCCGTTAATGGGTCGCGTTCAAACCCGCACCGCCAACATTTTTTCGGAACTTCTTTAATTAAAAGAATCAGCTTTTTGTTGATAGTCCAAGTTCTTCCCGATTCGGTTTTTACGTTTATGGACGTGTCATCTTCTCTGACGCATTCCCCTAGAATTATTGTTGGCTCTTGACGCCCTGCTTCTTCGAATACTACTTTTAGTTTTTTATCGACGTACGTTTTCATTTACGATGCCTCCGTGGTTGTGCGTTTATGTGTCCTCCAAGTTTTTCACAAAAACTGCTACCCAACGAAAGGCACCGGCTGGTTATTTCAGTCGATGATTTACTTTACCCTTAAGAAATTAATGTTGAATTGGTTTATAAAACTTGTCAGTCTTTAGTAGCAATGGACTTTTTCACAGGACAAAAAGTCCAGTGTTAATGAGTATTGAACCATTAAAGGTCATTCTGGCCGCGGGGATTTTTCAAGCATTGGACCATTGACTGCTCGTCGGTGGTTCTGGCGCCTAATGTCGTCGAGAAAGCGATTTTTCGGCAGTTAGGCGCGCTTTTTTCTTTTTTGAAAGTTGATGGTTCTTGCATGGTTTTGAGCGGAATTTGGGCTTTCCGGCTTGTTCTTTCAATGGTTGTTTGTGAAATTCATAAATGTTTCCCTGCAAGTCCGGATTTGAACCATTGACTGCTTACTGGTTTTCCTTTATAAATGGAGGCGGGGTACAGGGTTGACGGGGGTCAAAAAGGGGGTGAAAAAGGGGGTAAGAACGGGCGTGCGGGGTTTAACTGAAGTTTGTACATTAGTTGTTCTATGGAGTTTGCGATTTTCCTGGAGCGGTCGAACAAGTATTTTTCTAAATTAATTGAGTTGTTGAAGAAGGAGCCTGAAGTTCGGTTAAGGGATGTTAAGAAAACGGTTTCGCATTCATCGTATTATGCGCTGATTCTTAACAAAATATATTTCATTAACAAGTTTATGAGAGATATCAATCCAAATTTGTTTCTTGCAGAGCCGCATTTCGAGGTGACTCAGAATAAGACGGTTTTCACTGCTTTAAGGCGGTGTGAGCTTATCGAGATCGAAACGCGAGAGCAGTACTTTATTCTTCGGGTGAAAAATGAAAAATCAAAAATGCCTTCAAATTAGGTTAAGCAGTGAAGACTACGAGCGTATTAGGAACAAGGCTCAAGCGAGAGGGTATAAGACGCTTTCGTCATTTATGCGTCATCTTGCTCTTGAGAGAGATTTGTTATTCGAGCAGAAGTTTGATGAGATTTACGGTATCATTGTGAAGAAGCTCAAGAGTGCGGACAAAATTAACGTTTCACAAGAAATGAAACTCCATTGAGCGCAATGCATTCTGCTGCTTCGCGCTCTTTGCCGTCCAAAAATACCAGCAAGGCTTTTCTCCTATCACAATTGACAAGATAGTAAAACACCTCGTCGCCTTTCTTGAGAGCATTTCCTATCACCACTTCTTTCGCAAGAGTGAGGAAATAGTTTGATCTTTTCTTTTGGATACGGATTTTCCAACCGATTCCTTCAAATCGTGCATCAATTTTGAGATTCGGTTTTAACGATGTCTCTTTTGGTGATTCTGTCAACATATTGCCCCGAGAAGAAATATATTGTGCAAATTCATAAAGGTTTGGTGTGTGGATTCATAAAAAAGTTTATATAGAACATTCGCTTATGAAGGGTTTGTGGGGGGTTTAATATGGTTTATCGAGCGATATTTTTCGATTATGGGGGCCTTCTTGCGAGATGCGTTCTTACTCCTGAAACCGTTCTGAGAGCGCATACAAAGGCGCAGGGCGCACTCCGTAGCGAGGGAGTAGATATCGCGCTTGACGAACTTGTTGCCTCTTTCTCCCGCTCAATCGATAACTACCGGCGTGCCAGAAATGAACTCCGCGAATGGACTTTGTATGAAATCATAAAAAATACACTTCCCCACGTTCCTGAACCTGTTTTGCGTATAGTAACTGACGTCTACAGACGATACGATCATGACAGTTTTGTGTATGAAGATGTAAAAGAAGTTCTGCCCGTGCTTGCAACTGAGCATGACTTGGGGATTGTTTCTGACTGTCCTCACGATTCGTTAAGAGATGATCTTGCTGAAGCAGGTGTTTTAGGCGTTTTCAAGACGTTAACGTTCTCTCACGAAGTTGGCTATAGGAAGCCGCATCCAAAGATTTACCTGACTGCATTGGAACGGGCTCAAGTTGTTTCGGGTGATAGCTTGTTTGTTTCGCATGATAAAACTGACCTTGAGGGTGCGCAAAATGTTGGAATGCATGTTCTCTTGATCGATAGAGATGCTGGTGAGAGTTTATGGAAGACAAAAGAGGTGTTGAGATGAATACGGTGTATACAAATATTAGTCCGGTGACGAATGCGTACACTAATTTCAATCATTTCTTCTATCTGAAGAATGTTTTGAACGCAAAGAAAGTTTACGTGTGCGTGTGGGACAGTTTTGTCTATGAGGATCCTCGTTTTTATCAGGGGCTTGACAGCAAGACCGACAAGTTCCAGAAGCTTACAGAGAACGTTGCTTTGCTTGAAAAGCTGATGAAACACATCGGCCTGAGCTACAAAATCATCTATTTATCCGAAGCATGGGAACGATTATTCAAGAAGACGCAATACTCTCAAATTTTCCAGAAAGTAATGTCAAGATTGACTATTGAAGACTTGAAAAAAGGTTTCCTTATACCGTACATTCCGTATAACGATATCAGTTTGTCGAAGTTGAACTATATCGTTGCTGATTACTTGATAGCGGTTCACCTGCATGATTTGTTCCCAGAAATTTCAGATCAGAACCCAAAGTACTACTTGAGTAGCGAGAGGTTCAAGGTCTTCAATGACTGCATTTCAACCGTGCTCAAGGCGCATTACGGAAGTGTCAACCTGCCCGAGCTGGTTCTGGTCAAGAACGTGCCTGTCATTCTTGACAGCAGAGGGTTCATTCCAAGCATTGAAATGCCGTTGCACGAGCTCAAACGGGTCTTCTCAGAGCACTATTCGAAAAAAGAGCCTGAAGAGAAAGAAATAGATGATTTTCTCAATGTTCTGCAACCCATTCTTAGCGATAATTTCCTTCTTGGCCAGCAAAAGCTCCCAGTTTCAAAATTGTTTAAGCACATCAATACTGATGACAAGGATAAGCTTTGTGAGATCCTTGCAGAAAACCTGCACGAATACTTCTCAAAACTCAAAGACGTTCTCTCCACAAAGGAGGCTGACAAGCCGTCAAAAGCCAAGTACATCACTAATGAAAAGGACTTCGGTCAATTGCTCAAAACCCTGAACCCTCTGAAAATCAGGATATTGCAGGAATGCAACGGTCTTAATTCCAGTTTTGACATTGCGCGAAAGGCAGGATTGAACAAGAACACGGTGTCTCCCTACATTACGCAATTGCGTAATCTTGGTTTTATCACGAATGATCGTCGTCCGAGACGGTTGATTAATTCTCTTGTTATCGATTTAGAGGGGATCGAGATTAACAACGGGGGTGCGGGATGAACGAAAAAATATGTTTTGTGAACACGCCTTTGCAGGATTATGCAAAGACAAAAAGGAAGGATTATCGCACGATGGCTCCTTTGGGTTTGGGTCATGTTGCGACTGCAGCAAAGCTGCTCGGGCATCATGTCGAGCTTATTGATGCTGAAGATAGAGGACTTTCTCCAGAGGAGATAGCCAATTATGTGGAAATGCGTGATTTCGGCATTTTCGGAATCAATCTCGTAAGCCCCACTGTGCCCATCTCAAAGAGAATTCTCGAACTGGTCGGCAAGAAGAACGGCAGAAGAATCATTGCTGGCGGTCCCCATGCAACAACAGCAGCTCAGCACGCCCTTGAAGAACTGCCCGAAATCGACCTGGTCATCCGAGGTGAAGGCGAACATGCAATAGTAGAGTTCCTTGAAGGAAGACCATACGAGAAGATACTGGGCGCATCATACGTGCGAGATGGAAAAATCGTCCATAGCCCTGCAAGACCCGTTATCCAGGACTTGGACTCCTTGCCTTTCGTGGACAGAGACCTGTTGCCTGAAGGTGACAAAGCGTCGGTAATGACCACTCGCGGCTGTCCATTTGCCTGTGTATACTGCTCTGTGCAAGTCATTTCCGGCAAGAAAATCAGAACACGAAGCGTTGAAAACATTGTGAACGAACTGGAAGAAATCCGCCGAAGAGGAGTCAACAAAATTCATTTCGTTGATGACAACTTCATTTATAGCAGGGAGAAATCAATGGGACTCGCAAGAGAAATTAAAGCTCGAAATTTAGGTTTGGACTACCGTGGCTTGGCTCGTGCTGACCTTGTTGCTAAAATGGGAGAGGACGTCATGGCAGAAATGCATGGCTCTGGCTTGTACCAGCTCACGTTTGGCTTGGAATCAGGCAACCCACGCATCTTACAGCTAATCAAGAAGGGAATTACTATTGAGGATTCAAAGAGGGCGATTGAGGTTTGCAAAAACGTCGGTATCAGAACAAAGGGATACTTCATGATCGGATTCCCCACGGAAACAGAGGAAGAAATCTATCAAACGATTGAATTCGCGCAGAAGCTCGGTCTTGACGAGCCTTGGTTTGTCATCACAAGAGCTTATCCAGGAACAAAGCTCTTTGAAATGGTCGGAAGCGACCCGGCGTACATGGAGTATGGTCAGATAGATGAAATCAACAGCATAAGCCCTGAAGAACACCTCCGGCTCGAAAAAGAAGGAGTCAACTGGGAGAAATTCGTCAAGTACGGAGCGTTCAACCAGAAACCCTTGTCAGAAATACCCACGGGCAAATTGGTTGATTTGCTAAGAGATGCGTATCGCGCAGTGTATTTGGGAGAAAAGGCGGACAAAAATGCAGAAGCTGCGTGAATGGATCAAAAACCTGAAACCTGAACAGAAAATTGCAGTAGTTCACGATAGGGACGCGGACGGCATGTGCGCTGCACTGCTCGTCATGAAAGGATTTGAGCGTCTCAATCTTCCCCGACCTGTCAGGTTGAATCAAAAACTTGGCGAAAAAACAATCACGCAAGCCACAATCAGAAAGCTCAGGAAACTCTGCGTTACTGCGGTAATTACGACAGACATGGCAGTAGACCAAAATCCACTTTCAATCAAAGAACTTGAGAAGTTTTGCAAGGTGCTTGTTTTCGACCATCACAAACCATCAGCAGACATACATTCGGACAAAACGACCGTGATAAGAAGTCAGGACTTTACTGAGAAATACTGCCCGACATCCAAACTCGTCTTCGACCTATTTGAAAAAATAACAACCTGCTCAGGACTGGAATGGGTTGCAAGCGTTGGAACCATTGCAGACGGAGGGTACGAGCAATGGAAAGACGTTGTTGACTACACAATCAAAACAAAGGGAACGACTTTTGATGATTTGAAGAAAATCGGAGTGGTAATTGGCAGCGTTTCCTTGCACGAAGATGAGCAGCTTATCGACGCGCTATTCTGGAAAATCTACGAAGCCGATCACCCAATTGAAGTTGCATCCGACAAAGAATACGAACAATACATAAACGACATTGATAACGAGATAGAACGCTGGTTCAAAAAGCACAAGCAAAAAGCCAAGTTTGTTGGAGACCGGATTTACTACAAACTCAAGCCAAAATATTCCGTAAGCTCTCCACTTAGCACCAAACTGTGGGACGTTTATCCGAATAAAACCATAGTTCTCGTTCAAGACAGAGGCAAAAAGTTCCTTGAGATCAGTCTCAGAAGACAAGACTCAAAAGTGGATGTGGCGGCACTCGTACAGGAACTCATCAAAGACCTTCCCGAAGCCAAAGGCGGAGGCCATCCAAGAGCAGCTGGCGGTAAAATACTGCGAAAAAGCTTAAAAGAGTTCGAGAAGCGATTGCAAAGGTGAGGACATGAACATAAGAATTATCGGAAGCATGCGGTTTTACGACGACATGATGGGAGTCAGGAAAGAGCTGGAAAGGGAGGGTCATACAGTATACACTCCAATCAAATTTCATGGAGATTCGCAAGAGAATAGAAAGAAAGCTATCGACCGCTTCCGAGATGAACTGGAACTTTCAGACGTAGTTCTTGTGGTAAACAAAGACACAAACGGTGTTCGAAGCTACATCGGTATTGACGTCGCCATTGAAATAGGCATGGCAGTTGCACGCCGCAAGAGAATATTCATGTACCAAGAACCTGTTGGGCCAGTCGCGGATTATTATCAAGCGATAAATTATGAAACGATATATGGGGAGTTAAGGAGGATTACATAGGTCGACCATGGATGGGCCTTTTGCAGAATTTCGGTGTGAGAAATGCAGTACGTTATTCGACTTTGAGAAATCACTCTATTGTTCGAATTGTGGTGGTTCTGAAATGATGGCAAGTCTATCCCACGACGCAGCAGAGCTTATGCATCATACTGCTGAGCGAATGCGGATATCAGCAGAAGCGTGCTTTAACACGTTCCTGAAAGAGGCGTTGATGAAAGATATGACAAAGAACATGACGCCTTCGCAGAAACAACAATTTGAAAAAGCACTCGTACGATGCATGAAACGGATAAACGAGAAACCGTCCTGAAAGGTGAATGGAAAGTTAAGTGAAATTTATTTAAACTTTACTTAACTACCTGCGAAAGATGAAGGCAAGCAAGTTCAAAGAATTTCTTTATCCGACAAAGATCAAGCTTGCTGGATTCTTTGCGGTAATAGTGTTGGCTTTGATAACACATGTAGTTTACCTAAGGTCAGTATCTGTTGGTATTGGATGTGTTGGCTTTTGTCCTGTCGCAAAGTCCATCTACACAATAGTAAGTCCAGGAATTTCTGCTCTTGGGCAAGGGAACGCCTTTTTCGTGAATTATCCAACGCGAACATTCGTCCCATCAATACTCTCTGCGATTTTTCATTTTGGTTTAGATTTTGTATGGTGGTATGTTATTAGCTGTCTTGCAGCAAAAGCCATAGAAAAGAGAAACCGGACTAACTGATAAATTAGGGAGAATATGTGTATTAAATGATAACGATCCAACAGTCAATCATGCGTGATTTATTGATTGCGATATTGCTAGTCATAGTGTTGCTCAGTTGTGATCAGGCAAATACCGTGTCAGCGTCGTACTCCACACAGCAAGAATGTGAGGTCAAAGGAAATTGCCGTTGCTCATTTGTGATGTGTGATTATATACCTGAAGGCAAGACATATGAAGAAGTCTGCGGTAAAAATTTTAGCGAAGGCTGGCAGTGCGTTGCCTGATAGTTCACTTATTTTTCACTAAAATCGTCGCTATCAGTTCACCACGAGAACTCGGCTCGCAATTCTTCGCCGAGTAAAGAGAGAATTTGTTCTGTGTCTTAATCCATGTCGCGTTCTGGCTTGCATACCCTCCTGCTCCTGAACAGCCAAAGAGTTTCCCATCAACCCAGACCTGATTAGCCAAAGAAAGCGTGGCATCGCTAGTCCACGTGATAGTGCTCGTGCAAAGCCCTGCAGTGGCGCTAGGAACGCATGGAGACGCCAATATTTTTCCTTTTCTATTAAGATCACGATACAAATATCTCTCCGCGTATGCCATGCTAAAGCCATCTGCGCAGTCATCCCGCACACAGTTCCAATTGAAAACTTTACGGATATTTAGTCCGAAATCGCGCTTGGCACTAACAATGCTGTGAAGAACAGGAATATCATTGTAAAATGTTTCTTGAATTATGATCGGCATGTCCTTATTACCTATACTTTCAAGCTCTTTACTTACATCGCTAAGCTTGTAGTATACACCCGCGTACATATCAACAGCATATATTTGCGGACGGGTACCCACTTCATCATACACTTTTGTCATTTCAGCAATCCTACCAGGCCTATATGCGTAAGAAAAACCATACGTCTCTCCAAGACTATACCTTGGAAGGTAGTATGTCCAGAGACGTTTCACGTATTCACGCGTGTGAGATGTTGAAAATTCTCCCGCAAGTTCCACCCCTAAGTCAAACGTGCGTGGCAAGTCTGTTGAGCTCTTGACAAGATCAATTGTGCTGAAGATAAATCTGCTGTTCTCTGCGAATTGAGTTTCGTTCCATTGTTTCCACGTGCGCGGATGGGCGTATGATTGTTGAGCGAAACGAATAGTCACATGGTCAAACCCGATATTCTTAATATCTTTTAACACTGCTTTTAGGTTTTCCGCATGCTGTGGTCGAAGCGCTCCTCCGGTTGAATCAACAACATGCCCAAACACGCCATCCTTGCCAGCATTGCCCAAGGGGGAGAACCAAATAACAAACGATATACTCCGTTGGCCCGCGTCATACATTTTTTGCAATTGCGAGTATACTACCAAAGGATTCAAATGGTACGTGCCAATTATCGGGCGAAGATCGCCGAAGTATTCCTTTGTTGGACTGTCGAGATACCTGCCCATATCATAGAATGGGTAATTCGAACCGCCGATTTCTTCCATGCTATGCTCAAGCGTGGTCACTTGAGAAAACGTACTCACCTCATCAAAAACTATTTCCAAATCCGCCTTCGCAAGCAAATTTGATTTAGTCGCAGGGGTGCAGTCTTGCGCTGAATAAATCTGAAACTGAGTGTTTTTCACTATCCAATCCACCGTCGCAGAACCTATCTGACCTGAGTACGCGCAAGCAACAATGCTCGTGTCAGAAACCCATAATTGGATAACTGGCAAGTTTCCATCAGCTCCAGAAAAACCAATAGTTGCGCTGCCTTTCAATCCATCATAAAGAACGTGCACTTTATCTGGTTGAAACCAAATCGCGTTCTGAACAGGTTGCTCCAACGCTCGACCTATCGCGGGCTTCCCTAATAAATAAGCCAAAGAGCTGCCAAGTAAGACGATAACAATAAACACACCCAGGATGACCTGCCAAACCCTCACTCTTTTCAGAACCATCACTCGGAAGTGTGGAGTTCACTATTTAAAAACTCCGTACGATTCAGATTAGTGGAAAGTCGTGATTGTAACCGCCCTATGTTGCAATCGATATCCGCGCTTATATTCTTATCATACTAAGAAAACCAGACCAAAACCCTAAGTCAGTCGACTGGTTCAAATCTTTAAAGTTCAAAGTGAATAGAATAGTCTTTCAAATGATTCTCTTTCTTCTCGTGATAGTCCTCTTCTTGAACTAATGAAATCGGTCGCGTCCATCGCCAAGCTTTTTGCGAACACGGACAGTAGATGAGACGGAAGCGGGATTAATTCTTTTAACAATCCGTTCAATACGCCCAGATTTACTCCACATTCTTTCGTTTCGTCCTGCGCTGTCTCGATAGTATAGAAGACAGGAGTTATTGTAGCTCCTGGATATGGAGAGTCTGAACTGCTCAGTGTAGCTAAATTTATGCGCACTTTCGCCACAAGTTCATTTAATGTTCTCGCAAAATCAAACGTATTTCCTTCAGGAGTGTCAATCTCGGTTTGAAAATAATACTGCTCATTTAAAGCGTCTAAACGAACCAGACAGCGAAATTCCAATCCTTCCGCAAGGCCCGCATGGAGCGCCCGTCGTTCATCTTCTGGGATTCCCAGCAACGTCCTCATTCCATTAACTTCATCATGTGCCAAGGGGTATCTTTTTTTCAAGTAGTCTTGTAGCTTCGACCGCTCTCGTCTATCCCTCTCATTAAGCATAGAAGTATTACTGCTGAAATGTTCCATTTGCACAGGTAAGTAGTCTTCTTCTGTCTTAAAGATATGAATTTTATTCATATTGCGGGGTGGATGAGGGCCATTTAAAAACCTACCGTGACTCAACTGCAAAGAAAGAACTGACTTCTCAATCGTTCGAAAAGCCAGGGGTTGTTGAATGATTAGAAACATACCTAACCATATGATAACACTAATATAGCCACTATCAATATGTTCTGATATGACTGTTTGTCTCGGCCCAGGTCCACTATGGCTATTACTCACGTCAGTCATAGCACTTGTTCTGCCTGTTTTAGCTATTTTAGTTATTAGACACTTCATAAAACCAAAGAACAAAGTTAGCTTTGCGATAATTTCAATCATGATCTTTATCGTGCTCTTTGTGACAACCTTCTTCGCATCAGCCAGTCTACACATTAACAGTTGCTCTGTAGGGGGCATAAGCTGCGCACCTTTCGAATATCTCCCGGAAAAAAACACGTGTGTTGTTCAAGGACGAGAGATCAACAATACCCAGGAATGCCAAAATTTACAGAAGCGCTTACCAGTTACGGAAGAAGATAAAGCACTTTGCCCTCCTGGAAATATTCTGAGCAAATTCTGAAGAGTAGCTTCGCGTTGTGGGATGGTGTTGGTTTTGCTCTTCCGACGATTGGTTTAAATAGACGTTTTATGCTTTATTTTGGCATGGTTGAAAAAGAGCCTTCGGAGGAGCATAACACAGTTTTAGCAGTTCTGGAGCGTTTGAGGTCTGAGGACGAGAAAGGTAAGAAAAAGAAGAAACAACCGTCTATACGCAAGGAGAAGCGTTTACAGTACTATTCAGGTTGGTCACCAAAGGTGTGATGGGTTGGTATGGTCGTCTTGTCGTCTGTAACGCGGGTTGGATAGCGTCAAACAAGTCTTTGCCAACCAGAGCCTCGTGGGTGCCGTTTTTGCGTGGTTCTGCATAAAATTGGTTCTTGAGAATGTACGAGACGGTAGAGGGCTTCATTTGTAGCTGGTTGGAGATTTTCCAGATGGTTTCTCCTGCGGCGTATGCGTTGAAGATTCCCTTTACGCGTGGGGCTTTTTCAGGGTCGAAGCATACTTTTTTGTTAACAACTTTGTAGCCCATTGGGACCCGTCCTATGATGCGTCCGAGTTCTCGTGATTTGGCGATTCCTGCCATCATTCGTTCTCGTATGATTTCTCGTTCAAATTCGGCAAAGGCTCCGAGGATGTGGAATAGGAGTTTGCCGTTTGGTGTTGTTGTGTTGATGTTGTCGTTAATGCTGGTGAATTGAATTCCTATTGCGTTTAAGTCCCAGATAGTGTTGATGAGATCTCGAAGGCTTCTTCCGAACCGGTCAAGTTTCGCGACCACGACTACTTCAAACCTTTTTTCCCTCGCGTCTTTCATCAGCGTCTGAAACTGCAACCGTTCCGTATCCTTGCCGGAAATTCCTCTATCAGCGTAGAGTTGGAAGATGTCCCAGTTTTGGAAACTACAATACTTGCGGAGTTTTTCTTCTTGGACTTCTAGGCTGCTACCTTCACTGGCTTGTTTGTCCGTGCTCACTCGAATGTACAAGGCTGCTTTCATGGGTTTTAACCTCCGGTGTTATCTCTTGGGTTGGTGGCGTGTAGTTCTTGATTACGGTTAGTTCGAGTTTGCCGGTGCTTTTGCAAATGCGCCATTCAACCACGTCTCGACGCTCGATATTTGCCGCTTTTGCTAAGGGTGCGGGAATGGTAACGTGTTTTTGTCCGCTACTGAGTGTTTGCACGCGAACGAGGTTTTCTTTCAAACGCTTGCCGTGCTTTGAAAAAGAAAAAGTCGCGGTTTGACCCGCGACCGTTTGTGTTTTTGCTTCTTCCATATTATTCCTCCCTGTTTTCTTCATTTTGTTCCTTCCAAAGTTCTTCATTCATGTTGGGCTCTTCTTCTCGTTGTGGTTCTTCCGTCGTTTGTTTGGTTTTTCTCATGGTTTATGCCTCCGCTGATTTGCGACCGCAATTGTAGCACGCTTCTTCTGCATCAAAACTATCCAATCCAATTCCGCATTGTTGGCATCTCATTCTTCCACCTCCGTTTCAGACTTCGCATTCTTGTATGGCCGTCATTGGTCGGCCGCAGTGGTATTCTCCGGGTTCGAGCCGTTTTGCCCATTCTCCGCACACCGCGCATTCCAGATAGTACGCCATTTTGTTTGCACCTCCGTTCAACAATTGTCAGCAAGTATGCCGATGATGTATCGTTCGAGATCATTTCCGCAACCAACGTATTGTGCTGCTTGCTGTAATAGTGCGAATTGTTCGCAATTGAGCCAGAGTGTGATTTCGTGCTTGTTTGAGGGGCATTTCATGGTTGCACACCTTGCACGGCTTGATTTTGGTTAGGGTATACTGTGTTGGGCGCAGGGTATACTGGTTTTGACTTCTCGTCGATATTTTGAGTATGGCCTACGGTTGTTGTATTAAGGGGAGGGGGTCTGCCAGAGGGGAAGTGCTCCTTGAGGAACCACCTAAGATGCTTACGCAGATAGATGGGAACGTGGGGTGGAAGAATGGTGCGGTATCTGCGGTCATAGACGTTGGTAGAGAGGAACAAACACCACCTGTGAGGGTAAAGGCGTTCCAGAGCAGCTATCTTACGCAGGAGATAGTCTTTATTGAAGCGGTAGTTAGAGCCAGTCTCTACCTCGATAGCAATGACCTTGCTAGAGGCGTTGGTGAATGTGAGGTCGGGGTTGACCTCATTGGTCTTACTGTATATGCGGATGGCTGTGGGGGTGAGGTTGAGGAGTTCTTCAAGTATCCACCATGAAAGGCTGATGTGGTCTGCTCCTTCGTTGCCGCGTTGGCGGATTTTGAAGCGGGCTTGCCTGCTCTCGTAGGGGTGTATGAGGAGTTCTTCTGAATACTTGGGGTCGCGCAGGTTGTCCAAGAATTCCTTTTGAACGAGGTGCAAGCCGCTCAAGCGGTAAACGTCTTTGAGTGGGTACAATTCTTTGACGAGCTTCTTACCATCAAGGGAGAGGTCGGCGGTGTGGTCGGTTTCGGGGAATAAGAGTTCATCTGGTTTGGTCGTGATGAGTGCGTGTTCTTCTTTACTGGCGACTATTTTGATTTCTTGGTGGTCGTTTTCCATCATGATCAAACCCTCTCCTACGTTTGCGCTTAGGAGATGTTCGCGCTCGGCAAAACTCAAGTGAAAGATGTTCTCGACGCTGTCAATGACGGCTGGTTTTTGGCGTAAGAGGATTGTGTATGAGCTG
>Ga0209542_10007805_pt1 | contig 20208 bp, 26 predicted proteins | sample RifCSPhighO2_01_FD_184028 | JGI IMG/M metagenome (GOLD analysis project Ga0209542, IMG submission 184028) | Soil microbial communities from Rifle, Colorado - Rifle CSP2_plank highO2_0.1 (SPAdes) (version 2) | ecosystem: Environmental > Terrestrial > Deep subsurface > Rock core/Sediment ...
TTATATGAAAATAATGGATAAAAAAGCAGAGACAATCAATAAAGAACTGGAAGACATGTCTAAAGAAGACATTGAAAAGATGATTTCAGATTTTAGAAAATATGAGGCAAGTAAAGATGACTGAAACCTGTAAAACCTGCAAAAAGGAGTTTAGTTCTGGAATTTGGATGTCTCCACAGTTCATAGATGAAAAAGTCTTGTTATTTTGCTCAGATAAATGTAAAAAAGAATATATTCAGACAAAACTCGAGAGAATAAAAATAAGCTACCCAGATTATTATAATAAAATCATGAAGAATCCAGAGAAAAATGTGCTTACAAATAACCTAATAAAATCAGGAGATGAAAATGAATGAAAAAGAAGACATAGATAGAAAACTAACAAAACATGAATTGAGCAGTCTGACTGAGGGGTTTTTTAATTAAAGATGAAACAAGAAACAATCGGGTTAAACAAAGAGCAAATTGAAGCAAAGAATACTAAAGAGGGTAATCTTCTTATAATTGCAAGCGCAGGAACTGGAAAGACCACAACAATTGTAGAGAGATATGTAAATTTAGTAGAAAATCATGGTTTTAAGCCAAGCGAAATAATGATGACCACATTTACCAACAAAGCAGCAAAAGACATGATTGATAAAATAAATCAAAGAACGACAAAACAACCTTCTTGTATAGGGACTATGCATTCTTTATTTATAAAGATGCTACGAGATAATGCTGAAAGGATTGAACTAAACCCAAATTTTACTTTATTAACGGAAGAAAGTGATAAAAAGAAGATTGTCAAAAGAATTTTAGAAGAAAGAAAAATAAAATTTAAACCGAGCGATATTTTATATCTAATAAGCAGAATAAGTCGATTTAAAAATGCAGGCATAAGTCACGAAACATTGGATGAAAACATTAATTTAAATGAACAAACTGGAGAAGTTAGAGAGGAAATTGAAGGAGAGACTATTCTAGTAAGCTCAAAAATAAAAAAACAAGCAATTTCAGCATACAAAGACTATCAGAAATTTCTAAAATTGTCAAATACTCTTGATTTTGATGACATTTTACTATTCACATTTGAGTTTTTAAGTAAAAATAAAGAAATACGAGATAACTATTCTAAACAATTTAAGGCAATTATGGTTGATGAAGCGCAGGATTTAAATGTAGTTCAAGTAAAAATACTAGACTTATTAGAAAATAATAATCTTTGTCTAATAGGGGATGATTGCCAAAATATATACACATGGAGAGGTTCTTCTAATGATTTAATATTTAAATTTGACAAAAAACATAAAAAGATTGTTCTTATGGATAACTATCGTTCAACAAATAAGATTGTTGAGGCCGTAAATAAAATAATTAAGTCATTATCTTTTAAAATTGATAAAAAACTTAATTGTACAAGAGATAAAGGAAGCCCAATTCAAATAAAGAGCTTTAATTCTTTCGATAATGAAGTGGATTTTCTTGTTTCAGAGACCGAACAATTGATAAAAAGTAAAACAAAAACTGGAGAGATAGCAGTTTTATTTAGAACTAACAATCTTGGCAAACAAATAGAAAGAGAATTTAGGAGAAATAAGATTCCTTGCCATCTTTCAAGAGCTAGGGGCTTTCTAGATAGGGAGGAAATTAGAGATATCCTTGCTTTCTTAAGAATTAAAGTCAATCCAAATAGTTATTTGGAATTTGAGAGAATTATGAGCCTAATAGATGGCGCTGGAAAAGCAAAAATAAATATTCTAAACGAATTTGCTGATAAAAATAATTGTTCCATTGTCGATTCTTTAAGCAGTTCTTCATCATTGAAGCTAAATCCTGCGCTTGCAGATAGGTTCGTAATGTTATCAAAAGTAATTAAAGAAGACAATAAGAACCCAATTGAGTCTTTCCTGAAGTTTTTCAATTACAATAAACTTCTTTTAAGCAAATATGCTTATGAACTTGAAAAGATTGAGGATAAAAAAGAAAATATAGAAACATTAAAAGAATTATTTGATGGATTTGAATACACCGATCAAGGAATAGGAAGTTTCTTAGATAGTTTAATTGAAATGGAAAAGAGAGAGAAAAATAAAGATAAGGTTATTCTTAGCACAATTCACAGCGCAAAAGGCTTAGAATGGAAGCACGTTTTTCTTGCCGGATGCAATGATAAAATTCTGCCATTTTATTTCGACAGTTTAAGCAAAGTTAAGAGAGACGATGAACTGCGTTTGTTTTATGTTGCCGTTTCAAGAGCGAAAGATTCAATTATAATAACTTCTTCAAATAATCATGAATGGAGATGGCTTGAGCCTTCGCCATTTTTGGAGATAATAAAATGAAAACTGAACTAATTACTCTAAACAATATAGATTTTAATGTTAAAATAAAGATTGAACACAGGCATAGCTCTAGAGTATCTATCAGTCGTAAGTCAATTAATATTTCTATTCCAAGCTTCCTTCCAAGAGAAAAAATCTTTAACGAGATAGAAAAAATGAAATCATGGGCTAAAGAGAAAATTATTAAAAATCCTGAAAAATTCAAGCCAGAGCAGATTAAGAGTTATCATAATGACCAAGAAATACAAGTTGGAAGCGAAAAGTATATTCTTAAAATTGAATATTCGGACAAATCCAGCAGTTCTGCTAAACTTATGGATAATATCATTTACTTAAATATCTCTTCAAATTTAAATGAATTAAAAAGAAGCAAGCACATATCCTCATTGATAAGCAGGTGCATAGCAAGCAGGAAGCTTCCAGAAGTCAAAAAAAGAATTGAAGAGCTAAACAGCCTACATTTTCAAAGAGAAATAAAAAATATATTTATGAAATATAATCATTCAAACTGGGGCAGTTGTTCAGAGAAAGGAAATATAAACATCTCCACTAGGGCATTGTTTACTCCAAACGACGTTCTTGATTATCTATATGTTCATGAACTTGCGCATCTTGTTGAACAAAATCATTCTAATAGCTTTTGGACTTTAGTGCAAAAAGCCATGCCAGATTACAAAGAAAAGCAAAAATGGCTTAAAGAAAACGGAGGCAAATGCAAGTTCTAAGATGAAGCGAGAAATAAATCATTTGAAAAATAGTACTTTAAAAGATTTCACAAAAGAACAATTAATTGAAATAATAGATAAAACTACTAATGAGAATAAGTCTTTCAAACAAAAGATTGATGAATATGCAAATAAAAAACGAGCCGATTTTGAAGAGGTTAACAATCATTCAGAATATTCAATATTGTGGAATAAATCAGAAAAGATTATTTCTGAATTTAATGAATATGGTGGTGGGGATGAGGATGATGAAAGCATAGTTTATAAAAATCTTGATAAGATAGTTGAATTTTTTCAACAAAAAAAATTAGATGAAAAAACTAAAATAGAGTTTATCAATAATTGCTTCGAACATTATTATTGCAACAATTCAGGGTTTGAAGATTTGCTTAGAGACAGTATTTTTAATGTATGTGACAACAAAAAAGATTGGCTATTAGTCATAGAGAAATTGAAGAGAAGCAGTAGTAATTATGATGCAGATCAGATTATTAAAATATATAGGGATAAGCTAGGTGATGATGAAACATATCTAAGACTTAGAATGGCTAATCTTCATTATGGCGCAGATTATTTTGACCTTGTTGAATATTATCATAAAAAAAATGAACTTGATAAGGCAGTTAATATTGCCAAAGAAGGAATAGAAAAAGATACTGGAAGGATAATTGATTTAATTGAATTTTTATTGGATATTTATACTAAAAATAAAGATTATGAGAATATATTAAAATATCGTCTACTTTCTTTCAAAGAGAATCCTTCGTTTGAAGAATATCTGAAAATAAGGGAGTTTTGCGCTAAACCAGATGTTGATAGAGTTTTAGACGAACTTAGGAATATAATAAGAGCCAGTAAGGATGAAGAACTTAAGGTAAAAGTTGATTATTTTAATGGCAATTATCTTACTGCATTAAAATATGTTAAAAGCTATCTGGGAAATTATTATTATGACTCAAAGATTAAAGAATGGGCTATAAAATTAGAGCCCCATTTCCCCAAAGACCTTTCAAATATTTACTTGGATAAAATTAAGCATATTCTTGAACATAAAATAGCTAAAGAATATTCTTCTGCAGGTTATTATCTTGGAAGAGTAAAGATTATATTCCTAAATATAATGCATAGCAAAAAAGAATGGGATAATTTACTGCATTCATTAAATCAAAAATCAATAAAACTTCCTTCATTTCAAAAAATGCTACAAGGCTTTGAGGAAAAAATATGAAACAAAAAATATCTATCTATGAAATGTTAGAAGAAGCACGGCATTATCATAATTGTTTATGTGATGAAGAGGAAGCAATTAAAATATGTGAGCAAGTTCTTGAGAAAGACCCTGAAAATATAGATGCTCTGCTAATTAAAGCAGGTTCACTTCCACATATCAATAAAGAGAAAGAAGCTTTTCAATTAACTGAAAGTATTATTGAAAAATGGCCAAATCATTGGGAAGCCTATTATCTTATGGGAGTACTTTTATTTAATACTAATGAAAATATGGCTATGCAAAACTTCAACAAATCTATATCCCTTAAGAAAACATTTGATAATAGTATTTCTGCCGCGCAGCTTTCTTATTTTTTAAAACAACCAGATTACAAAAGATATCTATTTTATGCAAAAGAGATTGATCCATCCAGATATGCTTGTTATATGAAGAATTGTTGGGAATGGGAGGTTTGTTAAATGAAAACCAAGAGAGCAACAGTTGGAACTTTTAGATATTTTGTCCGTTATCATGGCTTAATCAGAGGCACTATGTTTTATATAATGATTATTTTGTTATCTCTTGCATTAAGGAGAAAACAAAGATGAATGAAGAAATAATTCAAGAGGAGAATAAAGAAATAATTAATAATTTTAGCAAGCATCTCTTAAAAAAATTTAATAATCCTCGCTTAATTAAGAGACATCTTAGTAATGTTCATCTACTGATTAACGACTATTTAGCAGTAGACTTTGAGGTTAAACCTTCTGAAACAAATTCTTTTCAGATAGAAGAATTTCTAAATTGGTGCATTGCCAAATGGATTTTTAATACTTCTTCGGAACTTATTTCTGTTCTTGATAGCATAAAAATATTTTTTGAATACCTTCCAACTCATGATAATCAAAAAGAAAAAAAAGAAATACTTAAAATCTGCGAGAAAAAATATTATTATCTAAAGAGATTTAATAGCCGAGAGAAGCTATTGGGCGGCTATTAATGAGGATTCAGCAAAATAATGAAATTGAATGGAAGAAGGTTGTACTTGGGGATATTGCAGAATTCAGTGAAAAAAAGCGCAAGTTCTTCATTCCATCAGAAAACAGATTCATAGATTTGTTTGAGGTGAATGCATGAAATTTAAACAAGCATTGAGTAGGAAGCTAACTAGAGAAAAATTTGGAAGTTTGACAAATAGTCTGTTTGGAGAAATAAAATAATGGCAACTCTAGAAGACTCAGATGCTAAACTGTTCTATAAGATTAACAATGAACTAATTTATTTTGCAAATTCAAGGTTTAAATTAGTCGATAATTTTCCAAGACCTGAAAAAGGAACTTGGGAAGAGAAAGATATTCAAAAAATAGTAGAAAGAATATATTCTGAACCTAAGATTATAGTGTCTTTTTGCAGCGAAAACCCTGCAATGTTAAACAAAGAAGAAATTGAAGTTGCAAAATCCTGGAAAGTCTTTGTTAAAGGCAAGTTTCTAGTCTTTCCAAACAATTCTAAAACAATTTTCTTTAGCTCTGAAAAAGAACAAAAGGCATATGAAGTTTATGGACTATATGATGAAATTCTCGAGTTAGTGCCATTTGAGCCAATTATGATTGAAGCAATTATAATCTCTTTTAAGGGAAAAATAACATATACTGGTTCTTTTAGGATGTATCCTATGTCTTTTGGGGGAGGATACAAGAGAGGATTAAAAGTAGATTTTGAAAAGTCTGTATTAAAATTTGGAATTATTTCTTCTCTGGATAAACCTATTGAAGAAAAAAGGCAGTCAGATGAAGAAACGCTTAGATTTTATTTAAAAAACAAGCAAAATAGAGAAGAATACTGGAGTGAGATTAATGAATTGCTAAGAAAAACCCCTAAGTTAAATAATATTTACCATAATGAAATAGGCAAATCATATGTGAAGCAGACTAAAGGGATATTTACATATATAGGACTAAAAAGCGGATGGTTTGCAATAGTAAACTCGCAGATAGTTGCCTCAGGTAAAACTAAAGATGAATTAAGCGAAAGATTAAGAGACGTTTTACCCGATGATAAAATCTCCTCGGCGTATATTTTTGAATATAAATGGGAGGAAAAAGATAATGATTGATTGGTTGAGAAATAATTGGGCTACAACAATTGCTCTAATTCTCTCTATAGTTGCCTTATTATTTACGGCACTTAAAGATTTTATATTGCCTTGGTTTTTCAAACCAAAACTAGAGATTACCTATCTACAAAAAGAACCTTATAAACGACAAGTCAATATAAACGCAGGTCCTAATTCAACAGTTATCGGATTTTTTGACAGATTTAAGATAGAAAACATTGGAAAAAACACTGCAAAAAACTGCAGATGTCAGATATATTCAATAAAAGACAAAACAGGTAAGGAACTGGATTTGCAGGGATTTCCCATTAAGTGGGCGAGCAGACCAGATTCAGCAGTTGACTTTACCAAGGCTGAAAGATTGAACATCGGACAAGGAGAAAGTGAATTTGTAGATTTAGCACATGCACAGACAAATGCTATAGGCTACTTCTATTTTGAACCATATCACAATGTCCCAATTGGAATGACTAATCAAGTACCAATAAAAAATTATATTGTTAAAGTTATTATAAGTGGAGACAATTTTAAGCCATATATTGCAACCTTCAAAATAAATGGTCAACCAAAATATGAGCACATATTAGAAATAACGCTTGAAGAGGTAACTAGAAAATGAATGAAGATAATAAAATCCAGCTAGTAGATGAAGAAATGAAACAAAGAGTTTTCCAACAAGTTATGGATATTTGGGTAAATCCAGAAATAAAAGCAAGACGCGAAAAAGGAACATTGCCAAATAATTTCTCTCTTAGAGGAGCTCAAGTTATATTCTCAAGAAATCAACCTAATCAAATAAGGATAAACGAAGAAGTTAAAGCTATTCTAACCTCTGTAGCAAAAAGAGATATAAAAAAAGGTGAAGCGGTTTATGAAGCAGATATTGGTTTGATAGAAAAAGTTAATCTTACAGACGAAGATAAAAATTGTAGCCATATTACTTTATTATTGATTCATGGTAGGTGGATAATTGCTTTTGATTCTACTAGATTATATAATAATCAAGAGGTAAATAGAGCAAGAGAATATTTTAGTGCGACAATTGAATTCTATCAAAGTGCAAAAGAGAATCTTCTTAAAAATAGATTAAGAGCATTTTACGAAAATTGTTACGCAGCAATAGAACTTTGCACTAGCTCAATTCTAGTAATTTCAATTGATGAAAAAAATATATCTAATCATGAAAACAGAAAGAAAGAACTGAAAAATTGGGTAGAATTGGGAAAAGTAAAAAAAGAATTCTCAGATACTTTAGAAAAACTCAATGATTTAAGATATTCTTATAGATATTTACATTCTGATGATTTTAAAAGAGAAAATCCAGATAAGATATTAATAGTGCTAGATGAAATGATTAAATTTGCGGAGAATTCTATTAAATAAAAATGAAAAACCAAACTAACCAATCTACAATTGAATGGAGAGAAGTCTTACTTGAAGAAATATGTAAAATAGTATCTGGCTCTACACCCTCAACTTCAAACCCAGAATACTGGGATGGAACAATAAACTGGGTAACTCCTGCAGAATTAATTGATGGAAACAACTGGTATTATTACAAAACTCAAAGAAAAATTAGTGATAAAGGATTAAAATCTTGTTCTTCTGAATTGTTTCCAAAAGGTACAGTTATGTTAACTTCGAGGGCTCCAATAGGAAAGGTTGCTATAGCTGGTACTGAAATGTGTTCTAATCAAGGATTCAAAAATTTAATTTGTGACACTAAACAGATTAATCCAGAATATCTTTATCATTGGCTAAGATCAAAAAAGGAATTTCTTAATTCATTAGGACATGGTGCAACATTTAAAGAAATTTCTAAAAAGATAGTCTCGAAGATTAAAATCCTGCTCCCATTTCGTAACGGACACCCAGACCTCGAAACCCAAAAGGCGATCGTCTCAATTCTAGAAAAAGCCGAGCAACTTAAGGAAAAAAGAAAACAATCCCTAAAACTCTTGGATGAATATGTCAAGAGCACTTTTAATGAGATGTTTGTGGGCAAGGGGTTTGAAGAAAAGAAGCTTAATCAAATAGCAGAAATAGTAAGAGATTCTATTAATCCAAGTAAAATAAAAGATTATCAATATTATATTGGGTTAGAGCATATAGAGTCAGAAACCGGAAGAGTTATTGATAAAATAGAAACAAAAGCTATTGATTTAAAAAGTACCAAATTTCTTTTTGATGAAGATTGTATTTTATATGGAAAACTAAGACCTTATTTGAATAAGATAGCTATACCTAATTTTAAAGGTGTTTGTAGTACAGATATAATACCAATTAGAGAAATTAAAAATATCTCTAATAAATATTATTTAGCTTTTTTATTGAGGCAAAAAGATTATGTTAATAATGCAACTTCTTTATCAATTGGTGCAAATCTTCCAAGATTAAGTCCAAGATCTTTAGAGAGTTTCAAAATCCCTCTTCCGCCCCTCCCCCTCCAACAAACCTTCGCTTCCCTTGTCGAACATGTTGAAAAACTCAAGGGAAAACAAAACCAAAGTCTGAAGGAAATTGAACAACTATTTAATGCCTTGATGCAAAAAGCGTTTAATGGAGAACTTGTATGATAAATACATTTAAGGTAATTGGAGGATCTGAAATGGAAGAAAAAGAGTTTAATGATTTAGTTGAAGAATTATTATCTTATGGCTGTGAAAATGAATGGATAGAATTTAAAAAAGATAATTCGGAGCCACATCTAATCGGAGAATATTTATCAGCTTTATCAAATTCAGCATGTTTACACAAGACCAAACAAGGATATTTGGTTTTTGGAATAGACAACTTCTACAAGGTCACTGGGACAAATTTTGAGCCGAGAAAGGAAAAAGGCAAAGGCAATGAAAATTTAGAAAATTGGTTGCTCAAACTTCTAAACCCAAGGATTGATTTTGAGATAATAGAAGGAGATTATAACGGCAAAAGAATAGTCATATTTAAGATAGATTCTGCTAAAAAAAGCCCAGTTAAATTTGATGGATCTGAATACATGCGAGTTGGAGAGTATAAGAAAAACCTTAACGAATATCCAGAGAAAGAAAGAAATCTATGGAGAATATTAAATGAGATAGTGTTTGAAGAGGGGATTGCTTTAGACAAAGTGGATGAAGAAGATTTGTGGAGATTATTAGACTATGCAAAATATTTCTCGTTAATGAAATTAGAATTGCCACAAAGCAACATTCCAATAATAGATAAATTAACTGAAGAAAAACTGATTCTAAAAAAAGGAAAAAGATATTCCATAACAAATTTAGGAGCAATTTTATTCGCAAAAGATTTAAATAAGTTCCCTAAAATCTCTAGAAAGAAAATAAGAATTATCTTTTACGAAGGCAATTCTAGAACTGGAATAACCAGAGAAAAAGAACATCTAGAGGGATATGCAGTTTTATTTGAAAGTTTGATAAAATATATTTTAGAGCAACTTCCTTCCAATGAGGTTATAAAAACTGCATTAAGAGAAGAAGTTTTAATTTACCCCTCAATTGCAATTAGAGAACTATTAGGAAACATCTTAATTCATCAAGATTTCTTTGAAGAAGGCGCTGGTCCAATGATTGAATTTTTTAGCAATCGTGTTGAATTTACTAATCCTGGAGAGCCTCTAATTGACACTAATAGGTTTATCGATCACGCTCCAATTTCAAGGAACGATAAATTAGCAGGTTTCATGAGAAGAATTAAAATATGTGAAGAAAGAGGTAGTGGTATTGACAAAGTAGTTGAGGCAGTTGAGTTATTTCAGTTACCAGCACCAGAGTTTATTAAAGAGACAAAATTCGTAAAAGTCATTTTATATGGGCATAGAAGTTTTGGAAATATGACAAAAGAAGACAGAATGAGAGCTTGTTGGCAACATTGTGTTTTGAAGTATGTTACAAAACAATTCATGACAAATGCGACTCTTCGAGAGAGATTTAACATGAAAGGTAAAAATGATTATGTTCAGGTTTCTAAGATTATTAGAGCTTGTGTCGAAAGGAGGTTAATAAAACAGGACGAATCAAAACGCTATGTTCCTGCATGGGCTTAGAGGGCAGTGGCACCGTATCATGATGTACCGCAATGTACTAATAATGAAAAAATGCTCTCAAATTGGCTTTAAACAGCTCTAAAGAGAAAAATCTATGTACTAAGATATAACAAATGAAACAACAAATAAAATTCAATCAAACTGAAGTAGGAAAATTACCTGTAAATTTGAGAAATTTAAATCAAAAAATCGATGCACCACCACGCCTTAAAAGGCGTGGTTTGATTGGTGCTCGATTTTTGGATGCAAGAAAATTCCTCAAAAATGGAATTTTCTGCACAGAAATTTGTCAACGTGAACAAATTTCTTGTGCTCGAAGTGTTCCGCACACTAAAGTGTGCGGTTTCCAAACACTTCGACATGATAAAATAAAGAAGGAGGTGTTTGAAAATATATCCAGACCCTAGAGATTAAGAAAGGTGCACCATTCCGGCACACAAACCTCTCTAGGACTTACCCAGACATAAAACATAAACTAATGAAGTATATAAATTTACGCACTGAGCAAACCTTCGCCTCCCTTGTCGAACATGTTGAAAAACTCAAGGGAAAACAAAACCAAAGTCTGAAGGAAATTGAACAACTATTTAATGCCTTGATGCAAAAAGCGTTTAATGGAGAACTGATAAGATGACTAAAACAAAAATTTATAAAGGAGACAATCTTAACAAAAATATGATAATCCCTGGTGATCCTTCGGGGTCGCCAGATGATTTTATATCTGTTGTTGTTTTTATTGATAATGCTTATTTATTAAGATTAAAGAATTATTTATTTGCATCGGGATTAAAATATAGCATTAAGAATTTTGTGCTTATAGTTGCAAAAAGAAACCATTGCAATGTTAAAAAGATTTTTTTATATGATGCTCCTCCTTTTCAGAGTCCGTTCCCTTCAGAAGAGGAAAAAAAAAGAAAAGTTTTTTACGACAGGGTTGTGACATATTTAAAAGCAGATAGTATTGAAGTTCGCGAAGGAAGGACTCAGAGATTGAGGGCTGGAAAAGAATTTATTTTCAAGCAAAAAGGAGTTGATATGCTATTGGAAATTGATATGGTAAGTATTAAAGAAGATTTTTCAGATATTAAACAGGTAGTCCTTCTTTCAGGAGATAGCGATTTTGTCCCCGTAGTAGGCAAGTTAAAGAAGCAAGGAATAAATGTAGCTCTATGGACTTATTTTGAAAGAAAGAGAAAAAGTCCCTTCTCCAAGTCAAACGAGCTTATCAAAGCAACAAATGGCTACATCAAGATTAACATACAGGATTTCCAGGAGGCAAAATTAGATGTTAAAAAATAACGTTACAAAACCTCCCTACTGGTCAATCCCGTCCACAATAGTAGGCGGGCATCCGAAGGACTCCTTTCAGAAGGGCGTTATATGTAACATATACATACCTATAAATCTTTCGGTTTGTCAATTTGAAGGAGAACTTGTAAGATGAGCAATGACAACGGATTAGTTGATGAACTTGAAAAGCTTCAGAATTTGAAAAAAGAGATAGAATCAAAAGAAGAAGAGCTAAAAAATAAGATAATTGAACTGGCTAAAGAAAAGAACACTGAGGTTTTATTCGGAAGTCATAAGAAATGTTCTATAAAAGAATATGAAAGGGTTATCTATCCTGAAGATAAAACTCAAATAGTCGGTTTAATGAAACAAAAAGACATTTACAACAGATATTCAATTATCAATTATATGAGCCTTAACTCTGCAATCATCAAAGGAACAATTGATAAAGAAATAGTTGATTTAATTAAAAAGGAAAAGACTTTTAGGGTTTCCTTGAAGGATAATTAAAATGGAACAAAATCATTCAATAAAACTATTTGAAGACAAAAGAGTCAGAGTTCAATGGGACCAACAAAAAGAGAAATGGTATTTCTCAATAGTCGATGTCATTGAAATATTGACAGGTAGCTCAATTCCTAGAAGATACTGGTCAGACCTCAAAATTAAGTTAAATGGAGAAGGTTTTGAGTCGTACGAGAAAATCGTACAACTGAAATTGGTATCTTCGGATGGTAAGGGGTATGAAACTGACTGTGTTGATACGGAGGTGCTATTGAGAATTATTCAATCTATCCCTTCACCTAAGGCAGAGCCGTTTAAGGTCTGGCTGGCAAAAGTAGGATATGAACGAATTGAAGAGACAGAAGACCCAGAATTAGCGTTTAACAGGGCAATGAAAACATATTTGCAAAAAGGATATTCTAAAGAATGGATTAATCAAAGGCTTAAAACAATAGAAGTAAGAAAAGAATTAACGGATGAATGGAATAGGGCAGGAATAGAGAAGGAAACAGATTTTGCGATATTAACAAATGAGATTACAAAAGCATGGTCTGGTAAAACAATAGCAGAATATAAACAGTTAAAGAGTTTAAGAAAAGAAAGCTTAAGAGATAATATGACTAATATGGAACTTATATTAAATATGCTTGCAGAAGCTACAACAACAGAATTATCTAAAAAAGAAAATCCATCCGAGTTTGATGAAAGTAAGAAAATAGCAGTAAGAGGCGGAACTGTCGCAGGAAACACAAGAAGAGATATTGAAAAACAGCTTGGCAGCGAGGTAGTTACTCCAAAAAATGCAAAAGATAATCTTTTAGAATTATCAAATAACAATTCAGAAATTGAAGACAAGACAGTTAAAAAGAAGGGGGCTAAAAGATAATATGCTGCACTCAGACCTAAAATCCAAGATAAACAAGTTATGGGATAAATTCTGGAGCGGAGGACTATCTAATCCAATTACTGCCATTGAACAAATGTCTTACTTATTATTCATGAAAAAACTAGAAGATGAAGATAACAAAAGACAACAAGAGGCAGAATTTACGGGAGAGAAATATACTTCGATTTTCAAAGGACATGAAAACTGCAAGTGGAAAGAATGGACAACATATCCAGCTGAAAGAATTCTAGATCATGTTAGAGATAAAGTATTCCCATTTATGAGAAATATAGGAAACGAAGACTATAATCAATACATGAAAGGAGCAAACTTTGGAATACCTACAGCTCACTTACTCATTGAAGCCGTCAATATAATAAATGATATGCATATTAAAGAACAAAATCAAGATGCCCAAGGAGATTTGTATGAGTATCTTCTTTCAGAACTACAAACTGCCGGTAAAAACGGACAGTTCAGAACACCTTCACATATAATCAAAATGATGGTCAATTTAGTTAATCCTAGAATAGATGATAAAATACTTGACCCTGCATGTGGAACGGCTGGATTTTTGGTAAGCGCCTATAAGCACATCCTAGGGACAAACAAACGCGATGGTGTAAGTAGGCTAACACCTAAACAAAAGAAGATACTAGATGAAGAATCAATTTATGGTTTAGATATTGATGAAACAATGGTTAGAATATCTCTAATGAACTTAATGATGCATGGGATAAAGAAACCTAATGTAAAAAGAAGCAATACATTATCAGACTCAGAACCAAGACCATCAGATAATACTTATGATGTAGTTCTCGCTAATCCTCCTTTCAAGGGAAGCCTAAACATGGCGGAAATTAGTGATAGATTCAGAATAAAGACCACAAAGACTGAAATTTTATTTTTAGAATTAATGTATCATACTTTAGCGCCGTCTGGAAGATGCGCCGTAATAGTCCCAGAAGGAGTCTTATTTGGTAATTCAAACGCCCATAGGCAAGCCAGAGAGATGCTGTTGACTAAATGCAGGCTAGATGCAGTTATTTCGATGCCATCTGGAGTATTCAAACCTTATGCAGGAGTCTCTACAGCTGTTTTATTCTTTACAAAAGGAGAACCAACAGAAAAAGTTTGGTTCTATAAAATGGAATCAGATGGATTTAGTTTAGATGATAAAAGAACATTTATTGATGGAAAAGGAGACATTCCAGATATATTAGAACTGGTTAATAATGGAGATAATACGGAACAAACTGATAGAAAGAAGAAACACTTCTTTGTTCCCATACAAGAAATAAAAGAAAAAGACTGGGATTTGAGTATCTCAAAATACAGGGAAATAGAATATGAAGAAATCAAGTATGAAAAACCAAGTAAAATTATAGAAAAGGTTGAAACTTTAGAGCAAGAAATTATCGAAGGTATTAAAGAATTGAAGGGCAAGGTTTAGTTAATCGCAGTCATCTCCCCTGCCCCACTACTTCCCCTAACTACTACTAAAACTACCACTTTGCAACTTTTAATACCATCACTAAAACATCTTAACAATATTTATATATAACAAAAGCCTATAAAATACATAGCAAATGGTGAAGTTATTAATGCTCAATCATGCAATTTAAAAACCATTAAATGCCTTAAATAAAATGAACATCCAACAAACTGAAAAACAGGAAATATTCAAGAACATTGAAACAACTGGGAAAAAATACCTAAATCAATTCAAGATACTTGCAGAAAAAGCCCAAAAATCAATGGCTAATCAGATGAATATGGCTAAATTTGAAGCAACATACGCTCTTTCTGTAGAAAAAGAACAAAGAAAAAGAACAATGTTTCAAGTCAAAGAAATTAGAAATGACCTATGGAAAGAAGCCATTAAACAGGCGAACGGAGACGTTAACGTCGCTTCCAATATTTACGACCGCCTTTGCTCTTTCCCTTAAAACTCTGTTTAAAGAATCTTTTTATTTCAAACTCATTTAAGTGTGAAGCTTCTCCAACAATTCTAACATACACAGGATTTTTTAAGAGGGTCATAGCTTTCTCTAAATTCTGATCCTCGGTCATAAAAATAGTGATTTTTGCATTTAAATAAAGATTTGCAATAATCTTAAAATCATTGAGCACAGTATTAAACTTTTTAAAATACATTCTCTCTTTAACTTTATCAAACCATTCAAAGGCAAGTAAATTTCCAGAAGCAGTATGTTCAATCTTTTTAATATTAAATTCTTTTAAAACAGCAGATAAGTTATTAGTTGCTTTATCAAAATCATAATTTCGCTTTTTTACAAGCACACTGCGTGCCTCACTCAAAGCAACAGATGTAGTAACTAAATCTAAAGTGCCTATATATGTCTCAGCCAATATATCTTTTTTAAATTCTCCAGATTCAACCATATCTACAAGAACATTAGCGTCAAGACCGATGATTTCATCCCCAAGAAGCTCATCAGAAGTGCGATTTATTTTATAAGTAAGCACATCATTCCCACTTTGTTTTACGACCGTTGAACTAAATTGGTGCATGCCTATAAGAGTTCAAATTATATTTAAACCATTATATTATCAGATTTATTATTTTCTCGTACCCAGCTCTCCCACACTCATCTCCACTGCCCTATCTTGAGCACGACAAAAACTACACTCGCCATCTCTATTCAAATCTATAGCAAAGGACGCTCTAATTTCCCCACTTTTGCGCCTTTGCTATCTAGCGAAAGACGATTAATCTGGGGAAAAACAAAAGTCTTTCGCTATAACTCAGAAACTAACTTTCCACAAGACTCATATTTAACAATTTTATTTACTATCTCTTTTAATCTGCTTCTTTTATTTTTTATCTTCTATCGATATATTTTTATTCTTTGTTTTTGCTTCAGGTAATTCTTTATAATTTTCTTTACTTAAAATACTCCTTCCAGTCTCTTTTTCTAATTTCTCTCTGGCAATTTTTGCAATTTCTCCACCTTTCTTTGAAACAGATATGTGTTCTTTAAATTCTTGAGGATTCTGCTTTTTTTCTATCTCTGCAGTTGAAGCTTCTCCAAGCATATTAAAAATTAGCTCTAAATCTGTCATATGATCTCGCAAGTTCTCTTTATTTAAATCCTTAAATTTCTTGTACTCTTCAACAGTCTTTCCAAAAGTAGCCTTACTTATTTCATTAGTTAAAATAGCAAATTCAATAGGCTCTTTAATTCCTCTCTTTTTCCATTCATCTGTTAAATCTTGCCTCACTGCAATTCCCCTCAATCTCTTGTCAATCCATTCCTTAGAATATCCTTTTTGTTCATAAAGAGATTTCATTCTTTCCTGGGCTAATTCTGGATTTTCTATTTCTTCTAGGCGTTCATAGCCCACCTTTGCTAGCCATCTTTTGAATGGTTCTGCTTTAGGAGAGGGAATAGACTGAATAAGACGTAATATACCTATTGTATTCCAGCATTGCATCATCTGTCTTCCACCAGCCGTATCAAACTCTATACCAAGGGGGGGTACAAATTGTACCCCTCCTTTAAAAATATCATTTAATGCAGTGTCTCTGCTTCTCAATCTTTTTAGATACTGAGATGGATCTTTAGATTCTGTAAGTACTGCTACAACATCACTTATAACAAACCACCATTCATCATGAAGCCTTGCTCTGCGCACAGTCTTTTCTTCAAATAATATTATTTCATTTATCATAGTATTAGTTAGTTAACTCCCTATTAAATGTTTTTTGTAATATGGTAAAATCAGTTTCCTTCTTCCCATCACTTCCCGCCCAAATCTCCCACTGTCATCTCCACTGCCCTATCGTTTGCACGACAAAAACTACATTCTCCATCTCTATTCAAATCTAACTCAGAAACTAACTTTCCACAAGACTCACAAGAAACTAAAGAATCCATATTAACATGATTCAAAATAGGATGTATTAAAAATCTTCCCAACCTCTAACACTAACTTCATTAATTATTGAAAAACTTCCTAGTAGCCTCCTTTGTCTAGACCAACACGTTTAATCAAACCAAATATCATTTTTTTGCCTCTTTTCAAAGCATATTTTATAGAAATAAATAGTATTTAAACTTTTATATGCTCTATATTCAATAGATAGACGTTTATATTATAAAGTATAGAAGACTATAAGTTTATATATCCTAGGCTCTTAATATATCAAAAGAAGTTAATGATTCCATATGGTAAAAAAAACACGTTCAGAGCTTGCTCTCGCAATTTTGGAAAAATTAGCTGAAAAACCTCTTTCTACTCAACAGGTTAGCGAAAGTGTTGAATCTAATTGGTCTACAGTTAATGAAGTTCTCGAAGAATTAAAAAAAGAGGGAAAAGTTAAGGAAATAGTTTCCACGGATAAAATAAAGATATATCAAAGAATAACTGGAGACACTTACTTTGAAATACCTATTGCTGAAGATGAAAAAAAGAAGTTTAGAACACTTTTCTTCTGGATTTTACAGGAATACAAATCAAGAGGGACAATCCCTACAAAAACACATCTTGCTAAAGCCACTGTTAGCCTAATAAAAAGAGATAATAAGGAACTAATAGACTTGCCTGTAGTATGGTATATTTATGGAATGATTCCTTTAATGATTGCAGACCCAGCAAAAGACTATCAGGAAGAGTTTAATTTTGAGCATAAAATAAAGATTAAAAGTCTAATTAAAGAATATATTGATGAGAATGGAAGCATGAGTTCTGGGCAAATACAAAAAAAACAGCATTTAGAATACAATGGGGAAATATATCAATTATCGGATGCTCTTTTTGATAGCTTAAATGAATCTAAATTAAATAAAGATAATATTTTGAATTTATTAAACAAACTGTTTATTGCCTGTCCGATAGATAATGATTTTCCAGAAATATTTGGTTTAATGGAAAAATTTGTTTCTATAGTAAATAAGCTATCAGTTTTTAGTAATTTAAATGATAATAGAAAAGAAATATCTGCAACTTTTGATGCGCTATGGAAGTTTATAGCCACTTATAAATTTTATAAGAGTCTTATAGAACAAAAAAGATTTTTATTAAACCAAGAGCTAATATTTAATCTATATATAAGGAGCACATTAGAAGTTAGAAGAAATTGTTTGGAGGAATCATTGTCAAATTTATACTCTATTTATTTAAACAAGCTTGATGATAGGGAAATAGAAATCTCTCCAGAAGTTGAAAAAATCAGGGAAATAATGGAAGGTTGGACAGGTGAAGATTAAATGGTTAAAGACAGCTTTTTTGATGCTAATATTATAGTTTTTTACGCAGATTTTAGCAAAAATACAAAAAATGATATTATGAAAAAATGTTATGAATATATTACAAATAAAAATGGAAGATTTATATTGTGTTATGCAACAATGCGTGAGTTGCTAAATGTTGCATCAAAAAGAGCAATAATTCATAAAGAAATTTTAAGAAAAATTGAAAATAATAGTCATGATTTGGAAAGAAGCAATTTCTTGGCTAAAAGAGATGTGCCTTTCGCAAAAAAATTATACGAGCAACATAAAAACAAGAATAAAGAAGAATTGTCAAAACAATTTACCGAGGACAGAAAAATATTTGATATAAAAATAGAACAATTTATCAAAACTAAAGTTGATGAAAAAGTTATTCCAATGGAACAGATAAATAATGAGCTGGTTAATATTATTCATGATATTATTAATAACCGCGCAGACTGTCAAATATTGGCAAGCGTAATTCAATATCAGAAAGGCAAAGAATTATTCTTATTTGTTACAGCAGACAATCAAGATTTTAGCCTTAACCCCTATGAATATCTAAAAGATTATTTTAATATAAATTACTCTAAAGATAACTTCAAATTTCCTGAATTGCACAATTTAATATTCAAATAATTATTATTTATATAACATTCATCCATCTATTCTTATCCATGCAAAACCAACCCAACCAGACTATGGATAATTCTGTGATTTGTATGACTTATTTTCAGAATTATCCAGATAGAAAATTCGTTAGTTGTATGACATCTCGTACAGAATTATCTATATTAAAAATCCTCTCTAAAAAAATAATTTGCAAATACTATATAAAACAATACTCAATGCCATATTTATATAAAACATTACAGCAATACTTATAAACTCATTTCATAAACTAACTGTATGAACTCATCAGGCAAATTTGGTTTGGGAGATAATGTCTTAAGAACAATAATTGCAATTATCGCTTTTGGGCTTATTGCTTACTCCGGCTCTGTAAATGCCTCAAACTCAAGATTATTCGAATTCGACTCGGACGACATATCTTCAACTAATGAAGTGGCAGTATCTTTAAACGTAGAATCTCAAATATCTGATGTCAATAGGGCAAATTCAAACAATAAAAAAACAAAACCAATTCCTTTGGCAACTGAATCAGATTCAGAAACAATTCCATCAGTAGTTAATCCATTGGCAGTTGAATCAATCTCAGGCAATTTCTTATTTGGTGTTGATGGCGCTGAAGCAATATTCTGGGGCATATTTAATAGCACATCTAACACATTAAATGGAGAAGTAATATGGTATGGAAATCCTTCAATAAGACGCGCAGGCGCAGGAACTTACTCACCTTACTCAAGTAATAGCGGAACATTATCTCTTAACTTTGTTGACCCCAACAATGCAATGGACCCTGGAATGAACTGGACGGGATATTACAATCAAGACAGATGGACTATAAACTCTACTGAATATTCTTCTTTCTCCTTTTCAGGAAAAGTATTCCAATCTCCTTACTAATCGCAACTTTTAATTTTATTTAGAACTGAACACTCCAATACACGCCTCAATCATCTTTATATTATTCGACGCAAACATTGGCTGGCAATAATTGTAATATTAACATTTCATTAAAATCTTCATTCAAGCAACCTTAACTTAAACTGCTTCTCCAAACGCACAGCCTGGAATACCTTCATTCCAGCCATCACCGCTGACATAAAACCTGCCTATATACCTGAGTTTTCCCTAGTTTTTAGGCATTACATTTAATTTCTTCAATATTTTTTTCTGTTTTGGCTCAAGAGGAACATGAGTGCTCCACTCATGATTTGAAGTAGAGTCTCTTAATGTAACTTTAT
>Ga0209542_10007806_pt1 | contig 20208 bp, 17 predicted proteins | sample RifCSPhighO2_01_FD_184028 | JGI IMG/M metagenome (GOLD analysis project Ga0209542, IMG submission 184028) | Soil microbial communities from Rifle, Colorado - Rifle CSP2_plank highO2_0.1 (SPAdes) (version 2) | ecosystem: Environmental > Terrestrial > Deep subsurface > Rock core/Sediment ...
TCCCTGCGTCATGAAGGTCTCCTCCTCCAAGATTATCCATAGGACGGAAGTAGGAGGGGTTCTGAGGAACATCAAATCAGATGCGGAGGCTATGGAAGCGTTCGGCAGACTCATGAAGATAAAGAACAACGAGAAGGTCATAGTCCAGAAGCATCTTGAAGATCTTGAGATCATAGTCGGAGGGAAATACGATCCGCAGTTCGGCTACGTAGTTTCCGTTGGCCTTGGAGGGCAGTTTGTTGAAATCCTCAAGGACATAACATTCAGGATAGCTCCTGTTACCCCTGCAGATGTCCATGCAATGCTCAAGGAGCTGAAGGGGTATGATGTGCTGAAGGGGTTCAGGAACTTCAAGCCCGTCAACATGGAAACGCTCGCCGAAGCTATTGTGAATGTTTCTAGGATGATTTCAAACGAGAAGATCAAGGAGATGGACCTGAATCCTCTCTTCTGCAGCGACAAGGGCTGCTGGGCAGCTGATGTCAGGCTAATCAAGCAATAGGCTAGACTTTCTTGTAATTGATTGCTATAAGAATCAGAATTGCAATCCAGATGAAACCTACTATCAAGCTGATTAGATTTGGAGGCAGGACACCGAAATTAAGTATGTCATCCACATTCTGTGCCAAGGCAGTTCTGCTGTTTAAAATCATAAACAAAGCTAGCATGATGGATATATTTCTCATAAAGAAATTGCATTGCTATTGAATAAAAACATTAACTTTTATCAGAATTTCTTCTTCGGATGCCAGACAAAATCATTTCCAGGGCTCATAAGATCATCTTGGACATCATTTATAGAAAATTCCTCGCCACAATCGTCGCAAGTGAAGCCGGAATCATCCATGGAAAAGTTGCTATTGCCACTGCAGGATGGGCAAAGAACAAGACGCGGCGACATCGAGGGGCTATCCATGCTAGATTAGTAGCACAAATAAGTATTTATACGCATCAGGACTGAAAAAATTTACTTTAAATTAAAGTTTGCATCATATTTTTCATGCCGCTTCGACAAATCCTCTCCGAAAGGGAGGAGGAGCTTGAAAAACTGGAGATGCAGAAGCTTTTGAGGGTTGCAACAGAGTCAAAAAACATAATTTCTCTTGGTCCAGGGGAGCCAGACTTCGGACCACCCAAGCAAGTTGTTGCAGAACTGAAGAGAGCTGTGCAAAAGGGTTATTCAAGGTATTCGGCGGTTGAGGGAAGGAAAGAGCTCTTGGAACAGGTTGCAAAAAAACTTAGAAAGGAGAATAAAATCAGTACGGACACCGAAAATATTGTTGTGACATCAGGAAGCAACGAGGCCATAATGCTCTCCCTGATGTGCGTTGTTGACCCCGGGGAGCAGGTGATGGTGCCTGACCCTGGATATGTCACATACATACCAACAGTTGAACTATTGAATGGACAGGCCATCTCAATTCCTTTGCTTGACAGGAAGAATTTCGAGCCTACAATTGAATCGCTTAAATGGCTGCTAAAGGAGCCTAAAAGAACGCGGGCAATAATCCTGAACACTCCTTCGAATCCTACAGGAAGAACCTACAGCAGGAAGGTTCTGGAAGAGATAGCGGATTTTGCGGTTCAGCACAATCTTCTGGTCATCTCGGACGAGGCTTATGAGAAGTTCGTCTATAATAAGTCCAAACATATTTCCATAGGAAGCTTCAACGGAATGCAGGACTATGTTGTGACAGTCCACAGCTTCTCCAAGACATTCGGGATGCCAGGCTTCCGAGTCGGCTATGCGTCAGGGCCAAAGAAGGTCATTGATGCGATGAGAAAGCTGCATCTCTATGCCTCAATCTGCGCTCCGACAATATCGCAGATTGCTGCAACGAAAGCGCTGAAGGTAGGCACTGGATTCTTGAAGAAAATAGTGAAGGAATACGACAGAAGAAGGAAGCTTGTCGTGAAAAGAATCAAGGGCATAGACAGCCTGTCAATGGTGGAGCCGAACGGGGCGTTCTATGCATTTGTGAAGTATCAAAACATTCACAAAAGCTCTCTCAAGCTTTGCAGGAAAATTCTAGAAGAATACAAATTGGCTCTTGTTCCTGGATCCGATTTCGGAAGGTATGGTGAAGGTTATTTCAGGATTTCCTATGCAACATCACGGCCTCTCCTGGAAAAGGGTCTGGACAGATTGGAAAAGGCTTTCAAGAAAATGAAGTGAAAGGCCTTCCAAATTCAGGCAATGCTTCTTTAGGAACAAGATTCCATGGCTTAACAGGGCTCTTGGAATTTATGACAACCCATCTTCCTCTTCTTTTGTTGAAGACCAAAGTTGTGTCATGCAGTGTTTCCGAACTATCAGACCTTGCATATGTGTATCCGTATAATTCTTCCATTCTAAGGCTTAGCAGAAGTTCTCTTATTCTGTCTCCGGCATCTTTGCAGACACCCCTAACAACTTCCTTGCCAGAAGGCTTGTAAACTTTCTTTGCATGTTCCACCCTCTCATCAAATTCTTCCATATCTCTCTCCCTCTCCTTCTTCTTCATTCCCAGTGCCTCTTGGTGCTCAATCCTCAGAGCACGCAACCTTTCAAAATTATACTCCATCAAATCATTGACAATAAAGCCGACATCCTCAAACAAGAAATTCGATCTCATGGATTTGGAAAACAATAGCTTCTCATATTTCCTCTTGGCATCAGGGTAAAGAGGTAGATCTATTCTTCTCGGACTTATCTTGATATGTTCATCGTCAGAAAAGCCATATCTCTCCAGATCAAATGCAATGGCAAGCTGAGGTTCGCCAGCTATCGGCACAATAACGCTTCTATCATTCTTGGTAAAAAAGAAATAAACCTGATTAAGCGTGCCATGCTTGTCTAAAGAAACATAATCCACAGCACTGCGGTAAAGCTCGCTGGATGTAAGATTTGTTAAACCGTTTGGTTTGTAGTTTCGCAGAGCATCTTCCACTATATCCCGCGGGACAGTCTTCTGCTTAGCCAGCTGACTCACCATTCATCCTTAGAATAGACCTTTCAAATTCCCTGTCAAAATAATCCAATAAATCTTTCTCCATCTTGTCTTCATCGCCAAAAACATCCTCTAAAGTGCGCTTCATGCTCATGTAATCGATCTTCATACCCTTTATAAAAATCTCTTCAAAGTTCTCTTCCAATGGAGAAACAGCACTCTCACCGAAATCAATTATCTTAATTTCTGGATCATACCCATCTGGAGAAATTATTATGTTGCCTGCACCAATGTCGCGATGCGTAAACCCTAATCTAATTTCATCTGCCAAGAGCCTTGCCAAATTCTTCGCTACTTTAGCCGATGTTTCATCCCTCCATTTTTTCTCATCAGCAGCAGACCTATAATCGCGGATTACGTCCCTGCCTTGGGCATAAACACCTACAGCCCTCTGTGTCTTATAGGGATCTTCTGTAACAAGCACTAATTCCTGCACATACTTCGAAGGCTGCCCAACAAATTGAGCCATAAGTGAAGGGATTCCTTTGCAGTCCAAATCAGAAAGCATATTTCCCTCCTTTGTCTTACCGATTATCTTAAAGGTCATAATCATAGTTGTGTAAGCGATTATTTAAAGCTTACTTATTTTAACTACTTAAAAGTGATTATACTATTAAGTGGCAATCTTTCTTATAAATAATCTCAGGAAATATTGTTAGTATGGCAAAAACTCTTGTGGGAAAGGTTGAACACTACTTCGGAAAGGTCGGCGTTGCAATAGTGGATCTCTCGGACACAGTAAAAGTCGGGGATAAGATCGCCATAGAGGGCCCTTCTACGATGTTCGAGCAGGTGATAGATTCCATACAGGTCGAGCATAAGCCTGTCCAGTCTGCAAAGAAGGGCGACGCGATAGGGATCAAGGTCAAGGACAAGGTTCGAGAGAAGGACAATGTTTTCCGCGTTGTTTAGACTGAAAATCAATAAATAGAAGTGGCTACATCTATAGGGAATGCATGACCTCGAGAAGTTCTTTTCACCCCAGTCCATAGCCGTGATCGGTGCAAGCAGAACACCTGGCAAGATTGGTTACACTATTCTGGAAAACCTAAAAGTCACCTTCCAAGGCAAGCTATACCCTATAAATCCTAATGCAGACGAAATACTAGGTTTAGCAGCTTTTCCCTCTGTATTAGAGGTGCCTGAACCCATTGATCTCGCTGTAGTGAGTGTGCCAGCAGAAAAGGTCAAATCTATCATAGAAGAGTGTAAAAAGAAGAAGATAAGGTCTTGTATCATAATATCGTCAGGATTCAGTGAGATAGGGGATAAAGAAGCTGAATTAGAGCTTCGTCAGATTTCTAAAGGTTCTATGAGGATAATTGGTCCGAATACACTAGGTGTCTTTGCACCAACTAAGCTAGATACGCTGTTTCTGCAGAGAGAGAGGCTCAAAAGACCTTCTAAGGGAAATATAGGTTTCATAACTCAATCTGGAGCCGTAGGGTCAGCTTTAATCGACTCCTTATCCTTGGAGGGTGTTGGATTAGCTAAGTTCATCTCTTTAGGCAATAAAGTTGATATCAATGAATTAGACTGCTTAGAGTACATGGAGAACGATGTAGAGATACGCTGTATTTCAATATATCTAGAGTCCATAACAGACGGAAGAAGGTTGATAGAGCTCGGTAAGAAGGTCTCTAAGAAAAAGCCGGTTGTTATACTGAAAGCTGGCAAATCAGAGGCTGGCAACAGGGCTGTTGCTTCGCATACAGGAGCCTTGGCGGGACCTTATGCAATTGCCTCAGCAGCTATGCGGCAGGCAGGCTTTATAGAGGTAGAAAGCTCAGAGGAGCTCTTTGACGCCTCCAAAGCCCTGGCAGACCAGCCAATACTCAAGGACAAGAAGATAGCTATTATCACGGATGGGGGAGGTTTTGGTATCCTGGCGGCAGATGCTGCAACCAAGCTTGGCCTGGAACTGCCTGAGCTATCTGACCATGCAAAGAAAGTTCTAAAGAATCTCTTGCCAAAATACGCCTCCATTGCAAATCCCATAGACCTGACAGGCGATGCCACTTCAGAAAGATACAAGAAAACCCTTGATGCGGTATTCAAAGATGGCAACATTGCAGGGGTTGTCCTCGTTGTTCTTCTGCAGATACCTACGCTGGATGATAATGTTCTAACGGTGATCAGGGACTGCAAGATCTATGGGAAGCCCTTCACAGTCTGCATGATGGGAAGCCAGTGGACCCAGGAGCGCACTAGAAAGCTGCAGGAGTTCGGCGTTCCCGTATATCCTACACCTGAAAGGGCAGTAAAGGCCATGCATGCCCTCTATAGATATGGCCAGTATCTGAAGGAAAATACAACTACCTCTAAGAAGTAACATATTTAAAAACCCTCCGGAACAATAGTTCTCATGGCAATTGGATACTCATGGCCCGTTGAAAGAGTAGACATTTCAAAGGCATTGGCAGTTTATCCCAATGAGGATCTGTTATTGCAACCAGCTTCTTACAGGAGCGTATTCAAGAAAGAACAGTTGCTAGATATAAAAGAAGCCTCAAAAAAGAGAGAGGTAAGATCTGTTCATATAAAGCCCTATGGCTGGGCGGATGCCGATGAAAAAAGCGCGGAAGAGCTAACCGGAGAACTTCAGCATATAGAAGAAATCCTTCCGGGCGTGGAAACTATAGTCACCCATCCTCCGATAGCCATATTTGCTGATGCCTATCAAAATATCTTCAGGAGATATATTGGTATTCTGAGTAGAGCTGTAAATAATACCGACAACATAAGGATAGCTATAGAAAACATGAGAAGTGCAAACACTATGTGCTCTCCGGAACGAATAAGGTATGTTAGAAAGCTTCTTGACAGATCGCAGGAACCAAGAATCGGCTTTGCCATAGATACATCGCATCTTCATCTGAGAAACAGAAAGAAAATGTCTAGAAGGAATGCGAATATGCGAACTTTCAATGAATTTTATGAGGAGGCAGGGAAAGAGAGGGTATTCCAGCTGCATATATCCGACCCCAAGCACAGCGCACTGAGCGATAGGCACTTTGACTGGAATGATATAATAGCAGGCGAAAAGACAGTTTTGATTGACAAGATAATGGAAGTCAAGACGCCTGAAGAACTTAAGAGCTCTGTAGAATATCTAAAAGAAAATAAATTTATCTAAAGAACCTTCTGAAGCCTTCTTGCCTTGGAAGCTATATATCCTCTGTTTCTCTCTGGAGTTCCATTCTGTTCCAAAACCTTTCTTGTTTCCTCCAGATGAGGGGCTATTCCCAAGCCGTCTTCAATTACTCTGTACCTCAGAAGGCAGTTTGAAACCTTCTCAGCATCAACCTCGAAAAGCTTGCCAGAGACCGGAATCATAAAACTGGCGCTCTGTCCCTCTCTAACTGCGTCGAGAAGCCTTCTGAATTCGCCCTCTGTATAGATCGACTCGTTTGTCTTTATCCATGAGGTCAAAACTGGGTCGTCTATCCCCTTCTTTCTGAGTTTCCTTCTCTCATTTCCCAGCCCTGCCCTAACGCGATTGACAGTAGCGGCAACATCGTCCTTGCTCAAAGCAGAAGATTGCATATCAGCATATTCAGGCCTGAATCCTGCCAGATGTTCTATAAGATCATTCTGTCTTTCCCCAACTATCACATAAAGGTCAAGGTCGCTTATTCCAGGAACAGCCAAGCCTCTTTCAGTAGAGCCAAAGACTACAAGACTGTAAGGAGCGCCTGTCTGCTTCAATCTTTCATTTATTTCATAAGCAACATTCTGAATTGACCAGCTGTCAATCCTAGCCTGATAGCTAGAACCGTTGTAAGGAAGCGGTGAAGGTTTCTTTGCAGTGGGATCCCTTCTCTCCTTCTCCTTTTCCGGCTTTCCCTCATCTTCAAAGTTGTCTATATCAGCATAATTTCCGTCAGAGTCTATGCCCAGTCCGAAGGCCTCATATTGAGGCTTCTCTACAACAAGATCATTTATATCAGATGCTGCTATTGCCATAATATCACTTCTCCTGAACATACCTCCATTTTGAGGCAGCATAGACAGGGTCAGAGTTAAAATCCAGCCTCATCTGTTCCTCCATCCTCTGCTCCTCATAGCGATCGAGCCAGACAGAGCTAACCAAGCCTTCTCCTAGAATAGTCCTGATCAGAGGTTCTGTTGCCATAATATGTATATCTCAGAACTGCTATTTAAAGCTATCACTATGTGGTAGTAAATCTATTGGGTAAGAACCAATGGCTTATCCTGTGTTAATATAGTCTCCTCAGTCTGCGCTACAGGCTTTCCGGAAACTTCTTTTAGAACAGGGTATTCATGCAGAGCATTTGTCCCGAGAAGCTGCCTAAGCACCATATCAAGCTTCAAAGGCGAAATCTTATCCTGAAGCCAGCGCTTCGCAAAAGGCAGGCTTTCGAATTCGCCGAAAGCAAGCTCCATTATCTTCCTTCCTTCGGGCATCCTGCTGGGAACGTTCTTCAATGCCCTGAAAATAGTAAGCAATCCTCCCTCTTTTACCATTCCCCACCCTGTTGTGCAGAAGGGTTCGCATGCATAAACCTCCCCCTCTTCTATAACTTTCTTGACAGCGCTCTTTGTGTTCGGTACGACTTCGCCAGCATGCACCATGAACCTGTCAATCGAATGTCCTGTGAGATTCCTTATGGGATTGAACTTGAACTCCTTTGCAACGTTCTCAATTGCTTCGCTTATTTCAGATATCTTTGTTCCTGGCCTGAACATTGGCAAGGCAACCTTGTTCATTTTCTCAGAACAAAGAACCAGATCATCCTTGCCAGCGATCCTAACTGTAACAGCCGTGTCAACAATATAACCGTCTATGTGAACGCCAAGATCGATCTTGACATAGTCCTCTTCCCTTATCTGAATATTCTCCTCCTTCAGCGGAGCATAGTGCGCGGCCATCTCGTTTATCCCGATTGAAACAGGGAAAGCTGGCTTCCCTCCTAATTCGAAAATTTTCTTCTCTATCATATCTGCCAGCTGCGTTGTGGTTATTCCGGCTTTCACTGATTTTATGCCGAGCGCCTTTGCTTCTACAGATATCTTCCCAGCTTTCTTGTACTTTTCCAGTATTTCGTCGTCCATACTGAAAGAAAGAGCGGTAAGTACTTAAAGATTGGAGGCGGATAAATTTTATGATTGGATGGCTCGGGGAGCAGACTGGCGATATAAAGATCTATATTGAGCGCGAGGAGGTAGAATATGTAAGGAACCATGGAGATGTACAGGGCGAAGTTCTGAGAATTGGAACGCCAGGCAAAAAGAGGAAAGCCACATTCTATTTTGACAGTGGCGACGGCGGAAAAAGCTTCGTCGGAACAGCCAAACCAGAAGAACTAGTGACAATTCATCTTTCAGAAAGGGATTACAAGAAATTATGCGAAGAGAACAGAATAGATTTCTATGATCCAGACACTAGAAATAATGTGCACGTAACAATAGCGGATGCGACGCATGACATAGGCGACTACGAAGCAATAAAGATAGTCCTACAGGATTCATCTTTCTAGTCATATCTCTGGAAGAACCCTTTTTCTCTAGCCCTCTTTTCCTCGCGTGAGAATATTGCCCATCCCACAATAAGGTATATCGCCAGTAATCCGTACATGCTAAACAGCATTCCAAAGTCAAAAATGCCGCTGAGGAAGATTCCTCGAAGGTTCTCAAGCGCGTATGAGAGAGGGGAAAAGAAAGCTATCCATCTGATGGATTCCGGGAGCACAGAAACAGGATAGAAAATCCCGGAAATCAAAATCAACGCATCCACAACAGACCAGGCAAGAACTTCTGCAGACTGTCCGAACCTAAGCAGGGCAGAGGTTATCATCATCCCCAGAAACAGACCGAAAAGATTCATTCCGAAGAATACAAGGGCAAGCTTCCAGATTTCTGCTGAAAACAGGTTGAAACCGAATATCAGAGCTACGCCGCTTGTGACAAGGAGAACTATTATGGACCTGAATATTGAATACGTCCAAGTTCCGATTATCAGGCTGAAGGTGCTTGTTGGAATAAGGCGCAATTTCTTTACAGATCTGTACCACATGTCCCTGAGAAAGCTATAGGAAACATCCTGCTGCGATGAATAGGCATAGGACCAGCTTATTGAGCCCAGCAGCAGTATGATGATGGCCTCCCTGCTGTTGATGAAGCTGGCGAAGAGCGCCATGGATATCGGGGTTATGAGCGGCCAGAAGAATATGGAGAAGAGGTCAGGCATTGACCTTTTTGTTATCACCAGATTCCTGTACCAGATGGCCTTCATTATGTTGAACATGATATCAAACCTCCAGCCGCATTCCTGTCATCTTCAGGAACGCGCCTTCAAGGTTTTTGACCCTGTACTTTTTCTTTAAGGCGGCAGGAGTTCCCAGGGCGACAATCCTCCCCTGGCTTATTATTCCCACCCTGTCGCAAACATCTTCCGCTTCATACATGTTGTGCGTGGTCAGGAGTATTGTCCTCTTCGATCTCAGGCTGTTTATGTAGGATCTGACAGAAACCGCTATGTTCGGATCCATCCCTATTGTAGGCTCGTCCAGCAGAAGCACTTTGGGATCGTGTATTGACGCCACTATGAAACCGAGCCTCTGCATCATCCCGCTTGAATATTCTGAAACCTGCTTGTGTATCTTCCCCTCCATCCCCATTATTTTAACGAGCTCCATGCTGGGCCTGGCCCCGTAAGCCATGGCATAGAACTTCATGTTCTCCCACCCTGTCAGATGTTCTATGAAGCTCGCATATCCCGCGGTGTAGCCTATTATCTTCCTTATCTCCAGGAAATCCTTTGCAACATCATGCCCCATTACCTTTGCGGAACCGCCGGAGGGCAGGAGGAGCGTGGCCAATATGTTGGTAAGCGTTGTCTTTCCAGCGCCGTTCGGCCCAAGCAGTCCGAATATTTCCCCCTCCTCTATCTTCAGGCTTATTCCCTTGAGCGCCTGGAACTTTCCGAAATTCTTTTTCAGATTCCTTATTTCTATTGCCGGCATAACCGCTTCTTATGAGTGTAGGAGTATAAAAGGATTATTATTTCCAAGAAACAACATCTCCAATTTTTATTTTGAGTGTCTTATGAAGCTCCAGAACATACCTACAGCTCTTCCTCGGCCTGTATATCCTCCAGCTATGCGGATGCCACTTCAGAGGAATCGCATTCTGCAGATCAACAACCATGTGATTCTTGTCTATGAAAATTATCTGAAGGGGAAAGCTTGTGCCGAGCATCCAGAAGCTCCACCTGTAGCTGTAAGGAAAGGTGAAGAGCATGTTTCTCTTGAAGGATGTAAAGCTCAGACCTCTTGCCTTTTTCCAGAGTGTATTTGCAACCTCAGCATTTAAGATATTCTTTCCTATTTTGATTTTCATAACATCACTGTCTCAATACATTGTAGAGCATCGATATATCGCTACCTGAGAGCGTCTTGTTCCATATCCTTACTTCATCCACATCCCCAACAAGACTGTATACAAGCCCATAGTTTGTGCATCCGAATCCAGTAGTAGCTATCAGTGTGGCACCGCTACTTCTTACAAAGGATCCGGTAGCTGTTCCTTGCGCTTCGAAGGAACCATCCACATATAGCTTCATGCCAGCTGTGCTATTGAAGGTCATCACCACCTGGTGCCATGTATTGTCCTTCACATCCCTTGTGCCTTGCACGTTCCAGTCCCAGTTTGCACCCGTCTTGGACCCCAGTGCCCAAGCCTTATTGCCCATAGTCATAAGTCTCCAAGATTCCCTGTAACAGTCATCCTTCCAGATAAGGAAATCGCTCTCCCCATCCGCCGGTGTCTTTATCCATATCTCCACTGAGAGAGCATTCAAAGATACTACGGGCTGTGTGGTATAGCCATATGCGCTTCCGCTGAAGCGTGCTGAATACTTCTTCAATCCTGAAGCCCATGTTGTTCCACTGGAGAGGAAAAGGTTCCTTCCATTTCCGCTGCTGTCATAAACACTTGCTCCAGAGCCCTCGTCAAACTTCCAATGCAGTATAGTGGAACTATAATCCTCGGGTGTTGCGTTGTAAGCAGGCAGAGACATTTGGGAATGATTATTTGTCGCATCGAACGCATCGACACTATAGCTGTAGTTTAATGTTGAATACGGTGTTGAATCTAAGAAACTTAGCATAGCGCCGCCTGCTGTTCCAAGCACGGTTCCGTTCCTGTAGACCGTATATCCAGTGACGCCGAAGTTGTCAGTTGATGCACTCCAAGAAATATTCATAGAGTATGGACTCAGATAATTAGCAGTAACATTTGTTGGCGTGGATGGAGCTTCTGTATCCGCACATGTCTGGCTGTCAGGAGGTTTTCCTTGGTCAGTCCCACAGCTATTCTGGTCTATGCAGGTTCTCGTCTGCGTACCGCCCAAGCATGAAGACCAATCAGTGCATGACCAGCTAGGTGTGCATGGTCCAATGGGCTGCGGTCCTAGTATGTATGTCGCAACAGCACCGAGGTATAAGGCACTTATCGTATTGGTTATGCTTCGATTGAAGTAGTCCAGAATCTTTACCTTGCCGATCTCTCCAGGACTTATTGCAGAATAGGAGACATTGACATACCTGTTGTTGATCAGCACATAGCCGCTTGAAGTCCCGCCAAATGTAAGATCTACAGGACCGCTGTTGCGGATGTATATCGTATCATTGTTCACTCCGTCTATGCTGAATGATATCTGAGCTCTTTCTGTAAAACGCTCAGCCTGCTCTGTTCCTGTTTGAGTCGTCTGTTCCGTATTTGAAGCAAGCCATATGTAGAGGGCAGTTATCAGCGCAACTGTGATAAGCAATACCAGTATAGCTGCTACAACTGCAGAAATGCCTTTCATCCTATCAACTTTTCTTCTTTAACTCCGAAAGCCGCAAGAACCCTGTGTGAAGGCGGCGCTATCTGCCTCTCTATATAGTAATCCACATCTATATCCTTTACATCTGCATCTTCCGCGGGCTCCGCCCTCTCTGATATGGAGCCCTTGCCCTTTGTGATGACATACATCATCACCATGCCCTCCCCTACAGGCCTGCCCCTCGCGAGCATCTTCTTCGCGGCCTCCACGTGCGGCGACACGACCTTGTATTCCGATATCGGCTTCGAGAGCTGCTCGTAGATTGTCAGCTCCTTTACCGTAAACTTGCCAGTCCTCAGCCTCTTCACAACGTCCCTTACATACTTCACGGCCCCTTTCGAATCCTTCCTGTCTAGTATCATGTGAAGGACCCTCTCCTGCGTGTCCCTTGCCAGGGAGCACCAGTCGCCTCTCGTCTTCTCAAGGCCGCGTATCATCATCTGCCCCTTTTCATCAATCAGAGCATATCTCTTCTTTGCTGTGCCTGAAGCAGAGCCCTTTGCAACAAATATGCCGCGCCTATAAAATCCTTGGAGGTTCAGCTCCATAACCCCAGGAAGCTTCTTGTTGATCTTTTCTAGAAACTTTTCAACATGCTCCTTCGGGTGTTTTTCAGTTTCAAGCTTTACGAACATTGAGTCTGTGTCAGAATAGATAACAATGAATCCGAACTTTCCTGCATCAGCTATAACCTTCTTTATGTAATACCTGCCGAATGCAGCTGCTGACTGCGCACACTCATAACAATACCATTTAGAACCTACATAAGCGAGGTAGCCGTAACAACTATTCGCTATTGTCTTTACAGCGAACTGCTCGCTGTTGAGCCGCCTCCACTCTTCGCTCCCATGCTTAGCAACCTTCAGCTTCTTCTTTATCTCTATCCTTTTTTCTATGATTTCCCCGATGACTTTGGAAACAAAGCCCTCATGATCCTTGCAGAACCAGAAATCTTTCATCTCAGGAACCTGATACCCCTTGCTCTTCGTTCCGGACTTGAAAGTTTCTGGTGAGATATTGAAGGAAGCTATTATGCTCGGATACAAACTTCTGAAATCTAGAACAGCAATGTTCTCATGCAATCCCTCAATAGGCTCCTTGACATAGGCTCCCATGAAGGGCGATCTTCTCATCCTCTCCTGTATGTCATCCCACTTCGGCTGATTGGGTATCATCCTGCCAGTTTCGAAAGAGCGCTTGCTCATATACCATTCTACAAGCTGGGAATAGAACATTCTGGAAATGTCAAAGGGCATCTGGCCAACTATTCTGGACAGCTCATAGATCTGCGGCAGGAGAAGCTCTGCCAGTCTGTAAGTAAGCTCTGAGTCCTTCAGGCAATATTCAGCCAGCTTCCCAAGATTTCTTCCCTTCCTCCATGCTTCCAAGAGCTCTTCATAATCAATCTCTATCTTCTTGTCGCCTAGCAGCTCAGCGGAGACAGCATCCAAGCTGACTACTTCTGTCTGCAGGGTAGGGCCAAGAATGGTGTTCACATGATTGAAGAGGTCCATGTGAAGTCTTCCCTTCAACCTGGCAGCGCTCACTGCAGCTCTTCTAGAAAACTTCAGCTGGGACTTGTCTCTTGATAATGCAAGCTTGACCTTCAGCTTTTCTGCCCTGTCCCCTATGATGGAAAAGTCGTGCATGTCAGAGTTGAAGCCTACAATGATGTCAACATCCCTTTCATTAATGTATTGTACAAACCTCTCCAGAAGCTCTTTCTCATCCCTAACAGTCTCAACGAAGTCCTTGTAGCTGTCCTTCTGGTATGTCAACACTTTCCTGAATCCCTTGCCGAACATTGAAAGCATGATTACCTTCTGCTCTCCGTTCTTCTCAACATTCTCTATATCAAAAGCTAGAATGTTCAGAGGAGGCAGCTTCTGCTCCTCGAGAGGCTTAACACACTTTGCTCTAATGACTTCATCTGCAATGAAACTGTCCTTCACAGCATCCCCGCTGACTTCCATCCATCCCAAGCCGGAAAGCCCCTTGTCAATCATGTATCTTTTGTAGAAATTGATAGAATACTCGTATGTCCTGTAATCCTTGTTCCATTTATGGATAATCTCCCTTACCTTCGAGACTTCTGCAGACCTGCTGCAAATAATCTTTAGGACATTTGTTTTTTCAGTCCCTATCATCTTCTTCTCCGTCTCAACGCCATGCACTCTGAATGACCTGATGTTTTTTATCTTCTCTATTAGAGACTTGTCAATCTTAGGAGGCTTCAGATAGAAGTATGGCTTCAATGAAGAATCAATGACAACAACATTCCTTCCCTTGGCGTCCTTGCAATAAAGCACTATCTCCGTTCCATTGTCCCCCTCCCTGTAATCTGCATCCAGAAGGCATAGCTCGTACTTTGGCATAATTAGTTATGGATATTGTTAATAAATATGTTCTGCGCATCTTATCTATGAAATTCTATAGCGGAACAGGCGACAAGGGTGAGACTTCTCTGTATGGCGGGGGAAGGGTTTCAAAGAATTCTTTGATAATGGATGCGATAGGCGACATAGACGAGCTGAATTCAGCAGTAGGCATGGCCAGATCGAGGATAGAAGATGGGGACATAAGAAGGCTTCTGGAAGAACTGCAGGAGGATCTCTTTGAGATCGGAGCTGACATAGCGACTCCCATGAAACCTAAGGTTGCTGTTAAAAGATTGGAAGAGAAATCAGTGAAATTTTTGGAGTTTGAAACTGACAAATACGGCAGGGAAGCCGGGGAACTGAAGCATTTTGTCCTTCCCGGAGGGGCGCCCGAGGCATCGCTTCTGCATATTGCAAGATCCATGTGCAGAAGAGTTGAGAGGAATATAGTAAAACTCTCGGAAAAAGAGGAGATCAACCCGCATGTAAGCAGCTATGTAAATAGGCTTTCAAGCTTGTTTTTTGTCCTTGCACTTGCTGTCAATAAGATGAAAGGCATCAAGGAAAAAGAATGGATGCAATAACTACCACAATTTATAATACGCCCTCCAGACTGCAGACTTTGCTTCCCTGATAGCCCGCTGCGCTTCCTTGAAAGCTAGCATCTCCTCCACCTCGCTCAGGCGCGTTGCGAAGGAGCGCATCTTGTTCTGGTAGATATGCGTCTCGATCATCTTCCTCTCCAGATATTGTGATTGCGTCTTTGTCATCAGGTCGTATAACCTGTCGCGCTCGTCCTTCAACCTATCAGTAGTTCTCCTGAGCCTGAAGATGCTTGACCTGAGCGTCTCGTACTCCACGATCCTCTGCACAGCTTCGCTCAGCCTGTTTTCATACTGCTGCATCGCGGTCAGATACTCCTCCATGCTCATCTTCTTCTGCTCGAAAGACTCTTTCTGCAATTGTTTCATCAAGCCTAAGAGTACCCCCTCCTCCCCTGCCAGGAGCCCAAGGTTCCTGTCCAGTATGTATATCCTGAAGCGCATTGCTCCCAGGAACAATAGGACTCCTCCGAACAGGCCTGCCAGCAACACCTGCTGCCAGTTATTGAGAAGGAAGTAGACAGGGTTGAGCTCGCCCTTGGTTTCAAGGGCAAACGTCAGCTGCGCAGACTCTAAATGCTGCAGGGCGGTAGAGAAGTCGCCTTCCAGGAACGCAACCTTTGCCAAGCTAATTATGCGCGGCGTCTCTGTGACGAACACCCCATTGCGTTCCGAGAGCTGTATCGCTGACTCCAGCTCACCCAGCAGTTTCTGCGCTTTGAACCCGTTGTTCTTTATTGTCTCGATCTGCAAAGCATTATCGCGGATCTCCTCGTAACTCCTCAGAAGCAGCAAGTTCTGGCTTGAATTGAACAGGCGCTCTGCGAATACTGCATTCAGCCCTGCATCTCTCATCTCTTCAATCCAATCCACAGACTTGTTCATCAGATCAAGCGTCTCGCTCCTGCTGATCTCATGCACGCCCAGCAGGACTTTCTTGTCTTCTAGCAGGTTCATGAGCTCTGTATAGGTGGTGTTGCCAGAGGTCTTTGTCTCGTTTGCTGAACCTCTGATTGTAAAGGTGAGGTTATAGTTTCCGCGTGTGAAATACTCAGGAGCCTTTATCGATACTACGAAGTCGTATGACTCTCCTATGCCAAGGCTGCTAAGAACCGAAGGCGTTATTGATATATATTGCGATAGGAATCCTGCTACGCTAACCTTCACATCCCTCAGCGTCCCGTTGAAGGGGTTAGTGACCCTGAAGAGAAAGCTCTGGTCTCCGCCTCCAACAATCTCATAGACCTGCTCTGTCTGTATGAGCTTCGTCTTCTGAGCTGCAGACAATCCTCCACCCCCTCCGCCTCCTCCGCTTGGCGGAGCAACAGTAGAAGCAGTGGTAGTAGTGGTTGTGATAGTAGTGGTAGTTGTCCCTATAACATTAACCGTTGCGGATCTATTGCCATAGCCTCCGGTGCTGGAATTGGAAGAAACAAACACAGTCTGGTCGCCTGCAGATGCGGATGAACCTACTGTAACTGTTATGTTGTTCCAGCCTATCTCGCCCGGCGCCAGATTTCCCACTGTGGCATTCAATGCATCGCTAGAGGTCCATTGTGATGGGAGGGAATAAGATATCCAAGCATTCGTGGCAGTATCATTGCCAACGTTCCTTGATCTAGCGCTTATCTGGAAAGAGCCCCCTACGGTGGCTGTTGTGTTGATGACTGGCATGGTGACATAGAGATAAGAGCCGTTGGCATAGGTTATGAATGTTCCCGTTGATGTCTGAGGATTGGTTGATGATGTAGTATTCAGCGAAGTAACTGAGATAGTGACGTCGTTCGTAGCAGGCACAGCCTGCGGCGTCAGACTAACAGCAATTCCAGTTCCATTATTGGAGCTAACTATGATTGGAGTAGACACATTGAGCGTGAACCTGTCAGAGTCATAGTTATGGCTTACAGAGAATGTCAGATCAAAGTCTCCTGTGTTGTTGACCAGCAGATTAACGACATTCACAGACGAAGATCCAGCACCGCCGCTGGATTCGCTCCAGCTGCTCGGTGTCAGAGACCATGTCCTGTCATATTCTATTGAAATGTTGGCAGCGGAAGAGACATTCGTATTCCCAAGAGTATCATTGGCAACTATCCTGTATGTCCAGTTGTTTGCGACAGAGGGCGTGAATGATACGTTTGCTATAAGCGTTGTAGTGTTGCGCTCCATAGTCGCATTTGTCCAGTTTGTGTTTCCGGAGGTCAGGTTTGCCTGATTATACTGCAGTATAGCGCTGCTTACAGCTGTAAAGTCGCTGATATTGGCACTTATTTCAATTGATACGCCGGGATCAAGGGCAGCAGAACTATTAGGCGCATTTGTAATGTTGTCTATCCTGGGCGGCGTCACATCATTCGCGGTAAAGTACCATGTGATTGTTGAGTTTCCATTGCCTCCGATATCATATGCATTTACTACGCAATATGCATTTCCCGCCTCAAGTGTGGCTGCATCTATTGTGTAGTTGATCCAACTTGATTCGTTATTGGTTATGCTTACTGTAACATTTGTCGCTGTTCCGGATGCATTATGGGAAACGATGCCATAGTCTATCTCTAGGTTGTCCGTCCAGAAAGAATAACATGTGACATTCTGGTTGTCGTTTGGATTTAGTGGGGTGTTGTTAAACAATCCAGCCACATATAGCGGGGGGACAGTATCGAATGTTTCAGCGGAGCTTGCGCTAAGATTTACTGGAGCTATGAGGTTATAGTGTGTTCTATTCATCAGCTCTATGTCATCCTTCGCTGATGGAGACATGACTTTGGCCACTTTGGCATAGAAGGCATTGCTTGGAGCGACCCCTATGGCTGTTGCGATTGGCCTTCGTCTCCACCAAGCAATATTGGAATCGTCAAATATGGCAGAGGTAGGGCTTGTTGCAGTGGTTTCTATTCTGCTAAGATAAATGTCTCCGATCAGGCTTCCGCTGTTGTTATGGCTGAACATTATCCAGGAGACGTCTCCTACTGAGAGTGTGCTGCCTCCTCTCACAAGAGGATACCTATCTATTGGCACAGATGTGCTGTTTCTCCACGATACATTCATATACGCACTGGGAGAAAGCCGCATCTCATGATCGGTGTAATAATCCCAGGACTGCGTGGATCCGTAGGTCGTTGATATGTTGGTTTCGTCCTGGAAGTAGTCTGTATGGGAATAGATCGTGTAGTTCTTCACATAATCTATCGCGCATGAGCCGAGCTGGGCGTATGCGCTGTATCGGATAAATATGGGCCCTGTTACGCTGTAGAAATTCGGGCTGGGCACGTCCTTTATGTTGCAGGGCGTTGATGCGCTGGCAAACTTGGCCTCCGGCGAGTTCTGTATGGGCCTGTTTGAAGTGAGGTTATGCGTGGAATTGAACAGATCAAAGAAGACGCCACCTGCAGATCTGTTGAACTGCAGTATGTAATTTACAGTGCTTATGTTTGTTATGTTTAGGGAAAGATTCCCGTATGCCAGGTCTGTGGGATAGGAGACCGCGCCGAGATCGCTTCTGGCAAAATAGATGCTTAAATCCTGCGTAGCGGCTTTTGACATCGATATGAGAAATGCAAGATTAGCCGCGCTTACTAGGCCGTTGGAATCCTGTGTTATGTTATGGAGCTGTGATGGTATTTCTATGTAATGCGAGCCGTTGGAATATGTTACCCTTATGGAGCCGTTGTGCGCGCTGGAAGCATTGTTGAACGTGAAGTTGTAGTACCTGTCCACCAGATACCAATAGCGATCAGTCTGGTTTAGCTCTCTTAGAGTCGTGTTAATGCGGAACGGGAAGACCGAGCCTGTGGAGTTTCTCCATGTTGTTGTGGTGTTCCATAAATCTCCTTGGTAGAAAAGATAGTTGTGGCTGATGTTTCTTGACGCGACTATGCTCACATTCCACCATCCAGCATTATTTGAGTCGATTGTATAATTGAAGCCATAAAATATGGGGGATGAGGAGGGAAGCGATTCGTTGGTCATGTTCTGGGACACTATCATCTTTGTTCCGTTCGGCGCTGTGATATCTATCTGCGGGGGGTTCTTTATGTCCAGAGATGTGAAGTTGGAGATGTTTGCCCTTATGCTGACATTCTCCCTGTTGGCAAAATGCGACCTTATTGAAAGATCGGATTGGTATGTTCTGCTCCAGTAAATGTCCTTGAGGGGGAAGAGCGGGGTGAGGCTGAGATTTGCCAGTAGTGCATAGATGCCGGAGGTTGAGCTTGTTGTTATATTGGCGGAATAAAGATCGCTTTCCGCATTAATGCTTACATTGTTTGCGAATGAGCTCGTGGTTGTTGTCCAGCTTGTTGTGTACCTAGACATTATGATGTCGTTTTCTGTTGCGCTGTGCAGATTCGCGCCAGCATATGAGATTGTGGCATTTAACCATGAATTGGCTGTGGAGCTGGTTATGTTGACATAGCGCTGTATGTTCTTGAGATCATAGCCTGTAGGATCAGTAGGGTCAGTAGGCGGATTTGGAACCCCCCTGACGTTTACCGTGTTGCTGGGAGAATAGTTGAAAGAAACAAGGGTAGGGATAGATCCAAGACCAACCCACAGGTCTGTAAATGTGTTGTTACTTGAAGAGGAGATGCTGACATCCCATCTCGCATTATTATATGCGCTGTTATTGGTAAAGTTATTGACATCGGAACTGGATGTCATCGTTATGCCGTCTATAAGGTTCTCATAGGCAAGATTCTCCGTAAAGTTGTTTCTGGTAGAGGATGAAAGATAGAAACCGTACTGGGTGTTGTTGGCAGCTGTGTTGTTGATGAAAGTGTTGTTTGGGGTGTTCAGGTAAAATCCGTAGAGCGTGTTAAGGGATGCGTTATTGTTTATAAATCTGTTCTTGACGCCGGATGAGGCTGTGTAAATGCCGTACTGCGCTCCGCTTACTGTGTTGTTCTCAACAGTGTTGTTGAAGGCAGCGGTCAAGTATATGCCTGTTTGCCCCCGGGCCCTGATCGTGTTGTTCAGCAGGATATTGTCCACAACAGTGGATGCAAGGTATATCCCGTATGTTGTGCCGGAGGTGGTGGTTATGGTGTTGTTAACAGCTGTGTTGTTCCAAGTGTTGGTGAAGAAGATGCCGTAGGTTGTGGCATTGGTGATGTTGTTATTGGCTACGGAATTGTTTCTGGCGGTGCTGGCCAGATAAACCCCGTAGGTGAAATTATCCATGCTGTTGTACCTTATGTTGGTTACGCCGGTTCCTGCTGAATAAATAGCTACAGGGGAGGTTGACAGGGAGTTTGTCAGTGTGTTGTATTCCACTGTATTGTTCGTCCCACTGGAAGATATGCCGTAGGTTGTGGCGTCTATTACCGTGTTGTTGGCGATTGTCATGTTAGAGGCGCTGACTGATATGCCGGTGGAGGTTGCTCTTAGCG
>Ga0209542_10007807_pt1 | contig 20205 bp, 19 predicted proteins | sample RifCSPhighO2_01_FD_184028 | JGI IMG/M metagenome (GOLD analysis project Ga0209542, IMG submission 184028) | Soil microbial communities from Rifle, Colorado - Rifle CSP2_plank highO2_0.1 (SPAdes) (version 2) | ecosystem: Environmental > Terrestrial > Deep subsurface > Rock core/Sediment ...
AGATGTGTTTCCAGTTCTTTATCCATAGGTCTATTCTAGCAAATACCTTGAACTTGTAAAGATTTTGTATGAGATGCACACAGACACCTTACGCTTGTAGATTTGATATGCTATACTATCCCCAGAAAGTACACGGGCTAGATATTTCAGCCCAAAGCGAGTAGTGCACCCCGATACACAGGAGGCGATTATGAAAGCGTTTCTTTCGATCGTGATGGTGGCGTTTGCGACTGCGTGTGCCTCCCTTCCGCCACAGTTGAGACCTTCGGACCCCGCCCCAATACTCGGCGAATGGGACGGGTGGTGGATTAGCACGAAGGGGGGCAGCGGCATTATCACGAAGGTTCAGATTGGCCCTGTGGACTCTGATTCTCGAATTTCAGTCCGTACTACACTCTCGAACGCTGTTGTCCCCGCTTTTTCAATCAGGACTCGATTTGTAAACGGGGAACTTATTTACGAGTCCTCCACACTTGATATGAACTTCAGGTTGCACGGGACTCAGCTAGTCGCCGAGTATCACAACAAGCGAATCAATGATAGGGGTACTTGGCATCTCAAGAGAAAGGAGTAGCGACCTGCGCCGCAGGCATTGCCCGCGGCGCACCCTCGTTTTTGCTATCAACTTTTATGAAGGAACGGTTTTATTTCATCAAATTTAAAACAGCTTGTGAGATATCTAATTGTGAAGGAACGATTAATTTTGCCAGAGGCCCAAAGGGCAAGGGTATATCTCTAGCACCAAGTTGAGCAATTCGTATTTTGGGATTGAATTCTCTTATTAGATGTGCGAGTGCAGAGGTTACACTTGCCCCTAGTCTACCCTCTTCAATTAGAAGAGCCCTTCCCGTTTTTCTCACAGATTTCAATATGGTTTTTATGTCGAGTGGTTTGAGTGTTATAAGATTAACAATTTCTACGCTTACGTTTTCGTGCAATAACTTGACAGATTCTCTCGCAAGATTAGTTGTATATCCATAAGAAATTATAGAGCAATCACTACCATTCTGGATTATTTCAGAATTTCCACAAAGTGTAACCGGTTTCTTACTCACTTCTGCTTTCATAGAATAAAAGGATTCATGTTCCATAAATAAAACCGGATCTTTACTATCAATAGATGCACAAATAAAATTATATGCATCTTCTGGTGTTCTTGGAATTACTATTTGTATGCCGGGAATATTATAGAACACAGAAAGATAGTCCCCAGATAGTTCCGGGCCATAAGAATGATACATTCCGTAAGGAGCTCGAATAATTATGGGCAATCTAACCTTTCCTACGTTAATAAATTTCCATGCTCCTAACCGATTAACATCAGAAAGTCCAAGTAAAAGAAAATTGCTTGTCAAAAATTCTACTACTGGTATTAGCCCTCCCTGAGCTGCACCTAACGCTATTCCTAAAAATAACTCTTCAATAAGATGGATATCTATGACTCTCTTCGGCCCGAATTCTTTTAAGAGACCTCGGGTAACATTGTATCTTCCCCCTAGTATTCCTATATCTTCACCTATAATAAAAACGCGGTCGTCATTTAACATCTTCTCACGAAGACCTTTTTGTATGGCTTCTGCAAAAGTTAATTCCTGCATGTTTCAGTAAAAATACCACCTTTTAAGAAGCTGTCAGATTCATATTCCGAGTCATTCTGAGCTTTATTTAAGGCTACATTAACATGAATTTCAGCTCTCTTTGTGATGGCGGATAGATCCTGCTTTGTCCCTATTCTGAACCTAATAAGAGTCTCCGAAAATATCCTTATAGGGTCTCTCTTTTCCCATTTCTTTTTTTCAGCATTATCCTGATAAGTGCCTCGATCAGCTAAATTATGACCAGTTACTCGATATGTACTTAGTTCTAAAAAAGCTGGAGAACTTTGTTTTCTAACATACGCTAAAAGACTCTTTGCAACGGGATAAATAAGTAATGGGTCATTACCGTCAATTTCATTATAATAAACTCCGGAAGCGTTTACTTTCTCTTTCAATGAAGTAATCGATGATTCAGAAAATAATTGAGAAATAGAGTATTGATTATTTTCGCAAACGAATAATACGGGCACTTTCCAGAGCGCCGCTAAATTAAGAGTACTAAAAAAAGTGGTGCGAGTAGTAGTACCATCTCCCAAAAACACAACAACAACTTTGTCCTCTCGCCTCATTTTTATAGCAAATGCCATACCGACAGCTATAACAAAATCGCTCCCCGCAACTTCCGAGTGCGCATAAATATTAAGTTCAAGATCTGTAAACTTTCCGTAGCCTCCAATTCCTTTATTTGTTCCAGTCACTTTCCCCAACATTTCTGCCACAATTTTTTCTAGAGAAAGTCCCTTACCTACCATGTAGGCATACCCGCGGTAATGAGGTATCAAAATATCTTCTGTGTGCATAAGGCTCGTTATGACAGCTGGTCCAGCTTCTCCACCTATACCACTTAATAATGAGCGAGAAATCATCTTATTTCTCCACAGTTTTTGCAGTTCTAAATCCAATGTTCTGGCTGTAACCATAACTTCCATAATTTCTAGTAATTCGTTTTTCTTGTGACCTAGCATAACTAATGCCCAAAATTTTTTAATTAATAAGAGTTTCATATCATATATCGAACCCTCCATCTACCGAAAATACACTACCAGTTACAAAGTCACAAAGGGAAGAAGATGCTACAAGAACCATCTTAGCGATATCAATTGGTTCAGCAATTCTTTTAAGTGGTGTATTATTTCTGACTTGCTCGAAAAAATCTCCAGAATAAATAGAATGGCTCAAATTCGTGTTCGTCAACCCAGGGGCGATTGCATTAACTTGCACATTGAAGGGTCCTAGTTCCCGCGCAAGGGATTTCGTCATCCCAACAAGAGCGCTTTTGACAGCAGCGTAGTGTACACCATCAATTTTCCCACGTAACCCAGAAATAGATGAGATATTTACAATTTTACCATTTTTATTTTCTTTCATGTATTTCATCGCCTCTTTTATTGTGAAGAAAGTTGAGTAAAGATTGGATTTCATTTCTTGTTCCCAATTTTCTATTTCGAGTTCCGACGTCTTGATTAAGCGCGTTGTTCCAACATTATTAACAAGGATGTCTACAGTCCCCCACGCCTCAACAGCTTTTTTTACCAGATTTTCACCCTGTTCTGGGATAGTAATATCGGCCACTAGTCCATCCACTTCATAGCCATAATTTCTAAATTTATTAACTGTAGCTTGTAACCGGTCGGCGTTAATACCATTCAAGAAAACCTTGGAGCCACAATCAGCAAGTAGCTGGGCACTTGCTAATCCTATCCCGCGTGTAGATCCAGTTATGAGAGCTACTTTATTTTTAATTCCAAGGTTTATCATATTCCCTTATTAGATTGAGGCGCATAGTAACCACTTTTTATGTACCATTTTCCATCTTGTCTTATTACATCATAAATAAAGGTATATTTCTTACCTCTCATATATGAAAAAACGCTAAGTAAATCTCCCACTACCTTTGCAGAATTGTCACTACTCATCATAATTTGTGCATTATTAAAAGATAATTTCATATGTTTTAATGTCAATATATTATTCATAAGTTTACCCAGTAAATCAATGTTGACTGCTCCAGCAAAAAACCGTGATTCTATTTTTGTTTCTGGTAGAGTGATCTTTTTAAGCGCATCGAATTGGCTCGCATTAAACATTTGGAGGTATTTTTCTAGAAGCTCTTTAATTTTTTTTTCGTCGTTATCCACTGGTTGTTCCAAAAAAATGACTGGGGTTGATCTTATAGGCGACTTTGGCAGGTTACTCATAGATAATATTGTAATTATTCTTTAGTCTAGCAAAATCTAGGAAAGGATACACGAGATTGACAAAACCTAATTGACAACTATAATTAACCCAGACTCGAACAAAACCTTGAAAGGGGGATTGTGTGAAAACCATAGTGATTGCACTTCTTGCTGTCTTCGCTCTCCTCCCGCCGGCACAGCATGCGCTGAGCCAAGAAGGGACAGGAACAATCGGGATCTTCGATCCAGAAACCAGCGAGCTCAAGATTTACTCCATCGTCAGTGTGGCAGGACTCAAGGCAGAGGAAGTTCTCAAATTCGAACCGATCAGAAAGTCTATCCTCAATATCTATCCTCTCGCAGAGATCGCAACAGAGAAACAATCCGTGCGTAGACCGACCAGCAATGATCCGAACCTCGCCTGGTTGGATACAATGATGCGACACTTCTGTGATAGCGAGATGGCGGTCTACGACCAAGCCAGTTTTGCCTGTGTCGTACCTAACTACCGCTACTAAGCGAACCTCCCCACCCCTAAGCCTACAGCCGGACGCTCTGCGTACCGGCTGTTACCAATTTGTAAACAAAAAACTTTTATTTACCCTGTTTAAAGAATTCTTTTACAGAATTGCTTATTAATTTTGCATCGTTTAGCGAACCATAATTACTAATCGGCAAAGAAATACCCTCTTGCGAAAATTGATCGGCCATCGGAAAATCTCCACGTTTGTGTCCAAGATGCTTAAATACTGAAAAATATGGCAGAGGTACAGGATAATTTTTCAGTGGCCGTTCCCATTGACCAAATTTTTTAACTACACTCAACAAGTAATCAAAAAGGGCATCACGCTGTTTAGTTTTTACAACATAACGGCTCCATATATGAGCGATATTGGGAAATCTCTGTGGTAAAACAAGATCACCAACCCCCGTAAGTTCCATGGAGTAATAATCAGCGATTTTTTGTCGATGTTCTAACCAATGACCATAAAAACGGTACTTAGCAAGAAGTGCGGCCGCCTGGATATCATGCATCTTGTAGTTGCCTCCACTTGTTGTATAATCGTAATAATGTACTTTTGCTCCATAGAAACGCATCTTGTTTGCTTCTTCGTGCAACGCTCGATTCTGTGTGAGTAACGCACCTCCATTTCCCGGTGCCGAAAAAGGTTTTGTAGAGGAAAAACTTAGACAACCAATATCTCCGAGTGTTCCAACCAATTTCCACTCTCCATTTACTAGGATTTTTGCTCCAAATGACTGCGCAGCATCCTCTACGACACAAATACCATACTTCTTTGCTATTGATAAAATATTGATAATACCCAGTGCCGGCCGACCAAAAAGATGTGCCACAATAATTGCTTTTGTCCTTGGAGTTATTCGTTCTTCAATTTTCGCCACATCTATTGAGCAATCATCCAACTGAATATCTACAAACACCGGGGTTGCTCCAACAAAGCTTATGCAAGACGCAGTCGAAATGAAACCAAAAGCTGGGACAATTACTTCGTCTTCGTTTTTTATATTAAGAATCTTGAGTGCTGTAATCAATGCATCGGTACCACTATTCATTGCGGACACATACGTACTATCAAATAGAGTGGACAGCATTTTTTCAAATTCTTTTACATGTTGCTGATTGCCATAACCGTAATAAGTTTTTTGATCTATCACTTCTTGAATAGCCCTCTTGACAGCTTCATCTTCGAGAAAAGCTACAGATTTATTAAAAAACGAAAAGACCATAGGTATCAAAGATCTAACAAAACCCTTGGACTCTGACATAAAGAGAATTAATTAGACTATATCCAATATAATATATCAATTATTAACTTTAATCGATGTTCTGCATTAGTTCATTCTCCCACTCTCATACCACATGAGTACTACAAACAGAAGTGACTTCAGCGAAAAGATGTTCTATCATAAAAGTCATTGGTTTCCAGCTATGAACAATCTTCTTCGTAAGGTTCTTGTCAAAATTTATGGACTGTTAGGAGAGAAGGAAATCCGTATACTTTCCCAAATAATTAATGCGCAATATTCACAAAGAACACCCTTGCCTCTGGAGCAACCACATTATGCCTATTGGGAACGGCAAGCATATACTTGGGACAAAACTGTCTCGCCAGTACGCCCAAGCAATGAGGATATTAAAATTTATAGAAATTTATTACGTGGGGAAGGCAGAAAACATCATATCCTAATTTTAGGGTCCACTCCGGAACTGAGAGACTTAGTTTCGAGAGAAACAAATGCTAAAATTTATTTAGCCGATTTTTCTGTTAGCATGCCATCAGCAATGTTAAGCTTTACCAGAGACGTTGATGTTTTCAGGGAAACGTGGGTAAAGAGCAATTGGCTTGACCTACCCTTCCCCGAAAAATTCTTTGACGTGATCCTAGGCGATGTTGTGTTACATCAAGTATCACCGAGTCTCGAATCAGCTCTGCTTGAAAAGATAAAATATATGCTTAAGGACGACGGTGCATTTATAACTAGACTTTTTTTCTTGGACGACAATTTCACTCGGCAAGATTTAGAGAATATCACGTCATTGGTTCTTTCTGGCTCATTTAGCAATGAGGAAAAAACTAGTTTAATAGCACTCCAAACTGTGTGGCTATTTGCTGACTTAAAAAAACGAAGATTCAATCGTAAAGTTGCCGAGAAACGATTTGGAGAGATGATGACCAAAAGAAATGACAACAATCCAATCCTAAGGCGAGTACACGATATTCTCATAAACGATAAAAACTCTTACCGAGTTTGGTCTCCCCCGGACGAAAAGGAACTAACTCATACTCTAGCTCAATCTTTCCAAATTATTACAAGAAAGCATGCAAGCAATTCCATATATTCAGAGTATTTTCCTATCGTCCTTTTAAGACCGGAATGACATATATATTTTTGTAACATGTTTAGGTTAATTTTGCAGTACCCCATGTATTTCACGGCAGCGAACTTATTACAAACAAGAGCTTATCAATTTTTAGACGAGTTTTTTACTCAGCTACAATTTTCGGCCTTATGCCGAAGCCAAAGAGCGCCAAAAGAGTTTCGTGACACCTTAAGAAACGAAAAATTAAGGCGTCTTCTTAAAAGCGCTGCTTGTCTGCCCTTCTGGAGGGAAAAAATCACAAACAATATACTGATGTCACAAGACACTGTAGGCCAATTACGCACATTACCAATCCTGACCAAGGATGATTTGAGAAAAACTCCTATTGAAGACAGGACGAGTAAGGAAATCTCTGAAAAATTCGGTATCCGTAATTACACATCTGGATCAACGGGTGAGCCTATATCTTTCTATACCGATAAGCGGTTACGTACTAATATCTGGGCTGTAATACTGCGTATTGCTGGAACAAAAAAAATCTCTAAGCGATCAGTCATTCATCTATGGCCATCTTCCAATCTTAATTATTCTTTTCAAAATCACTTTTCCGTAAGAACAATGGAGGAACTACATGAAAAAAGGAAGGAAATTTACTCTTTAATTTCCCGACCAAAATCAATTGTATTTGGATTCTCTTCTATCCTTCGATTCTTATCAGACATGGCGAAGAAAGATAACGTGACACTTCGACCCGATTTTATCCTTGTGGCTGGCGAGGCGCTGACGCCGGAAATGCATCTGTTTCTTCAAAACCAATTTCACTGCAAAATAGTCAACGTTTACGGATGCAATGAAATTTCTGTAATGGCCGGAGAGTGTGAATCTGGTAGATTTCACGAAAACAGCGAAAACGTCATTATCGAGGTGATCTCCGAAAATAAATTACCACTTAAGGATGGAGAGGTTGGTATGCTTGTTGTAACTGGTTTAAACAGCCACATCGCACCATTTATCCGATACCAGCTTGGTGATCAAGGTTTTTTCTATAGTAATGCCTGCCCGTGCGGTAACAATCTTCCATCCTTTAGTTTCGCCGGGCGTTCACACGATACTGCACCAATTATCTTATCAGATGGGAGCCATATATTACCTTACAGACTTACAGGAATTTTCAACCGCAGATTTGAGAAAATTCGTCAATACCAAATAGATCACTATGCACCATTTGCATTTATCATTCGTATTGTCCGTGCAAACAACTACACCCAGAAGGACGAACAGGAGTTACTTAACAACTTTAAACAAATTACCCATAATAGCCATGTCATCATGCAATATGTCACGTCTATTCATTCTAAAGGTCCAAAAGTGTTGGCTTATATAAAAAGCTTTTAGTCGCTAATGATAATCAAAAATTACACTATAGCTCCCCTACGCTTCCGATAAATCACAAATAGAATAACTAGGACAACCAAAAATATAGCTAGTACAGCATTCCGCACTGATAACAAAGAAGTCCCTGTCGTTTCACCCGTCTGGGTATAGAAAACCTCACCTGCAGAATTGACTGTGGCTAATAGGTTAAAACCCATAATCCCTTCCACATCCCGCGCTAATTCTAAGATAGAGAGATTGTTGAGCGGTTGCGAAGTTATAAATATTTTTCTAGTGTCTTTAGCAAACTGACCAATGTCAGCGTAAATCATGTTATACGTTGTATCCAGTTGACCCAGAAACGGGATTTCTCGTTCCGTTAAAAATTCAATCTCAACTCCATCATTTTTAAATATCGATACTCTTTTCTCCGCTCTATGGATGACATAGACGAAATTGGTCGCTTTATCCAAAAATAGTCGATACGGGACAGCATTGAGTATAAACTCTTTTACAATCTCGTGCGTTTCCGGATTGATTATTACAACTTTTTTATCTCCCTCGACAGTGACATAAATATTATTAAGCTCTGGATAGTAAGAAACCCAAATTGGCTTCTGGCCTACTTTAATCGTTTTTATGACCTTATTTGTCGTCCCATCAATGACAGAAACAAAGTTAGCGCTATAATCTGCAACGTAGATTTCATTTTTCTTTTCATTTATTGAGATTAGGAGCGGAAATCCTTTCCGAGATCCAAGGTCTATAGTAGTCTCCAATAAATCCGTTGCTCCGTCTAATACGGCTATACGATTTTCACCCGACAAAGATACATATATTTTATTCGTTACCGTATTGATATAAGAAGAGCGTGGCATTTGCCCCACCGGAATAACCTTAGATGGATAAGCATCTTGCGATAAGTCGACAGCAGTTACCGTATTTTCAACAGGATCGGTTACGTAAAGTTTGTTAGTTACTTGGTTTAAAGCAAGAACCTGTGGAGATGGTCCGGTGGGAATCTTGGCAATTACTGTGAAGTTTCCTCCATCCAAAACAGTGATGTCACCTACTCCTAGGTTAGATACAAATACTCGTCCTGACGCACGGTGTACCACCACACCATTCGGTGAAGACAAAGCTAGGTCTAATTTATTTTCACTTTGACTGGGAACACTTACTATCTTTTGTGTTTCTGCATTCACTAACAAAAAATTATTTGCACGGGCTAAGTAAATCGCTGCGTGTGATTCGTTATCGCCACCGTGGAATGCCCTAGCCCAGCCACCCACCACTTCTTCTTTAACAACTCGCAGTTGTGCCGGATCAATAAAGTAAAGTCTACGGGCCGAAAGATTTAGAGCTATCAGAGTCTTGGCTTGGTTTGAATACCACAAAAAGATGGGGTAGTTCGCGTAGGCAGAAAGCCCGAGATCCATTTTTTTTGTGGTGTTGTCAGGGAGAATAACATTGATTGAACCATCACCACTATTCGCGACAAACACGTTACCGTTCCCCTTATCGTAAGTAAGAGAAACAGGCAATGCCCCTACGCGTAATTCACGTATTCCACCCGTTTTGAGATCTAATGCAGTTACTGTATCATTTCCTCTCTTTGATACGAACACTCGCTTAAGTGTGTTGTTGTAAAGCAAGTCAGTTGGTGCCGATTCTAAATCGTAGCGACGGATGACTGAATAATCCCGCTTGTTAACTATCACTAACTGGTCTGGGTTTTGAGTAAGAAGAAAAAGTTGATCTCCTCCCATGCTGGTCTCAATCCCAGTAATTATTCCACTAATATAAACAGTTATGGCATCAGTATTAGTCGTCGCCACGCTTAAAACAAAAAGATTCCCTGCCGGGCCGTCAGCCACATAAAAATTGGCTTCGTCATAAGAAAATTTACCGAGTACCAAACTCCCGCGACCGCTACGAGGGAGGTCATAAAAATTAACATTTCGCAACTGGGCTGATCCGGACAATAACTCGATATCGTAGAGTACGGCACGAATCGTTATGGCATCCACCGCCAACGCTACAACATACTTACCAGAACGACTTGCGACTAGTGATACAATTTCCAATCCCTCCGTACCCGAGAGAGGCGCGCGCGCCAGAATAAAAACATTATTTTTCGGATCATAAATACTAATAGTGCCATCACCGTTTAGAATAAAGACATTTCCACTATCTTCGGCAACTACAATGTCCTTTGCCTCAGAAACTGGCGAGAGTGTTTCCGCTCTCGCTAATCTAGGAATAATCACATAAAAAATCGCACCGCTTAGTAAGATAAATGCAAATATGCCGATTGGACATTTCCGGGAAAATAACCAACGAAAAAATAGGGAGGAATACTTTTGCATATACATAATCATACTACCACAAAACAAGTACCAGAGAACGTAAACGTTATCCACAGAGTCATGCCTTATTGTGGTCACAAACAACTTTATTTATGAATCCCAATGACTACTTTGACCCTAGAGAAAAGACTGAATAAATTTCTGATTTTACATAATCATCAGACGCTCCTCGGTCAATGATTGTAAAGTGTTGTGATAATATCTTTATTAGCTCTTTTTCTTCTGGGACTGAATAGTGCCTGTAGGAATTCTGATCTGCTATAAGTGCATCCCGGACTTCTAGCAATAATGGGTCACTGATAGAGTTATCCTTAACAAATTCATCAAACTTTTTAGCAGAGACCGGGCGATTCAATTCGCGTCTGACCATGTCGGTGAATAGCCAAACAATGCGTATTTTAAGAAGTATAAAACGTTCTCGATTTGTTAGATTGCTATTTGTAACTTCTTTGACAATATCCGCAATTGTCCCACTGCATGACGTCTTATCTAGAAAATGAAATCGTCCGATAAATAAGCCATCTTTTTTTATAAGGGAGTGTACTTTTTTTAACAATACTGGCTCTAGTTCTGGAGGAAATTGCTGAAGCACAAGATCTCCCAAAATAATGTCGAAAAAATGTTCTGGGAATGGTAAATCAAACCAATTGTCTCTTATCCATTTTTCCTTCTTCGGATCAACATGTTTTGTAAACTTTAACATTTCAAGCGGCATCCGGTATGAAAAATCAGCTATATAGACTTTTGCATCAGGCCTCTGCGCAACGATGTCCCGCAGTTCTGGTGTTGATCCTAAAATCAAAATATGTTCCCTCTTTATCTCTGATGGCATAAAGCGTTGATAAATTTCTATATCACCAGAACTTGGGCGAATCGGACTCGGCATATTCCCCCAAGAATCAACCTGATTCTCCCAATAATAAAAATGGAGGTGTTCTTGATAACTAGGAACTCCATCTGCTAGTCGTGCGTGTATCAGGGTATCAACAACAAAAACATCTTCTTTAGAGAGAAAATTAACAAGTCTTTTAAGTATTTTTTTAAAAAACAAATCTAGAGACATATAAAAATGTCCAATATTCTAGCAATCAGACAAGCAAAAAGATTTACTAACTATCATCTCCACCGGCACCGCCGTCGCCACCGCCGTCGCCACCGCCGTCGCCAACAGGGTGATCAGCTGTGGCCTTTTTATCACCCACCAACCATGTACCAATAACTAGGGCCAAAAAAAGTACCGCAAACACTGCAATGCGAAGACCGTTCTTAATACTCTTAAACATACTTATATGATAAAAAAAACTCCAAAGAAGTCAAGCATCATATCCACAACCATTCCTCATGCTATCCTCATACTATTAGCGCCTTTCTATCTTCTCAAGACAGTAAATTTCATTTGCATACGTTGGTAGAAAAAGACGTTGTGTGTTTTGATTCCAGGCAACTTTATTTACAATACGTTCACTTACTTGGAAAAAGCCCACAACCTTGCCTGTTTTTGGATCAATTTCGCACATCTTACCATCATTTGAGCCAATAAAAATATATCCATTTATAATGGCCGGAGAAGCAAAAATACGGCCACCACAGCGATAACTCCAATTTAATTTACCAGTACCCAAATCGACACAATATATCCTCTTGTCCAGCGAAGTACAAATGATACTGTCTTCGTAAAAAATGGGGGTTGAATAAATATGGTCCCCAGTAACAAATTCAAGTTGCCGCTTCCCCGATTTGACATCTAAAACATATAAGCGGCCGTCAAACGATCCAAATGATATTAGATTTCTTTCTGCCTCAAAAGCAAAGGATGCCTTGATCTCGCCACCAGTCTGAAATTTCCACAAAAGCTTACCGGTCTTAGCCTCGAAGAAATAAACTGCGTGGTCGTTGCCACCGATTACAACTGCTTCAAGCTCTTTAATATACAATGGCGAGGAGTGTATATATTCAGCTATTCGATACTCCCAGATCTTTTCTCCCGTTTTCAGATTGAAAGCCACTATACCTCCTTTTTCTCGTGGAAGTGCGAACTCGAGACCGATAAAAAGAAGACCTAATTCTGGTGCGATGGACGGTGATGAACCGACCCATTCGGCCTCGCGATATATCCAGTTTGGTTTTCCATTTTCTTTATTGAGCGAATATACATTGCCATCATACGCACCAAAATATACTGAATCATTATGGATAGTGGCGGAGGAAAATATCGACTTGCCCAAAGCCTTTTCCCCAACCTGAAATTTCCAAGCTACCGAACCGTCCCTCTGCTGAAGAGACCAAAATATTCCGCTATCACTTCCAAAATAGATTTTTCCATCATCTAGTGCGGGCCCTGACTTCGGCACGACATAAAAAAAGTTGGGGTCTTTAGATTTAAATTTCCAGCAAGTCCGATAGGACTCTACAAAAAGGGGCACTGGCGTTACATCATTCTTAAGACCAAAATCTTTGAGGGAAAAAAGGGAGGTATGTTTTATCTTGCGGTTTTTTACCCACGCGTAATCTTCCAATGGTCTGAAATTGACGATTGTAAAGATTAGGTTGGGTGTCCGACCAATTCCATGGAGTACTTTGAGCTGGCGAGTAATAGTTAGACCACTATTTACTAGATCATCGACCAATATGATCTTTTGGTCATTTACTGGGCCCTCTACCAGTCTCTGAAGACCGACGTTTTTCCTGCGCTTTCTTATATAAAATCCAGAAACAGGTTTGCCTCTTTCCATCCCCTTCATGATGATGGCGGTTATAATTGGAATGGCATCACTCTCTTGTCCTCCGACTTGGAATGGGTACTCTTTTTCATAAATATCCCAAAAAAGCTCTGCAACAAGGGCAAGCGCCTCCGGCAGTAGAATAACTTTTCTGATATCAAAAATAAATCCAAGATCTTGTCCGTTAGCCGCAACCATTTTTTCTTGATTCCCGAAAATAAGCGACCTAGTTCGAATTATTTCTTTGAACTTCGCAAACCTGCTGGAAAACAACTTGCTTGCGGGGTTACTGGCTATATCCTGATTCTTACTAGAAATTGCCTTAGCTCTGACTACTTCTTTAAATCTTTCAAGTTTTTCGGCAAATAATTCTGTCATGGAAATCTATTTTAGCATCTTCTAAACTAGCAAAAAATTTAACCTGCAAGGTCTTGCCTAGCAGGTTAGACAATTACTTGAAATCCATCATCTCCTGCCTGCCGGCAGGCAGGCCTGCCTTGTTGTCTGGCAGGTAGGCCTGGGACGTCAAAGGGCTAAATTTTTTCTAAAAATCCTTTAATTTTTTCTTGGAAAAAACTCTGCATATCTGCTTTAGACAGTGGCTTCTCCAGCCAAATAATGTTTTCGTCATCTAGATCTTCGGGCGACGTGAGTTGCTCGCAAAACAAGCGGTCATTGAAAGCATAACCGTATTTTTCTTTTGAATCCGAAATCAACAAATCCAGAGTGATGTATTCTTTAGACAGAATAAAATACACATCGACGTAATCCTTAAACGACCGCCTGCGGCCAATGGTATAAGCTTTCATGGAAGCAATATCTAAAATAGAAGCGAGTGGCGTAATATTTGCATCAACAGTCTTATATTTTAAAATAAACGGATAATGTAAAAAAGTCATCTTGACTCCTTCTACTGTCAAGGTCAGTTCATTTTTTGTATTCACTAATACAGAGACTGGGCTGAGATTTTCTTCAATTTTTGAAAGTAACGTCTTTTTAAGAGGATCAGGTGAGAAAAAATCTAGATCAACAGAAATTCGATGCCCTATTTGAAGCGCGAGTGCTGTGCCTCCAGCTAGGTAAAAGTCATGAAGCAAAAAACCGCATTTTTTCCAAATATTTTTGGTTTCTTGATTTAGAGCCTCGTAATGCATAGTGCTATGATCCAAACATCATCTTGGCTAAGTTAATGGCAGAAGGTCTGACGGCTGAAACGGGAATATTATTGAGTACTTTTTGCACATTTGATGCGCCATAAAAAGATTTTATAAACCGCCAATGTCCAAAATCTCCGTAGGCGATAGCATTTGCAATAATCGTATTTTTCATCTTCTCAGGGTCGCATTTTTCAAAATCATATGACCACAAGATAGAACGAAATATTTCAGGTAGTTTTGTCATGTTTGTATATTGTATCACAAATACGACATTAGTCCATAGTATACTTAATAAATGAAATCCATCATCTCCCGAAACGTCAATGGGCTTCAGGCGATGCGCTATTTTTGAATTATGCATAGATTTTGATTATTTGCATAGATATCTGATTTATACTATATTTTAACATATGGGTACCACGAGAGATCAAAATATGATTGCCATAGGAAAAGCCGCTGAATTACTTGGAGTTTCTCAAGATACTTTGCGCCGCTGGGATAAAAGTGGCCAAATGCCTTCAGTAAAATCTGCTGGGGGGCATCGTTTGTACTCTCGCTTCCAGATAGAACTCTACCTAAGTGATCTACAAATTCTGGCTAAAAATTGGGTAGAATCTGGTACAGAAATTTCACCCGAACTACATTGTAGCGATAGTTCGACATTTCAAGCACGTCTGCATAAAATGGAAGGGCTTTTATCGCAGGTAAAAAAATTGAAGGATATTTTTCCCCTAATTGTCGCAGTTGCTGGCGAAATCGGCAACAATTCCTTTGACCACAACCTTGGCAACTGGCCGGACATTCCGGGAGTATTTTTTGGTTATGACATAGGCAAAGGAAGGATCGTACTCGCTGACCGCGGGCAAGGAGTGCTTGCTACTTTGCACAGAGTCCGCCCAAGTCTAGAAACTCATACTGAAGCCCTGCGAGTGGCATTCTCGGAGGTTGTTTCAGGTCGAGCGCCAGAGAATCGTGGTAATGGGTTGAAATTTGTGCGCCAGGTAATTGCGGGCAATCCAATAGGTCTCGCTTTCCGCACCGGGGATGCAGAGTTAGTATTGAGAAAGAATAAGGCAGACCTTGATATTCGTGGGTCTCCGACCGAATTCCATGGTTGTTTAGCATTTATTACATTTTAAATCATGAAAATTTCTCTAAAAAAATTTGGTACCACTCTTACTTCCAGACAAGCTGGTAAGGAAGCATTACTAGCATTCCAACCATTGCTATCAGAGATTGAAGCAAACGATCTCATTGAAATAGACTTTGAGGGAGTAACCACCTTTGCTCCCTCTTGGGGCGACGAATTTTTGACTCCACTTCAGAAAAAGTTTCGGGAACGGTTAACTCTCAGGAATACGGGTAATCCTTCAGTACAAGCCACTTTGAAACTTTTAGAACAAATTCATAAGACAAAGTTCAAGCAAAATTAGACACAACATGAAATCCATCATCTCATGGAACGTCAATGGACTTAGAGCGGTACATCGCAAAGGAAACTTGGAGCAAGTGTTCCATATGAAACCAGATATTCTGTGCCTACAGGAGACCAAAACGCTTCCTGAACAGCTTGCTGATGAATTGCGCGTTCCAGATGGGTATCATTCGTACTTCCACTTCCCTATCCAGAAGAAAGGATATAGTGGCGTAGCCATATATTCTAAAGAAAAGCCGCTAAAAGTTTCACGTGACATAGGTCTTGAACGACTTGATCAGGAAGGGCGGTTAATAATGGCCGAGTATAAGGATTTCATACTAATCAACATCTACTTCCCCAATGGAGGAGGTATCCCGGAACGACTTCGATACAAGCTTGATTTCTATGACTACTTCCTAGATTTCATAAATATGTTACACAAGAAACAATCGCGTATAATCTTTTGTGGAGATTTCAACGTCGCCCATAGGCCAATAGACTTAGCTAGGCCGAAAGAAAATGAAACTCATGTTGGCTTCTTGCCCATAGAAAGAGCATGGATGGATAAGCTAGTCTCCGGCACCGCCAAGGACGGTGTAAATTGGGTAGATATTTTCCGACATTTCTATCCAAATAAAACAGATGCTTATACATATTGGGATATGAAAACATTTGCTAGAGAACGAAATGTCGGCTGGAGAATTGATTATTTTTTCTCTTCACCAGAAATGCTTGAGGAAATTAAGTCTATAGAAATACTTGACAACATTTTAGGATCAGACCATTGCCCTATTAAATTAACCTTAAATAGCAACATATAATAAAGGACAAAGTTATCCACAGTTTGTAGCTTTTATATTTGTCCTTTATAAGATAGAATGTCCCTAGGCGCTTGGTGGGAGTCCCCGATTCTCTAATTGGGGTCAGAATCCAGGCATTAGTTCCGGAAGACGTTCCAATAACCGGAAGACATTCTGGTTTATGAGTTTGGGCAAGGATGACGAACCCTCAATTTTATTTATTTTTTTGGTCTCGTGCATCCCGTGAGCCCTCCTCTTTTTCTGGAATGTTCTTCCTTGGCACACCAAAGCTTGCAAGAGCGGAGGTGGCCCGATCTCGCTATGCGGGATCACCCGCTAGCAGATCGCCTGCTGGCGGTTTTTGTTTAATAAATAATGTCTCTAATACCTGATTCTAAAAAGATCTTTATTCATAAGATAATTAGACAATAAATTAGCCGAACTGTGGATAAAGATGTGGAAGATGTGTATAAAAGACATATACTCAAGGACCATAATTCTAAAATGTCTTTAATCTTAGCCATTTATGATAAATTATTGTTTCTCGTGAAACATTATGGATAAAAGAACTGAAAAGAGAAGGATCGGGGATATGGGTGAAAAGATTGCCTGTGATTTTCTAGAAAAAAGAGGATTTGAGATTATTGAGCGCAATTATCTTAGAAAGTGGGGAGAAATAGATATTATCACTAAGAAAAACGGAGTAATCCATTTCATAGAAGTTAAGAGTGTCAGTAGTAATGTTTCAGGTGTAACTTCTAAAGATAGCTACAGACCAGAAGATAATATGCATCCTTGGAAACTTAGGCGGTTAGCACGAGCTATACAGACATATTTATTAGACAAAAAACTTGATTGTGATTGGCAATTAGATCTCGTCACGGTCAAAATGGACGATAAAAGCCGAAGGGCAAGGGTGGAGTTAATCGAAAACATTATTATTTAGGTGTTTACACTGAGCCTATTGAAGTGTGCGGCCAGCGGTAATCGAAACCGCGCATCGATCTTGGCAAGATCGTGTTCTACCACTAAACCATGGCCGCATTGCGGGCAAGAGACAATTCTTTGCCCAATAAGCTTATCCAAACTAGCATCTTTTCCTTCAGAAATCTACTCGAATATATGAGACCGCAGACTCCATAAACTAGCCTTCTCTTCTTTTCTCTACCCTGTATAACAACACTTTTAGTGAAACAATCAGGAGATAATCCTGCTTCCTTTATCCAAAACTTTTTACAAGTTTCATCATCCAAGTCCGGATAAAGTAATAATCCTGCACGTATTCTTTTTTCATCCACTCTACATACATCTGTGAGAAACTTGCGGAATGTTCTAATCATTAGAGGATCAACATTCGATATTCGGAAACCAGATGAGGTCGCTTTATCACCTTCTCCCCAATATATAGATACCCCAGCAACAAAAAGTGGATGATATTTAAGTACATGAAACTCTTCTTTCGCTTCTTGCCTTGCTTCAGCATAAAGTCTTGCTAAATTTTTCCCTCTAATTTTATCCAGAGCGACAATTCTTACCTTACTTTCTTCTAAATTAATTTTTTTCAGAACCGCCTTCACACTCTTAGACCACTTTTCTTTACTAAACCAATCAGAGAGGGTTGCCTTAGGTATGCCAAGTAAGGTTCTGATCTCGTTATAACTTTTACCTGTCTTGCGTAAATGAATTGCTTTTAGCTTATCTTTTCTCATATACTATAATAGTATAATATAGGGGTACGGTTATAACACTTTGTTATCGCTACTTTGCATGTTAGGATGAACCTTTACGGGCTGTAGTACAGCGGTAGTATACACGCTTCGGGAGTGTGAGACCCGAGTTCGATTCTCGGCAGCCCGAATTTAACACTCCGAAGTTAGAAGGTGAAAACGGGCTTGCCCGCCGTAGCCTTGCTTGCACCGCGTAGCTTTAGCGAAGTGGTGGCGAAGGCGGGCCGTCGTATACCGGTAGTATTTGCGCTTTGGGAGCGTAAGGACTGGGTTCAATTCCCAGCGGCCCGATAGGATATAATTATTTTAGTATGCCGGGCTGTATGATTACAACAGCCCGGGCGTGCGGAAACAATAAGTATGCTGGCATCTTCCTGTTCCTCTCTACGGGCTGTGGTATAACGGTATTACTCATGGCTGGGGGTCATGCAACCCGGGTTCAACTCCCGGCAGCCCGACCATTCAAGACAAGTCAAATTTTCGGAAGAGGTTGCCTCGCGGCTTCGTCGCTCGGCAGAGCCGCTTTGCGCAAGGCGCAAAGCGGCAAATCGCCACGGTTCGGAAAAATCCATTTGGACTTTCCGGTTGAGGAGAAGGCGGTTCGTTCCAATTTTTTCCACAGATTGCTTCAATTCGTGGTAATTTTGGCTTTTGGTTCTGATTTCGGTTTCACTGCTTGATTTTATCCATTCCCGTAATGGTTCGACCCAATTTTTTCTCTTTTGTCCAAAATCTTCTTTTTGTTTGAGGAGGGACATTTTTTGCTTCATTAGCCCCTCTTTCTTTTCGAGATAAATCTCTTTTTCAATATCGCCGTCAAGATAAGCGGAAACGAGTTTATCGAGTTTTTCTTGTGTCGTCTTTAACTCTGTTTCCAGATTTTGGACAAAAGTTCGCGATGATTGGGAATTTTCTTTTTCCCAAATCTCGACTTGCTCCAACATTTTCTCTGTCCAATCATCGCGAAGAGCAACTGTTTGAAGCAAAGATTGTAATTGTCCGGCCAGCTGATTTTCTCCGATATATGGTTGCGAGCACGAGCCGAATTTTTTGGTGCAACGGTAATAGCGATAAATTCCGCCGTTGCCTTTGGCAAACTGCGCGGTAATCATGCCGCCACACTCGCCACAGTGAAGCAAACCGACAAATGGAAAGTCGTGTCGCTTTTTGCTATGTCTCGGCCGTGCTCGTTCTTTCAATTTTTTCTGTACTGCTTCAAACAGTTGCCGAGAAAGAATTGGCTGATAGTTGCCTTCGTAAATTTCGCTTCCATGTTTGATAAGTCCAATATAAGCAACATTAGTAAGCATTCTCTGTATTGTTGCTTTCGCAAGTGGCGTTCGGTTTTTGCTTTCCAAGCCGAACTCCGCCAATCTTTTTCCTAAACTTTCAAGCGTATATTTCCCTTGCGAAAATTCCTCAAAAGCTCGCGAAATTATTTTTGCTTTTACGGGATGCGGCTCAATATTCCTTGTTTTCGGATTATTTACATAACCCAAGGGGGCTTTTGAGGGCCATTCTCCGCGGCGGAGTTTTTGGCGGATACCGCGTCTCACATTTTCAGAAAGACTGTCGGAGTAATACTTTGATTGACCGAACGCCACTTGCAACATGAACAACCCTTGCGGAGTTGGCTCAAACCAGAATGTTGAAAAGCGCAAAGAAGCAATTTTCAAAGTATCAATGAGATAAATTATTTGACCGCCATCAACAGAATTTCGGGCAAGACGATCCGGATGCCAACTTAAAATCCCGACAGGTTCTCTGTTCTCGTTGATTTTCTCAATCATCTCGTTGAAAATCTCTCGCCCGGGCTTCTTTGCGCTTTTACTCTCGATAAATTTTTCTACAATTTCGAGATTCTCTCGCTTGGCAAACTCCGCCAACTCCGCGAGTTGGGCTTCAATACTCATCACTTGTCTTTCTTCGTCCTCCGTTGATTTTCTCGCGTAGAGAAAGTATTTAGGGTTGTTCATGTTATTGATTGGTTAAAAAATTGGAAACAAATTTATTTGTTGTGC
>Ga0209542_10007809_pt1 | contig 20203 bp, 23 predicted proteins | sample RifCSPhighO2_01_FD_184028 | JGI IMG/M metagenome (GOLD analysis project Ga0209542, IMG submission 184028) | Soil microbial communities from Rifle, Colorado - Rifle CSP2_plank highO2_0.1 (SPAdes) (version 2) | ecosystem: Environmental > Terrestrial > Deep subsurface > Rock core/Sediment ...
TCATGACAGGCCCCATCAGAGTCTTAATGGATTAACACCGTCACAAGTTTACTTTGGTGAAAGGAGGCATAAGAAATTTAAAGCAGAGTTGCTTTAGCTCACTGGTATCATATCTGTCTGTTGTGTACACTGTTTAATAAAACTTAAGATATTTTGTACTTACTAGAAGTTTATCATAAGGATGAAAAGTGAGAATTGAGACACAAATAGACGCCCAAACTAGGCAAACCAAAATAAACTAGTTTTGGTCTAACACATTGGTTTAGAAGCATTAAATATTAATAACTATAATTACATCTTTTACTATGGAAATAACAGAAACCATTTATGTTAAAAATAGAGATGAATGGAGAAAATGGCTTGAAAAGAATCATGATAGAAAGAGGTGCATTTGGGTGGTTTATCAAAGAAAAAACTCTAATAAAAAATACATTATTTATGATGAAGCATTAGAAGAGGCATTATGTTTCGGATGGATTGACAGCACTGTGAAGACATTTGACGAAAATAGAATTGTTCAAAGGTTCACTCCAAGAAATCCTAAAAGTAAATTCTCTCAACCAAATAAAGAAAGACTAAAAATGTTGATGGCTCAAGGAAAAATTTCAGATAAAGAAATTAAAAGAGCAAAAAAGATTCTCAAGGAAAAATTTTATTTTCCGAAAGACATTTTAGAAAAGATAATGAAAAATAAAAAAGCTTGGAATAACTTTAATAACTTTTCTGAAAGCTACAAGAGAATAAGAATAGCCTATATTAACTCTGCAAGAGATGACCCAGAACAATTCAGAAAGAGATTTAATAATTTCATGAAAAAAACTGAAAAGAATACTATGTTCGGATTTAAGGGTTTTTGATTGCATAATCTGACTTTCCAATTTCGGCTATTTCATTTTCTTTCAAGTAAATAACTTTATTTGTGTATTTTATTAAAGCAGATATATCAGAAGCGACTAACATTTCATTTTTACCTACTCCTAGAAGTAAAGGAGAACCTCTTCTTGCAGAGATTATTTTATTATCTTTTTTATTTATTACAAGAATTCCGAATGAGCCATCTAAGAGATTTAATGCCTTAGTTACAGCACTCATTAAATCAGATTCATAAAACTTTTCTATTAAATGAGAGATAACCTCAGAATCAGTTTCTGAATTGAAAACATGTCCCTCTTTCTTTAAGTTTTCTTTTAATAAAGCATAATTTTCTATTATCCCATTATGAACTACTGCAATCTCACCTTTACAATCAAAATGGGGATGGGCATTAATTTCATTTGGTTCTCCATGTGTCGCCCATCTAGTATGTGCAATTCCAGACAAACCATTTAAATTATTAAAATAAGGACTTTGAGACAGATTATTAACATAACCACTTTTTTTGAGTAATTGGATATTATTTCCATTTTTTATACATAATCCTGCACTATCATAACCTCTATATTCCATGCTCTTTAGACCCTCAAAAAGGAAAGGTTTTGCTTCATTTTCTCCAATATATCCTATAATACCACACATATAATTTATCAAGAAATCAAGTATATATTCAAGAGCAGTATCAAACTGTACAACAAAGTATTGCTAAATACCGCTTTAAAATATAAAGAATAGTTCTGTAATTGTTTTAGAGGTTAAGTATCATGATAATTAAATTAAAAAGAGAAAAAAATGTCTATATCCTGCGTAAATTGTAATTACTCTATCACCGAACCATTATGTGCTTCTTGTGTTATAAAAGAAGTTAAAGTGTGGTTTTACGAAAAAAGAATAGCTCAAAATATAGTTTCAATAGTAAATAAAAAACTCAACCACTTATTAAAAAGAGTAGATTTACTTAACTATGTTCTATCTCCATTTGAAGATATTAAAGAGGAATCAATAATGAAATGTATAAAATGTAAAAATGGGATGCATCTTATGTGTCTTTATTGTGTTATTAATCAAGCTTCGCAAATAGTAAAATCAAACTTAAACAGCAAAATTATGATGGAAAGCTTTGAAGAATCATTTAATACAAACTTATATGATTATGAATTAAAAAAGGATAAAGAATTTTCACAGTTAAGAATTCATTAATTTTTCTTAAAGTATGACTCTCAGACCACACACGAGAAAAAAGTGTCCCAATTAAGAGCCAAATCTTATTATTTTTGTAAAATTTATCCTATTTCTTGTGCTAACCAAGGTTTATTTTTCCTACAATTCATAATATGTTCTCTATTTAAGGGATCATTCATCATTCTATTCCCTTTGTATCCTCTTATAGTCCATTTTGTTCGGGTTAAAGGTATTTTTCTTTTTCCTGAAGTCAATACCATTATGCCCATGTGAGTTGTATCCTCATCGACAAATGTGTCAACACCCCTTTCATAAGATGCTTTTGCTACTTTGTCTACACAGTCATCTTGGTGAAAACCTCCAATAACTAGCCTTGTATGTGGTGGTAGATTATCTAAAATATGGGTGACATTAGGATAAATTCTATCCATATGAGCTTCCCAAGTGATACCGTTTGAGAGAATTCGATCTTCAGACTTAATTCTCATTTGAATTGGAACTGCTGTTTTGTCTGGAATATCTACAGCATTTAATTGTCCAAATAATAGCCAATTTATTTCATGATCAGATCTATAGCGAGCATCTATTATATTCATAAGTCCCGGAATAACCTTATCTAAATTAACTGGGGCTCCAAATCTTACATGTTCGAAATATTCCCTAACTGGATAGAGGAACAAATATTGAGGTTTCATCAAATTTTAATTTTTATTCTAGTTATTAAATTTTTTGGGACACAAACTTCCCAGATTCGGACCAGGCTTAAGAAAAAAGTGTCCCAATTTTATTTAGCTTAATGATTTTTTACAATCATTCTTTTGAAACTACTTGGAGAAAACTTTTCAGAAGCATCTAAAATTTCCATTCCATTAAGGATTCTTTTCGGGATTCTATGTTTCGATTGTGGATTTCTATCTTTATGTTTGCCATGAAAATGTGTCTCAGAAAGGTTATTTAAAACCTTCCTGGTTGAGACACTTTTTTCCCACGCCCGGACCAGGAATCGAACCTGGAGATCCGTGAGGAAAGCAGTTTTCGAGACTGCCGCAGTGCCATTGTGCCATCCGGGCATTTATCTGCAAAAAGCAAAACAGTTAGACTTTTAAAGATATAACTCTTTCATAAAAAGTGAAATTAAAAAGAGGAATTTTAATAGCACTAGCCTTATACGCATCAACTATGGTTGTAGGCATAGTCCTTACTCTAATAACTAAAATAAATATAAGTTCTCCACAAGAAATTCCAACAACTTATTGGATAATTACAATAATAACTACTGTATTACTAACAAGTCTCGCAAGTATTTGGTATTTCAATAAAGCAAAAAGAAATGCAAAAGAGGGAATAAAACTAGGAATTACCTTTATCATAACTGGATTTATAATGGACTTGCTATTCTTTATGACACAAGAAGGAGGAATACAATTGATTAAAGGATATTACTCAAATATATCATTCTATATAGTATTAATTTTAGTTGTATCTACATGCATATTTATAGGCTCTCAAAACCACAACTCTTCAAATAGAAAAGAAAAACCAAAATCAGCTAAGCACAAGAAAAAATAACCATGTTAATTTCCCCAAGCACCAATAATTAGATTCATTAAAGTTTAATAAGTACAACAACTTAAGCCATTTGGGAGTGTTGATGAAAACAATAATTATTGCTTTAGGAGGAAATGCTATCTTAAGAAAAGGTGAAAAACCAAAAATAAAAACCCAAATAAAAAACATAAAGAATGCTTGTAACAATCTACTTAAAATAATAAAAAATAATAAAATAATAATAACACATGGAAACGGTCCGCAAGCAGGATACCTGTTAATTCAACAAAAAGCCCCTTTAGATGTCATAGATGCTGAAACAGAGGGGCAAATTGGATACCTAATTGAGCAGGAGCTGTTTAACCTATTTAGAAAAAACAATATGAAAAGAGGAATTGCTACAGTACTGACGCAAGTCCTTGTCAACAAAAAAGATAAGGCTTTTTCAAATCCAGACAAATTTATCGGACCATTTTATTCAAAGCAAGAAGCTGATAAGCTGAAAGAAAAATTTAAAATTAAAAAAGACAGCAATAGAGGTTGGAGAAGAGTAGTACCATCTCCTAAACCAATAACAATAATAGAAAAGGAAGTGATTAAAAAAATGTCTGATAAAAAAATAATTGTCATTGCTGCAGGGGGAGGAGGAATACCAGTTGTTAATGATAAAGGAAATCTTAAAGGAATAGAAGCTGTAATTGACAAGGACTTGGCTTCTGCATGTCTAGGCAATTCAATTAAAGCTGATGAACTTATCATTGTAACTGATGTTGATGGAGTTTATCTTAACTACAATAGTAAAAAACAAAAGAAAATTAGATACACCAATCTTAAAGAAATAAAAAAATATTATTCAGAAGGACATTTTCCAAAAGGAAATATGGGTCCGAAAATAGAAGCAACTATTAATTTCCTTGAAAAAAAAGGTAAAAAGGTTATTATAACAGACATTAATAATATAAATAAAGGAGGGACAGTTATTGTAAAATGAAAAATATTGCTATTCTTGGAGCGGCAGGTAGAGATTACCATAATTTTTTGGTAAAATACAAAGATAACCCATTATACAAAGTAAAATTTTTTACAGCCGCACAAATACCCGGAATTGAAAAAAGAAGCTTCCCAAAGGAACTTGCAGGAAAATTATACAAAGAGGATATACCATTTTTTTCAGAAGACAAATTAGTGGAGCTAATAAAAAAATATGACATTGATGAGGTTGTCTTATCTTATTCAGATCTCAGCCATAATGATGTAATGCATAAGGCATCGATTGCCTTATCTTGTGGGGCTAACTTTGTAATGCTCGGACCAAAAGAAACAATGATAAAATCAAAAAAGCCTGTAATAAGTGTCTGCGCTGTAAGAACTGGTGCCGGAAAGTCACAGACCTCAAAAAAAATAGCACAAATCTTGAAAGAAAATGGCAAAAGAGTTGTGGCAATTAGGCACCCAATGCCTTACGGAGATCTAATAAAAGAAAAAGTTCAAAGATTTGCAACTTATGAAGACTTAACAATAAATAAATGTACAATTGAAGAAAGAGAAGAGTATGAGCCATGGATAAAATCAGGTTTCATTATTTATGCAGGAGTAGATTATAAAGAAATTCTTGATAAAGCAGAAAAAGAGGCTGATGTAATATTATGGGATGGAGGAAATAATGATTTTTCATTTTATCACTCCGACTTATTATTTGTTGTTGCAGACCCTCATAGGCCAGGACATGAATTGCTCTATCATCCAGGTGAAACAAATATAAGAATGGCAGACATTATCATAATAAATAAAATAGACACAGCAAAAAAAGAGCAAATTAAAATCTTAGAAAACAATATAAATTCTGTAAATAAAAAAGCAGTTATAATAAAAGCCGAATCTGAAATTACTCTATCAAGTAAATTATCACTTAAAGGTAAAAGAGCGCTGGTAATAGAAGACGGCCCTACTTTAACACACGGAGGAATGAAAATTGGCGCAGGATTTATTATAGCTAAGAGAAAAGGATGTAAAATTGTAAGCCCTATAAAATACGCAGTGGGGTCTATTAAAGAGACTTACAAAAAATATTCGCATCTTAAATATGTTTTACCTGCAATGGGATACAGCTCAAATCAAATAAAAGATCTGGAAAAAACAATCAACAAAACACCATGTGATATTGTAATAGATGGCTCTCCAGTAAACTTGTCAAGACTAATCAAAATAAACAAACCAATTATAGATGTTGCTTACTCATTAAAAGAAAAAGGATTAAGCTTAAAAGAGGTATTAAAAAAAAATGGATTCATTTAAAATAAAAAACCTTCTTACTACAGCAGATTTATCAAAAACACAAATTTTAGATATAATAAACTTGGCAGAAAAAATAAAGAAAGATCCCCCATATTACAGAAAAAGACTAGATGGTAAAACACTGTTAATGCTTTTCGCAGAACCTTCCTTACGTACACATCTATCATTTGATATCGCCATGTACCAACTTGGAGGGCATGCAATCTTTTATGACATGTCCCACTCCACACTAGGAAAAAAAGAATCAATTAAAGATTTTGCTAAGGTAATCTCAAGATACACTGATTGTATAATGGCAAGAGTAAAAGAACACAAAGAAATATTGGAGTTGGTAAAATACTCAACAGTTCCAGTTATAAACGGACTGACTAATTACTACCATCCATGCCAAGTAATAGGAGATTTGCTTACAATTAAAGAAACCCTTAAAACATTAAGCGGAAAAAAGATAACTTATATTGGAGATAGCAACAATAATGTAACTCATGACTTAATAATAGGTTGTAACAAAGTAGGAATCAACATTACAATATGTTCACCAAAAAAGAGAGAATTTATGCCAAATAAAGAACTAATAAAGGGCTCAAAATTTACATTCCAAGAAAATCCTAGAAAGGCTGTAAAAGACGCAGACATAATCTATACAGATACTTGGATGTCTTACCATATTCCTGAATCAAAAAAGAAAGCAAGAATGCAATTTCTAAAGCAGTATCAAGTGAATATGAAATTAATGAATATAAGTCCAAAAGCTAAGTTTATGCACTGCCTTCCAGCTCATAGAGGAGATGAAGTCACAGACGATGTAATGGACTCAAATAAAAGCATTATTTACAATCAGGCAGAAAACAGAACATATGTAGAAAAGGCTATTCTTCTGACTTTATTAAAGTAAAACCAAAACATTATTAAAGCCACATTATCAATAGACTATCATCTTGTCTGGTACAGCAGACACAATCTGCTTCTAACAAGATAACCCCTCATAGCTCAACGGTAGAGCGCGCGGCTGTAGAATAGCGCAGACATTTCCCTAAAGGGAATAAGTATGAAGCGCAAGCGGAGTAGTTTCGTTAGAAATTATAGGTATAGAACCCGCGTTACCCAAGTTCGACTCTTGGTGAGGGGATTTTTGTTTTGGATAGTTTTAAGAATAACCAAGTTTTTATAAAAATATGAAAAAGTTGCTTATTTTTGTAATAATAATTGCTTTAATAATCATCGGATTTTCATCTCTATATATTTCAAACAAAACGGAAATGAAAAATGAATATATGAGAAAATATGAACAATGTATAAAATTCTCTAAAGGAAATCAAATTGAAACAATAACCAAAGATAATATAAATCTAAATATTACATGGTTTATTAGACTGAAGGCAGAATTTGAAAAAGAAATTAATTCTTGTATTGAAGAGGATGGTTGCTTCCACACATGTGGAAAATCATGTAATCCAGATTACCTTGAAGCCAACTTTATAGATATCATAAACTATAGAAACCATAATAAAGTTTGTACTCTTAGTTGTGAACCAAAATGCTTATATGACATCTTAAAATAACAGGTTAATTAAAAACCCATAAAACATAATACTCAACATGTACATAGACACACACTGCCACTTAGACAAACTAATAGAAGAAGGGATATCTGTAGAGCAGGCAATAAAAAACGCAAAAGCAAAAAACGTCAGTATAATGATAGTAAATGGCACGAACCCTGAACAAAACAAAATAATTCTAAATCTGGCAAAAAAACACTCTGAAATAAAACCAGCTCTTGGAATCTATCCAACTGATACTTTAAAATTATCTGAAAAAGAAATAGATGACGAAATAGAGTTTATAATAAAAAACAAAGAAAAAATTATAGCAATAGGAGAAGTAGGACTAGACCTAAAAGAATCAGAGCAATTAAAAACCCTTGATAAACAAAAAAGGAATCTGGAAAAATTTGTCAACTTAGCCATAAAGATAAAAAAGCCAATAATAATACACTCAAGAAAAGCAGAGTTACATACAATTGAACTATTAGAAAAATTAAATGCAAAAGCAGTAATCATGCACTGCTTTTCTGGAAAAATGTCTTTAGTCGATAGAATTGTGAAAAACAATTGGCTTCTAAGTATTCCTGCAAACTCTCATTACAGCCAACAATTTCAAGATGTAATAAAAAGAGTCCCAATACAAAACTTATTATGTGAAACAGACACTCCATATTTACATCCTTTAAAAAAATGGCCAAATCAGCCATCAAATGTAATCTACAGCTACAAAAAAATAGCGGAGATTAAAAAAATCAAGCTGAAAGAAGTTGAAGAAAAACTAGAGGATAATTTTAACAGACTTTTCAATAACCAAAAACTATAAATAAAACAAATCCTTTAAAACAATATGTCAAAAAGAGGGTTAGTAACTATATTAATTGTTATCTTAGTCTTGCTCTTAGCACTGAATAGCACATTTATCATAGCTACAAGTAATCTAAGTTCTAATCAAGAAAGTGAAAAGCAAAACCAAGTTCTTATAAAATCAATCAATGATAATGAAGACGACGACAACCTAGATGACAATGAAAACGAAATCCCAATAACAGGAAGGGAGCTTGAGAAAGCAAGCGCAGTAGCACTAAAGTATATTGGACAAGGTAGAGTTACAGATACTGAAATAGGTGATGAAGAAGGATATTACGAAATAGAAATAACTCTAGATAATGGAGATCAAGTTGATGTTCATTTAGACAGAAATTTCAAAATAATTAGCGCAGAATGGGAAGATTGAATAGCTTTATTAACTTTACAATTATTTTATCCTATGCTCCTGATTGAGATTGTTGGTTGGATTGGCGCTCTTCTGCTTCTATTAGCTTACTTCCTCTTAATTCATAAAAATCTGACAAGCAGATCAAAAATATACCAAATATTTAACATATTAGGAGCTTTAATGCTTGCATTAAATACTCTGGTAATCAGAGCTTATCCTTCTTTTTTAACAAACATGGCTTGGGTTCTAATAGGACTTTATGGATTATTTCATATATTAAAACAAAAGAGAGTAAAAAATGAATAAAAAAATTAAAAGAGATTTAAGTAATAGAAAGGGCCTTCTTGAAGTTCAAAATCATACTAAAAATGACTCTAAGAAAATTTTAAACATAATCGGCACAATCTTTTTAATCTGGGGAATAGCTGCGGTAATAGACAATATATTCAAAATAGAAACAGGAATAGCCCCGGTTTTATGGTTAAGTTATATCTGCCTAATAATTATAGGCATAGGAATTCTAAAAAAAGACTCTAGCTTAATAGCAAGCCAAATAGCAATAATAGCAATCCCTTATGTTTTATGGAATTTGGATTTCTTCCATCACCTTATAACAAACACAAGCTTATTTGGAATAACAGACTACTTTTTTTCTCCAGGACCATTCACTGGAAAAATAATAGCCTTACAACATATATTTAACATTCCATTAAGCCTTTACTCAATTCATCTAATAGGTCTTAAAAGAAGAGACTTTTGGAAAATAAGCCTTGTACAAATAACAATAATTTTTCCAATAACAAGAGCAGTCACAAGTTATGAACAAAATGTAAATTGCGTATATAGAAACTGCGCAAACTTTGATTTTGGCTTTCCATATATACTAGAATGGTTCGTAGCATACATATTAATGATATTCATAACTAGCTGGTTCTTATCAAAAATCTTTTATAAAAAATAAAATCAAAAAATCGATGCACCACCACGACTTAAAAGTCATGGTTTGAAAAGGTGCTCGATTTTTGGATGCTCGAAGTGTCGACCACATTCTAAAGAATGTGGTTTTAGGGAGACACTTCGACATAAAAAATAAATAGATTTAAACTACAAGTTGACAGTTAACAACTCCATACTCTTCACCAGCAAGAGCCAAACTAACAGCTTGACTGAAAACTTGTGCAGGGCAAGCACCACTTATAGGCACCCCATTAACGAAGAATCCAGGTGTTCCTTGAACTCCAATAGAAGAGCCATAGTTTAAGTTATCTTGAACTAACTTAGCAAATTTTCCACTTGCCAGACAAGATTCAAATTTGCCTGCATCAAGACCTAATTGCTTAGCATATTCTTTAAATGCAGCTTCTCCTCCGGCAACTCCGCTTTCAAAAAGCAAGTCGTGCATTTCGTAATAAGCAGTATCTCCTTTCTGATCTCTAGCACAATGAGCAGATTCAGCAGCTTTCTGCGCTTGAGGATGGAAAGGCAAAGGATAATCCATAGTCACAAGTTTAACATCTCCAGATTCAATCAATGAATCAATAGTTGGTCCAGTCTGGACAAAATGCCTTTGACAAAATGGACACTCATAATCTGTAAATTCAACAAATTCAACAGGAGCGTTCTTATCACCCTTTACAGGAGCACCATCTGTATCAACAACAACTTTAGCAGGAGGTTCAGAAGGCAAAGCGTCACCTGGCTGATTAACTACATTTCCAGTAGGACTCTTCCCTGGAAGTACAAAGAATATAACTCCTAAAATAACAACACCCAACAAAACAAATGTTGAATACTTCCAAAGAGTGTCTTTTCTTATTGTAATAGTTTCATTTTTTTGTGTTTCCATATTTATACCTCCTTTCATTTTCTCATTATTCATAACTAAAGTAAATTTAAAGGTTTAATAAAGGTTTTCATTACTTCAAAAACGTTTATCATTTATAGAACAAGAGCTCTTATTTACCTTGCCAGCAACGCTCCAATTAGCATACCCCAATAATAAAATAGCAATAAAAGAAATCTCTTCCCCATGAAATGGCAATGCGATTATAAAACCACTAATCCCAAACAAAGAAGCAAGACCAATTCCACAAGCGGCGCAACCAGGAGCGAAAACTCCAAAAAATATTCCAGCAGTTCCTAAAATAGATTTCTTATCTTGAAAAAGCTTAACTTGTTTAGTTCTATAAACAGCAAGAGAAATATAAGAACCAAATAACAACGTAATAATAAACATGCTAACAGATGAAACAGTTGTGATGGTTGTAGGAAATCCGACAAAATAAAAAAACAGAAATTTAATAGAAATAAGAAAACTATAATTTTTCAAAATATTAACTAAATCAGAAAAATCAGATATAACAACAGTTAAAAGATAAAAAAAGAAAGCAGACAACACCATCAAAACAATATAATAAGGTTTAGAAAAAACTTCTTTAATCCCCTTAATTTGTAAAATCATGCTATTTTTATCCTCCTTATTCCTGCGACAATTAACATAAAAGCAATTAATAAATAAAAGGCAAAAACAAATAAATTATGAAAAATCAATACACCTAACAAAGAATCAAACTCTATGTAATTAACTCCAGCATCTACTTCCAATTTAATAAAATAACTAACAAATAAAAAGAGCACAAAAAACACTCCAGAATAAAATCTAACCTTGCTTGCAAATCTCATCAAAAACAAAACAAAACTCTCTTTTTATTGTTTTTGATATCTACCAGCCGTATCTGTAATATCTAATCCCTGAATAACCATATCCATATCCACCATAATAATAGCTTCTCCTATGTTCCAAATTCATTCTCTGAGATTCAAGTTGATACTGTTGCTTTGAACTTTGTTGATAAGTTTTAAATGCCTCTTTCATAATAGCATCTTTATCATAACTATACCTGTCCTTATTCACGTTATACCCATAATATTCAACATAGTATTTATCATAATATGCTGTCCTCTTACATTTTCTTAAGTCATAAGTCCAATCATAATAACCGCAATCATTTTCATATTTATCTTCGGGATAAGTAACAGAAAAGCCTCTATGCTCTCCTACAACATCTTCAGAGTATGAAATAGTATCAGTATAAGTGTTTACATCAAAATAATATCCTGCACTAACATTAGAAACAAAAAAAACTAAAGTAAAAACAGCCAATGTCATTTTCAAGTAGTTCTTCATATTAAATACGAATAGTTTAATTATTTAAATATTTAGATAGATAAGAATATAATGAAAAAAAGAAGCGAAGAATATTGGAAAACCAAACTCACCTCTAAACAGTACAGAGTACTTAGGGAAAAGAACACAGAAATGCCTTTTACAGGAAAGTTTTACAACAACAAAGAAAAAGGAATTTACACCTGTGTTGGATGCGGAACAAAATTGTTTGATTCAAAAGTTAAATTTGAATCTGGAACTGGATGGCCAAGTTTCTATGATTCAAAAAAAGGAGCAGTCAAACTTATAAAAGACAACAGCTTTGGTATGCAAAGAACAGAAGTAGTTTGCGCGAAATGTGGAGGACATCTTGGACACATATTCAATGACGGCCCAATAGATAAGACAGGAAAAAGATTTTGCATAAACTCCTGCTCATTAAATTTTAAAAAACCAAAAAAGAAAGCATAATCTTTTATATAAAAGAATCAACAAAGAACAATGAACAAAAAAGGAGACTTTTTCAGCGCATTATTTGTACTAATATTATTAGTCGCGATAGGTTATGGGGGTTACTACCTGTATCAAAACTTCCCAAGAGATACAATACAATTAATTACTCAGGATAAAATTGAAATCAGGGTAAATAACACATTACCAAGCAAACAATTCTATGAAAATATGAGATATGCAGATAAAATAATAAGCTATCATATCTCTAGCTCATGCCCTGAAAGTAAATCAAGTAAAATGATAGAAGCAATAAAAACATTGGAATCAAAAACAATTTTGGTTTTCAGAGAATCATCAAACGCCGAAATAAATATATTATGTTCGGACGTATCCCCTCAAGCAGAAGAAAAAAATCACTTTGTTGCAGGAGAGGGCGGACCATCAAGAGTATTGAATACAACACTATATTCTGTAATTTTAGAAGGAAAAGTAGCATTATACAGGGAAGGAAACTGCAATAATGCAAATGTAGCAACACACGAACTCTTGCATGCTTTAGGATTTGACCACAATAACAACCCTAAAAGTATATTATATCCGACACTAAAATGCGATCAGGAAATAGATTCCGAAATAATAAATAGTATAAATGAACTATATAGTGTAAGTTCTCTTCCAGACCTTTTGTTTGATAAAATAAATGCAACAAAGAGCGGAAGATATCTAAACTTCCATTTCGAAGTTCTAAACAGGGGCCTAAAAGAAGCAAAATCGGTAAATGTGAATTTATACGCAGATGATGAATTAATGGAATCATTTGACCTAAAAGAAATATCAATAGGCTCAAAAAAAATAATCGATGTTCAAAACTTAAAAGTCCCGCTTAACTCAAAAACAATTGAATTTGTAATAGATTATGAAAACCAAATATCTGAAATATACGAAAACAATAATAGGGTAATTTTAAACGCAATAAACTAAAACTTAGCAATAAAACCTAACTTAAATAATCTTTCCTTGTCTCTTAAACTATGTTGATATTCAAAACTCATATCCCAAGCTGAATTAAACTGAACCTCATAAATCAGGCTTGCTCTCTTCAAATTAAGTTTTAACTCAAGATCAGATTTGACACCATCTCCAAAAATAAACTTTGTAGGTTCCTCTGATAATCCGGAAATCTTATCAGAAACTTTTCTTACAGGTGCAACAAGCTCCGTTTTCCACAAAATTTTTTTCAGTATTTTTCCAAGAACACTAATTGGGACTTCCTCAGTCTCAAAATTATAAATATTTCCATAATTATCTTCTCCAATACTATAATCCACAACGTCATACTGCCCGCTCCGGAAATTATTTCTTCCTTCAGACATATCTAATTCAGAATATCTCTTTTCAACTGGAACTTCAACTAAAAGGAACAAAGGCAATTTTAATCCAACAGCATTCTGTTCAGAATTCACATACATCTCTAAAGGTCCAGCCTTAACAAAACGCTCATGATTTTGTCCAACTAAACTATCAGCAGTCAATAAAAAATTACCTGAATAATTCAAATTTATCAAATCAGGATAAATGTTTCTGACAATAGGAACAGACAATTGGTTTGAATAGGCTAAATCATGTAAACCTCCAGAATCCAATAATGAAATAGAATTTTCTAAGCTTTCATTACTTCTTGTAACTCCGGAATTAGATTCAGATAAATCTAAAGATGAACAAGATCCGAGCAATAAAGCCCCAAAGCATGAATTTCTAATTGTTCTAAACATAAATTCGCAACCATAGGCTTTTGAAATCAAATAAAAATCAAAACAATATCATACCCACATAAAACAAAAGTAAAGTCTCTTTTTAAATCTTGCATCTTTTTTGGCAACAGAAAGAACAAATAATAATGTAAGTTTTCATGGTTCTATTGAACAGTTAAGCAGTTTGATATTTCTCAACAAGGCGCTTTAACTCTCTTTGTTCTACTCTATGTTGAGATGCAACAATTCCTAAGACATAATCTAAACCTTTATCATCATTGCCCCTTATTCCACTTGTAAACTTATGGATGGCCCATTCTATATTAGTAGCAACAATTTCTTCACGAGCTCTCTGAACTCTTTCTTCATCTCGTAAATCTAAAGCAATTTCATAAGCAAGTCTTAGATTATCTGTTCTTACTCCTTTGTCGGTTTGCATTAAAGTGTCATAAGCCTCAGCAAACCCTCTTGCATCAGATTTTTCCAGAAAATTCATGCTTCCAAAACGATTATTAATTCCATCAGCAATCAATGATGTTCTAATCCTATCAATATATTTTCCTTCAAGACTTCCTCCTCCGGTAACCCAAAGACGGTATGCTAAACTTAAAGCTCCATTTTCTTGAGCTTGCTTGCTTAGTCTTTGTAATTCTCCTGAGTCTTTTAAATGAGAAGCAATTTTTACTCTTATATCAAAAGATGCCGTTTCATATGCTCTTCTTAGATGTGCTTCAGCAACTTCTGATGTAGATAATGCTCTTTCCTCATTTTGATAACTCCCTAAACTTAATCCTTCCTGAACAGCTACAATAACAGAAGTTCCATCAAACTCTTGCTGTCTAAAAATGCTATAAGCTACTCTTGGCTCATCTTTTGCGTGTTTTTCAGCCCATAACAGCCTTACTTCAGGATTATCAATAAATATTCTGTTAATATCATATCCACTTGCACTTTCTGCTAAACTTTCCACTAATTTTACTTGAAGTGTTTTTGCCTCCTGTGAAGATAAATCATTACCATATTTCTTGTACAATTCAAAAGCTACTAAAGGATCTAATCCACTCTTTTCTGAAATTGAACTTAATACAATTCTCTTTAATCTTTCATCTTTTCGTGAATCATCACTAAGTAAAATTTTTTCTAATAATTCTCCAGAATGCCACCTATCTCTATCCTCAAGTGTAGCTTCAAACACCTGCCCAATACCTTCAATATCTCCAATTTCTGATAAATGGTTAAAAGCTGAATCATATTCTCTTTCTTTCATTGCTTTACTTGCTGCTATTTGGTGCAATTTTATTTTTCTTTGATCTCCTTGTTCAGCATCACTAAAATAGTCTGAACTAACATATCTAACCGCCGCATTAAAGTCTTTATAATTTAAAGTAGAAACATTTGTTGCTAATCTAAAAATTAAATCATTTTCTCCTGCTTCAAAAAGTGCTTCAAGAGTTTCTTCTCCGAGTTGTGCAGATTTTGAATGTTCAGTAGCTGACTTAACTATTCTTTCTCTTAGTTCATTTCTATCGCCATCATATAATACATCTATCTTTCCAAATTCTCCATATATCATCCGAACAACAGCTTCCCACCTTCCTAATCTTAATTTTTCCGCAATTATCCCATTAGCAATACGTCCTCTTTCTACAAGAGAAAAATTAGACAATTCACCACTAGAAAGAAATTTGTCTTCTAAACCAAGAGCTGTAAGGGCACTCCCTAAATTAGCAACATTTTGATCTACCATATTATAAATAAGCTAATATTGGAATTTAAAAGAATTTATATCTTAGAATATACCTTATTCTTCTTCAGCCTCATAAAATTAAATGCGGAGACTAGGATTCGAAATACAACTTCTTTAGAAAAGAAGTTCTATGAGTTAAGAAACTATTTTAGGAACTTTATTCTTATCAGCATGCTACAAACTAGTCTCGCATGACTTTTAGTCATGAATGCGGGAGCTAGGATTCGAACCTAGGAAGGCACTAAGCCACATCGGCCTTAACGATGCTCATTTGACCGCTCTGACACCCCCGCACGATGATGCCAAATAAGATTACTTTAAAAGACTTGCTAAATCTTCAAAAAAAGCTTGTAAATTACTTAAACTAATTTTCCTTGCTTGATAGTTTTTTCTTATTTTCAGATTCCTCTAAAAAATTATTTTTTGAAACCACTCTTTTACCTATTCTTTGTTCTATGTCTTTTCTTGTTGACCCCGCGACATTACCTCCATCATAAGCATCTTTTTTAAGGTTCAAAAAATCTTTAGAATCTCTCTCTTTAGTAAATCTCGTAGTTGTTGCTTCCCCAAGCATTACCAAAATAAGTTCCATATCATCCATGTGATCTCTAAGATTTTCTTTTTCCAGACCCTTAAATTCTCTATATTCATTGGGAGTCATTTCAAAAGTTGCTTTAGATATTTCGGAAGTTAAAATTGCAAAATCTGTTTTTTTCACAACACCCCTATTTTTCCATTCATCAGTTAATTCCTGTCTTACAGCTATTCCCCTAACCCTTTTTTCAATCCATTCATCAGAATAACCCTTAAATCTAAATAACTCTTTCATTCTGGCTTGAGCAAGTTCAGGATTTTGTATTTCTTGTATTCTTTCATGACCTACTTGAGCAAGCCATAATTTGAAAGGTTCTGCCTTTGAAGAGGGAATAGATTGTATAACTCTAAAAGCACCTTGAGTATTTACACAATTTGTTTCTCTTTTCTTGCCATCTAAAGCAACAATTTGAAGAGGGGTACAAATTGTACCCCAGTTGATGTTAAGCAGAGAATCGCGACTTCGCATCTTCTTAATATATTGTTTTGGGTCAGCACTATCTATAAGAGCATTAACAATATCTAATAGAGAAAACCACCATTCATCATTATGCCAAACCCTTCTGATATTCTTGCCTTGAAATACAGCTAAAGCCTTATTTTCATCCATTTTATTGAATAAACAAGCAATCTGCAAGTTAAAAGACTTGCTAAATCTTCAAAAAAGATAATTAATAATAACTATATAATAGTAACATTTATATACCTGTTCCCCTTTAAGATAATATGAAAAAAGAAGGTAAGGCATACGGTTTTCTGAAGTGTGACAAGTCTCTTAGAGAAATAAAAGAAACTATGCCCATAATAAGAAAGTATACAAAAACTCCATCAAATTTAGAACTATCTATAGTTGAAGGCATAAGCAAGATTATTGGAGATAGACTACTTCATGAAACTGTTATCCCAGACCTACAAGAAGAAGGCAAATGCAACTACGCTTTTGAGGCAAGATTAGAAGGAGCAAATAACAGAGCGACAGCAAATGAATTAACTGCTATATTAAATCAAGCTTATCAATCTGATTTATTTAATCCTAAACCTCAGAATTTCTATTCAACAGTAGTCTACGAGAAAAACAGACAATATGAACAACTAGAATAGTCTCTACAAACACTTTTAAAACATAAGCTCCAAAGCAGAAACATGACAAAAAGAGAGCAGGAAAGATTACAGAATTTAGCGACAAATGAAGTAAAATCATGGAAACCAAAAGAAACAGTAATTCTTCCCGATGATTTTGAGGAATTTTTAGAACAAGGAAATAAAGGAAAGCTAAAAAAATCAGAAAGTCTAAGTTTTCTAAAAGAAGATAATCAAGAAAAAATAGAAAACATTTTCAAAGATACAAACTGGGACTTGAACGACAAAAGTGGAAAAATCCCTCCATTGAAATTTTCAAACAAAAAAACTCAAGAAGACCTTGTAACAGAAATTCTAAATTTAATAAAGTCTGGAGAAAAAATAATATTTTTGCATGGTGCGTGCGGTACTGGAAAGTGCCTTGACAAAGAAACTTTGATATTTTGTAAACCAAATGGAAAAAATTACTTTGGATATCATAAAATATCAGATATAACTGGTAAAGAAGGAGAAATATTTTCTTTAGATGAAAGAGGAAACATCATTAAATCTGAATTTAAAAATGTAAGAGAAACTGGAATTAAAAAGTTATTTAAAGTAAAAACAAATACGGGCAGAGAGATAATTGCCTCTGAAAACCATCCATTTTTAACAATAAACCAAAATGGAATCTCTTGGGAACAATTAAATAAATTAAATAACAAATCATATATCTGCTTACCAAACAATATTTATATTGAAAGTTCGGAAGATTTAAGCGATAATAAATTAAAAATTTTAGGACATTTGATATCTGAAGGGAAGTTAGGCGATAAAGCAGGATCTCCAGGATACTACCAAGATAAAACAATAACTCCTCTAATTAGAATGGATTATATTAATGCCTTAAAACAAGAATTTCCCGATGGTCAAATAAAGGAAGACCCTAAAACTGAAGTTAAAATTAATTTTAATAATAAAGATACTAGATTTGGAACCACAAATAAGCTAAGGCGGTTTATAAGAAAATTCGGTCTTGATGGCAAAAAATCAGCAGATAAGTTTGTACCTGAAGAAATATTTAATTTACCTGAAAAGAAGATAGCTATATTTATTCAAGCTCTCTTTTCTGGCGATGGGTCAATTTATTTAAGAAAAAATAAACAAATCGCGATAGAATACGGTTCAATCTCTAAAAGACTCGTACAAGATGTATCTATGTTACTTATTAGATTTGGCATACAACATACAATAACAAGTCACAAATTTAGAGAGAACAAATACTATTCTTGGAGAATTAGTATCTCAAATCATGAAAATATAAGAAAATATATAGAAAAAATAGGATTTTTAGGCGAAAAACAAGCATTAGCCTTATCAATATTACCAAAATGTAAAAATCATAAATTTACGAATATAGATAAAGTACCTAGAATAATTAGAGAATATCTAAAGAATAAAGGATATGGTTATAATGAACTAGACCGAATGTTGAATTATGAGAAAATAGAAAGACTGAGAAAATATATTGGTTTTAAAAAGATAAGAAAAAATAAGTTAACTTTTAGCCCTCAAGTATTTAGACAAGGCAAAATAGACTTTTTAAGAAGCCATATAAGAAAGGTTAATGAATATATAAAAGATGATACCTTATCTTCGATATGTAATGAAAATATATTGTGGGACAAAATAAAATCAATTGAATTATTAAAAGAAGATATCACATATGACTTAGAAGTTCCAGAAAGACACAATTTTATTGCAAACGGAATAATAGTTCATAATTCAGCAATTGCATTAAACGTAGCTCGTAAATTAGGAAAATCATCTATAATAGTTCCTGTAAAAACATTGCAAAAACAATATGAAGACGACTACACGGAAGATAAATTTCTCCACAAAACAAATGGTCAAAAAATGAAAATTGCAGTAATGACTGGTAGGGAAAATCACGACTCTATAATAAATCCAGGAGTTTCATGCGCAGATCCAGATTTGCCAGAAAACATCAAAATAACAGAAAAAAATTACTCAAAACTTGCAGACCATTTCAGAAACAATCCATTTGTATCCGGGCAAGACACTCCAGATTACAAGCATATAAGAAGGCTATCAATTGCCCCTGCAAATCCTTATTGGAGCCCTATTGTACCATCAAGCTACGATTTAAATCAATTAAAAGATGCAAAAAAAGTCAAATATATAGGCTGTGATAATAGAGAATACACCTTCTATCATAGAAAACCTGGCTGTTCATACTATGACCAATATTTAGCCTATAAGAATGCAGATGTAATAATATTCAACGGAGCAAAATACAAGGCAGAATTAGCAATAGGAAGAAAACCTGCAACAGAAATAGAAATAATAGATGAAGCTGACGAGTTCCTAGACAGCTTATTTCAACAGGAAGAAATAAACCTCACAAGATTAGCAAACAATCTTACGACAATAGTCCCAGATTCAATGGACTCAAGAGACACAATAAAAGAAATTCTAACAATAATAGACTTGGAGGAAAAAAACAAAAGAGCTCTTGGAATAGATGAAGCTCAAGTATACAATTTAGATGAAACAAAAATAAAAAAAATATTCAAATTATTAGCAAAAGACAAAGAACTAGAGTCTGAAATCTTGGTTGATGAAAACAATTATGCAAACAAAGCTCTTGAAATATCTAGAAATTTAGAAGAAATGACTGAAGAAGTATACTTAACATATAAAAAAGAAGAAGATAGTCTTCACATAAAATTAGTAAGCACAAACCTCTCT